>Ga0187893_10001828_pt1 | contig 49111 bp, 53 predicted proteins | sample MA1701074metaG_FD_139574 | JGI IMG/M metagenome (GOLD analysis project Ga0187893, IMG submission 139574) | White microbial mat communities from a basaltic lava cave in the Kipuka Kanohina Cave System on the Island of Hawaii, USA - MA170107-4 metaG ... | reverse complement strand
GGGTTTCTTTATATAAGAAAGCCCTGTTGGGTGGGGAACCATTACAAGGGATGAAAATTCCCGCCAAGTTCCCCCCCCCCCCCCGCGTAGCGCAATAAAACAGGTATGGCGCTAAATTTTACCGGTAAATTAGCCGCTAAAATTCCTTATACCTTATGATGTTTACCGCTATTTTACCGGCTAAAAATTTCAGTTAGCCGGTAAATTTACCGGTAAATGCCGGTAAAATTTTTCGGGTGGCGGGAATGATTTCAGCCCATTTAAAAAACAGCCGGTAAAGTTTTTTGGTTTAGCGGTACTTTTACCGGCTATTTACCGCTACATGCCGCTAAAAAGGCGCTTCAAAAAACTTGCGCCGCTCCACCGGGGATCAACTGGCATCAGGACAAATTTAGCCGCTAAATTAGCCGGTAAAAACCGGAATGGCGAACTATAGGATTTTAAAGAGCCGGTAAATTTACCTCTACAGCGATTCATGATAGTGGCTGTTTGCCGCCTTATGCCGCTATTTGGCGGCAAGCTGCGGTTTAAAGGGAAGCGGCTTGAATTCGTTAAAGGCCGCTTTAAAGCCAAGCCCTTCCCGTGGTAAACCGCTACGGGGACCGCTTTAAAAGAGTCTTTAAAGTTTATTGATCGCATTCCGCCGTGGAAGACACCGTGAGCCGGTCGGCCCATGCGATGAGATCGCGCCGCCGGTAGCGGACGGATCGTCTGGATACTTTCACAAAGTCCGGCCCGCCGCCGCGAAAGCGCCAGTTCTGCAATGCGCGGACGGAATAGCCTAAAAACGCCGCCGCTTCCCGCTCATTGATAAGCCGGTTCAAGTAATCAGGATCGGCTAAAGTATCTCTTTCATGTTCCGTTATACGCATCGATTTCTCCGGTCCGCGCCAAAAGGCGCTCTCATTTCATTTGAACACCGGGGCGGAACAGAAAAAACGGCAATAAATTGGATTCAGGTTTTTTGTTTTCTGGATTCTTTAAAGAGCGGCGCGGTATGCAGGCGGATGGTTTCGTTCGACATCGCCCGGTACACACCCGCTTTATCGGGACAAGCTTCCATCAGGTGATTTTTTACCGTTTCATAAAACGCGGACATCGGCTTTTTAAAATCTATCCGGTTCATTGATTCCAGATGCCGGTAGGCATTGATAATATCTTCCTTTAAAGAAGGCCGTCCCGCCGCTTTAGGGGCAGGCAGGGATAAAACATCATTCTCCCCTCCAATACCTATAGCGTTCCATATGAGCCGGACGGAAACAAAGTGAAGCCCTTTTCCTATTATCTCCGATTGATCCCATTTGATTTTGCCAGCCCAAATGTCATCCGGCAGAAAGACGGGCTTGTCGGCGGGATCGCGCGGCAGGGCATAGCCCATAGCCAGCATATTGCCGCCCAGCACTTCCCTGACAAGCGCATCGCGCATGACCTTGATATGAAACCGCAGATCGGTGAAAGACTGGACGGCGGGCGCTATTGTCTGCATGACTTTAAGAAGGGCTTCATTGCCCGCCAGATCGTGGGCGGCTTCGGTTTGCTCCATGGCATCCAGCGCCATAGCGTCTGTCCGCTTGAGAGCGCCGCGTGTCTGTCTCTCCATTCCTGCGTCGAAAAATGGAATACCGCGTCGGCAAGGTTAACGCCCTGTTTCCAGAGGGGGAAAATATCGCTGTCCGGTTTTGAAAAATTCATGATTACACGCCTGATTCAAGATAGAGTAAAGATAGGGGCGGAAGCGATCAACTTGGGAATCTGGTCACTTTATGGTCACTTTTAAATTCCTGTTTTTGACCACAATCCCATTAAGTCCTTGAAAAAGTTGGTGATCGCGCTGGGATTCGAACCCAGGACCTACTGATTAAAAGTCAGTTGCTCTACCGGCTGAGCTACGCGATCAAAGGCAGCTTTTCAGACTGCGGTAACTTATGGATTCAACAGGCAAAGGTCAAGTTTTCTTTGTCCGCCCCCAAAAAGATTGCGTAGATTTATAAATTATGTAAATATAACGGCTTTGGCAAACAGGAGATATCGCCTTGACCGCCCGCGCCACACGCATGGTTTCCACTATGGCCTCCGCCTTCATCGCGGCGGCGGCGCTTACGGGCTGCGATTTTTTCAGCAACGAACTGGAAGGGCTGAACGGCGGCAAGGTCAGCGACGAGGAATTTTTCAGCCAGATCATGGCGGCAAAACCGGATGAAGCAACAACTTTCGACCCCGCCGAACGGGCGGGCACAGGCTGGCTTATAGAAGATCCCTCCACCGGGAAAAAGGCGCATATTTATTCCTATGATTGCGAACAGGATAAACTGGAAGCTTACCTTGGCGCGCCCGTTAGCGCCCTGACGGATGAATACCGCAAGCTGCTGGGCAATATGTGCATTTGGCACAACAAGCAAACTTCGATCGCATGGAGAAAGCCGATTTCTTATGAAGTCGGCGGAGTTCCTGTTTTTTTTATGGCCCATGCAACCATACCGACTGAAGAAACGCCGACATCGATCGCCTTCCGTCATGAAGAGGGGCATATCATAAGCACTCTGCTGGGCGGAAAGCCGGAAGGCATGGAGATTTATGTCGATGAAGATAACAATAGCGCATGGGAAGAAGCCATGGCCGATGCCTACGCCATCCTGACTGTCACAAGGGATACGGGAAGCCTTTACGAAGGCGCATGGTGGTGGCAGAGAAGACTCTTCACCGCGATGCCTCACCCGGATCCCCAATATGTATTCCCCGTCAATACCACAGCCGGATACTTCAATCCGTTTGTGCTCGAAGCCGCCGTCCATAAGGCGGCTGAACTTCTGGAATACGGCGCGATTTTCAGTCATTCCGACATTGAGCTTGCGAAAATGGCGAGGGAACTGACCCGGGAGAACCTGATGACGGTGGAGGAAATGCAAAAATTCTTCCGCGCCCAGCAAAGCGTGGTTACTTACTATCTGAAACGCGGCTTTCAGGATCCGGAACGCAATCCGGAACTGATGATAAAATACGGCGGCTATACCGAGGACAATCCCGTCTTTCGCCAGTTTCGCCGCGCCGTCGGTTTTTTTGAATACCTGGAAAAACAGCCGCAAGCGCCTAGCCCGCCGAGCGGCGTTTCATTTCATCAGCTTGGGCCGCTGCGCCATAACGTGTCCTGATATAGTTTTCGAGCAGCGCCTGAAACTCCTCCGCGATTTTCTCCCCGCGCAGCGTGTGCGTTTTCTTGCCGTCGATGAAGACGGGGGCTACAGGGGACTCGCCGGTGCCGGGCAGACTTATTCCGATGTCGGCATGCTTGCTCTCGCCGGGGCCGTTGACGATGCAGCCCATGACGGCGACATTGAGCCCCTCGACCCCCGGATACTGCGCGCGCCAGACCGGCATCTGCGCATCGAGATAACGCTGGATCTTCCCGGCAAGATCCTGGAACACGGTGCTGGTCGTGCGCCCGCAACCGGGGCAGGCGCTGACCTGCGGCGCAAAGGAACGCAGCCCCATCGTCTGCAAAATCTGCTGGCACGTTTTGACCTCGATCACGCGGGAGCCGCCGGGCTCCGGCGTCAGTGAAGCGCGGATGGTGTCGCCGATCCCTTCCTGCAGCAGCACGCCCTCGCCTATCGCCGTGGCGACGATGCCTTTGCCGCCCATGCCCGCTTCGGTAAGGCCCAGATGCAGCGCGTAGTCGGAGCGCCTTGCCAACTCGCGGTAAACGGCGATGAGATCCTGCACACGGCTGACCTTGGCCGAGAGAATGATTTTATCGCGGCCAAGACCGATGGCCTCCGCCTTCGCCGCGCTCATCAGCGCCGACTGAACCAAGGCCTCGCGCATGACGAAATCCGCGCTCTGCGGATTGGGCCGCGCCGCGTTTTCATCCATCAGTTTTGTCGATAAATCCTGATCGAGGCTGCCCCAGTTGACGCCGATGCGCACGGACTTGTCATGGCGGATCGCGCATTCGATCATCGTTTCAAACTGCCGGTCGCGCTTTTGCCCGAACCCGACATTGCCGGGATTGATGCGGTATTTATCGAGCGCCTGCGCGAGTTCCGGATAATCGGTCAGCAGCTTGTGGCCGTTATAGTGAAAGCACCCCGCGAGCGGAACATCGAGCCCGTCCCGGTCCAGCATCTCGCGCAGCTTCGCCGTCCCCTTCGCCGCCTCGTCGTTGTTCACCGTGATGCGGACGATTTCCGAACCGGCGAGGAACAGCTCTTTTACTTGCTCATAAGTCGCCTTTACGTCCGCCGTGTCGGTGTTGGTCATGCTCTGCACCACCACAGGCGCGCCGCCGCCGACGGTGACGCCGCGCACCTTCACGGGAACGGTTTTGTGCCTTTTGATTTCCGCGAGCGCTACCATGAGAATCCTCCGCGGTGAGGCGGCAACAAGCGCGCTTTACTTTGCGCGACTTTGCGTCCTTTGCGTTTAATTATGCCTGCGGCGCTCATTATACGGTCCCGCTTTTCTTTTTCAGCATGGCCTCAACCGCCGGGGTCACCACATCGCTGACATCGCCGCCGAGGCTTGCGACTTCCTTGACGAAGCTCGACGACACGAACTGCCATTTGTCGGCGGCCATCAGGAACACGGTCTCGATATCCGGGTCAAGCCGCGCGTTCATGCCGGTCATCTGGAATTCAAAATCGAAATCCGACACGGCGCGCAGGCCGCGGAAAATGCACGAGGCCTCCATATCGCGCGCGAAATGCACCAGCAGCGTATCGAACGAGCGCACCTCGATCTCGCAGTATTTTTCCTTCATGTTGGCGATATCGGTCTGCACCATCGTGAGCCGCTCCGCATGCGTGAAGAACGGTTTCTTGCGGGCATTGTCCGCAACGCCGACCACCAGCCGGTCGACCAGCTTCGACGCCCGCTTGATAAGGTGCAGGTGCCCCTTGGTGACGGGATCGAAAGTGCCGGGATATACGCCGATATGGATCTTTTTACTCATGGCCCTGTTTTAACGGTTAATACGGGGGGACGCAAATTTTTCTCGGTTTTTAACCGCCTTCACTCCGTTTGTCCAAAAATTCATGGGGGTGGGGTATCCCCCTTGTTTTCACTGGATTTTCCTTCACTTCGCTTGTTTGCCAGAATTTCCTGTTCCAGCCTTTCGGCGGCGGCATAGGCCATGACGTGCTTAAGAAACTCCCGCTGCAGCCGCAGCCCTTCCTTGAAAGCTTTCAACGAAGCCGCCCGGCGGCCGTGTTTCAGCGCATTCATGCGGACAGCTTCCTTGCCTTTTGCGGATTTCGGCCCGGTGGACTTAGTCCACGGCTTGTTGCGCCTTGCGTTGCAGGCCTGCTGTTTGCGGCGGCGGGCGGTCCAGCCTTTGCCGGGTTTTTTCTTATCATTATCCATTATATGAATATATTCCTAGTTTATCAAAAATGCAAGGAGCCCCTTTGTTCTCGCCTGTCCTTAACCAGATATTAATTTGCATGGGTTATCAATAAGTGATAACCTCCGCTTATGAAGAAAAGCGAGCGGGACCATAGCCTGGACTATCTTCTGGAGCTGGACGGCCAGATCTTTTTTATCGATCACAAACACTATGTGAAATTTGTGATTAAAAAGATCGCTCCTGCCCCCGAAAAGCCGCACGGGCTGGATTATTCGCTGACCCTTCACGCGGACAACGGCGAGCGCCTGGTCGGGTTTGACAATGCCCATCCCGTGCAGCCGACGAAAGGGCCAAGCGGCAAAAAGAGAAAGAAACAGGATCATAAACACAGACTGCGCACGATCAGGCCTTACGAGTACAAAGACGCGGAAACATTGATGAAAGATTTCTGGGACGAAGTCGATGCCGTCCTGAAAGAAAGAGGAGTACGAACATGAAAACGCTTCTGATTGGAATTGCAAGCTATGAAACAATGAAAGAACGCGCAATGGAAATCGCGCGCGGCGAACGTAAAGTCAAAAGCGATGAACCAAAAGTCTGGTTCACGTCGGTGGAAAGTTTTGCAAAAGTTTTATCGGATCGAAACAGGGCCTTGCTGGAACTCATCAGGGAACATCAGCCTGAATCTCTTGCCGAACTCGCTGAACTTTCCGGCAGGGAAAAATCGAATCTTTCCCGCACGCTTAAGACAATGGAGCGGCATGGGCTTGTGTCTTTAAAGCACGGGCCGAAAGGGAATATTATTCCGCATGTGTCTTATTCCCGCATTGAACTGGCATTGCCTTTGACGAGTGGGAATAATGGGATTCATGCGGTGCATTGAGAAAAGTTGAGAAGTGAAAATAACATTATCCTAAAGACAAAAGCCTTCCAAATTATTCTTGTTCCGTTTATTCCTGCCTCGCTAACTCTTTTCTTTCACGTTTCACTGCTCGATGAGCGGCACCGAAAATGGATCCTGTAACTTGCTCTGCATCTATATCTTTAAGAGAATGTAAAGGCGGCCAACGCAACTCTTTCTCTTTAATTGGCCAAAGCTGACAAACAGGCCCCGGACTAAACTCTTTAGTGAAGAGAGCAACGTCGGAACTAAAGGCATAAATATAAAGCTTTTCATAGATAATAGTCGTTGTCTGTGTATTATAAAATCGAGCACAGCCGTTAACAACATCTATGGGAACGGTTTCTACGTGCCCCAATTCGAGCGGAGCATCATCTGGGAGCACTTTCATGCGGTGATGGATGTAATAGGCCTTCCATTTTTCTGTATCGAGGTTTCCTATCCATATTTTCCAATTTTCAGGTGGGACTCTGGTTTCCATGAGTGATTTACGATCAACAGCAGAAACTGATAAATTCCTTACGTCTCTAAATTCTGCGGTCATTACATTCATAGCGGCCCAGCCAGCAAAAGTTTTTTGCTGATCTTGATTTAGAACCGATTGTTCTCCATGCATGAATGGGAGCACAATTGGTTTTGCTTTTTCTTGAAGCTGACTCATCCAACCGTTATTACATCCTTGGCATACCCACCTAACACGCAAAGTGCGCGGATCACCTGATTTTTTCTTTTCGGTTGCCGTTGCCTTATCCAAGTTTTTCAGAGAATCAAAGCGCAAATCACGCAAAGCGTAAGAGGGAATATTCCTAGTTATTAAACCGTGAAGCCAAGTTGGCCAGACATCTTCTTTGCTCATATTTCCTGTTTGGCCACAGTAAATACAATGCTTTGGTGGTTTTACCATTAAAAACTTTTCCTTTTAAGGCGCAATAAATGTTCTGACATAGCGATTAGTTATTTCAACGCAAACACCGCCTCAACCTCCACCGCTACGCCTAATGGCAGCGAGGGAGCGCCAACCGCAAATCTTGCATGTTTTCCCGCTTCGCCCATCACGGCGGCGAGCAGGTCCGAGGCGCCGTTCATCACTTTCGGGTGATCGGTGAAATCGGGCGCGCAGTTGACGAAGCCGCCCAGTTTGACGCAGCGCTCCACCTTGCCCCAGTCGCCGCCGACGGCGGCGTCGACCTGCGCGAGGATATTGAGCAGGCAGGCGCGCGCGGCCTCGATCCCCTGCTCCAGCGTGAGATCATCGCCGACGCGGCCCTGATGCATTTTCTGACCATTCAGAAACGGGATCTGGCCGGACACATATATATGGCCGTGGCTGATGACGAAGGGAATGTAATTGGCGGCGGGGGCGGAAGCCTTCGGGAGTTCGTAGCCGAGGGTTTTGAGTTTTTCTTTTATGTCCATGATTGCCTCCCTCTAAAAACTGTTTTCCCCGCGCAAGCGGGGATTTGGATTTGCCTCACGGATCCCCGCATTCGCGGGGAAAGCAAAAAAGCGGTCTATGAATTCAGGTTGCTGCACATCCCGGCTTTGGGCTTCCAGTTCCAGTGCCGCACTTTGTGCGTATCGACATGGACGAAATCGCTGTCCTTATAATAGCCGACGCCGCCGCGTTGCAGGCACCATGCCATGTTGCGCAGTTCCACCGTGTCGACGCCGGGAACGCGGATGTCGATGGCGTCGCCGCTCATGTGCCGCGATTTTTTCGCCTGCCCGCCGCCGCTCGCGCGGAGCGCGGCGTTGGTTTCGGGCGAGCGGTAGCCGGATATGACGTGGAACACGACGTCCTGTGACGGGTTGCGGCGCTTAATCTGCAGCTTCATGTCGTGCAGCAGGTTCAGCGTATCGGTGCTCATCTGGTGCGAATGGCCGCTGCGGTGATCGCGCAGCACACGGTTGATGTTTTCCAGCGCCGCGGGAATGTAACGTCCGTCCTTCCAGTAGGTGACCGAAATCGTTTCATTGGTGTGGGTATTATAAAAGCTGATCGAACGTTCCTGATGCGAACGATCCGACAACCCGGAGGCCTGGGTGACGAAGGGAACCAGCAATCCTGCGAAGACAGCGAGGAGGAAAAATTTTTTAATCCGTGAAGTCATTGTCAGGAACTTAAACATTAGCCGCGGAAGATCAAGGTTTTCCGCCATTTTTATCCCCGAAATTTCGCGTTAACTATTTAATTTCCTGCGATTTCAGTCGCTTGACGAAGATCGTTTTTAAGTATATGAAAAATATAAATCAGGGAGAAAAAACGAAAATGGCCAGAAAATCAACCAGCCGCGCATTCAATCAAAAAGCCGGCGTTTATCCCGGCACGTTCAGCCCGATCACGCGCGGGCATCTCGACATTATTTTGCAGGCGGCGAAGCTGATGGACAAATTATATGTCGTCGTCGCGATCAATCCGGCGAAAGATCCGCTGTTCACGTCCGCGGAACGCGTCGATATGGCGCGCGCGGAAATTACGGACTATGTTCTTCCGCGCCTGAAAACCGCCGGAATAAAATGCGACATCGCGGTCGTCGAACACAGCGGCCTTACCGCGCATTTCATGAAGGAGCACAGCGCGCCCTTTTATATTCGCGGCCTGCGGATGGGGACGGAGTTCGACGCGGAATACCCGGCGCTGGTAGCGGGACAGAGAGAGTATAAGGATTTCACGCCGGTGTTTTTGTGCTCCAGCGATCCCTATCTGCATATCGCGTCATCGAACCTTGCCCGTGAACTGGAGGCCTTCAACGGCACCACCCTCAATCTCTACGTCACCCCGCGCGTCGCCGAAAAACTCAAGCAGCGGATTACAGAGCGCGGGATGAGGATTGAGCCATAAAAAACGGCGCTTAATAGCGCCGTTTTCATGAAAGTATTTATCGTTATCAGGGAACCTGCGGCGCCGGAGCGGCAGCGGCCTGAATTTTGCCCATTTCAGTTCTGACGGCTTCCTCGCCATGTTTGTCAATTATGGCGCTATACTGCGCTTTCATGGCCGGAAAATCTATTCCCATTTCGGCAACGACGGCCGCGCCGGGATGCGCAACGCGCGGGATTTTTTCCAGTTCCGGCTCCGCGAACTGCTGCATCATGAATTTGACTTTGTTCTCCCTGCTCACTCCCTCCAGTTGCTGCTTCGCGGACTCATCGGAAGTGCCGGGATTTTGCGCCATCAGGCCTTTCACAACCGCCGCATCGAGATCTTCATCGGACATGGTGTTCTTACTGCCTATCTCGTCCGCGATCTGAGCCGCGAGACGCGACGACATATAAGCAACCTTCTGTTCTCTGGAAGCGTCGGCGAGAGATTCGGCGGCTGCTTCATCAGGCATGCCCCGATCGACCAGAATAGCGAGAACGGCGGTATCGAGATCTTCATCCGTCATGGCTTCAACCTGCGCTTTGGCTTCTGCTTGCGCTTCGTCATCGGCAAGGAAAGACGCTTTCTGTTCGCGGCTTATGCCTTGCATCATTTCTTTTGCGTCCTCTTCCGTCAGCGGGGGATCCTGCTCCACGAGCGTCCTGACGATCGCCGCGTCGAGATCTTCATCGCTCATCGCCTCAGCTTCTGCCTGGGCGGCCTGATAAACGGCCTGTGCGTTCTGCTGCATTTCCTGCCTGAGGACCGCCACTCTTCCCCGCACGGCGGCGTTAAAATCATGAGCCAGCTTCAACGTAGCGAGTTCGTCGGCCGAAAATTCCGGTTGTGTTGGTTCAGTCATGGAAAGAGCCTCCTCAAAATTGTTGCTTTGCGATAACGAATAATAAGTCCAATAGTTTCATAGAATATGTTTTGCCGGGAGTAAATCCCCTAAAATCAAAACAGATTTAAATCCGGGCATATGTCCCCCGGCGTCTGGCAAAATCGCCAGACCCACAGGTTCCAGCCGACGGCGAGCGCCATGGATGCAACAAAGATTTTCCCCCCGGTGAGATCCTGATCCGTCTTTTTGAAAACCAGCGCGACGCCAAGACCGTAGGCAATGGCGACGATGGGCAGGATCGGCACGGAAAAAATAAAAATCATCGACGGATAGAACAGCTTCACCGTCAGGCCCGACAGGACGAGCGATACCACGATGCTGCAAAGCATGACCGCCAGAGTGCCCAGCAGCAGTTTCTTCACATCATCCCGGTTGAACATTTTTATCTCACATCGGCACGCCCGGCAGAGGAGGCTGGCCGGACTTGTAAGGAAACAGGCGCATGTGGCAGGGCGCAACCCGCGCCTGGTCTTTGGTCTTGATATATTTATTGAGCGCTTCGCCGACCATGGGGAAGGCAAGCTGATCCCACGGGATGTCATCCCATGCGAACAGGCCGACTTCCATCGATTCAGGCCCCGCCTCGATCTCCGGCGATTTCAGCCTGCCCCTGTAAATCGTCATGACCTGTGAGGCTTCGGGGATTTCGTAGATGGCGAGAAGCTGGTCCACTTCGACATCGGCGCCCGCTTCTTCCATCGCCTCGCGCCTCGCGCCGTCCTTGGACGACTCTTTCAGTTCCTGATAGCCCGCGGGCAGCGTCCAGTAACCCTTGCGCGGTTCTATCGCCCGGCGGCACAGCAGGATCTTGTCCCCGAAAGCGGCGACGACGCCGGTGATGATTTTGGGATTCTGGTAGTTGACGAAGCCGCAGGAGTCGCATACATCGCGCGGCTTGTCGTCTCCGGGAGGAACGACCTTGCTGAAGGCGGGGGAGAGATTATTGTTGTCCGCCATCCCCCGTTGCCTCCTCGCCCTCGTCTTCCTCGATCAGCCACGCGACGGACATGACCTGCTCGTCGTCTGCGACCTTGAACAGCGTGACGCCCTGCGCGCTGCGGCCCGTAAAGCGGACGTCGCGCACGGGCGTGCGGATCAGCTTGCCGCCGTCGGTGACGAGCATGATCTGGTGATCGTCGGTGACGGGGAACGTGGCGACGGCTTCGCCGCCGTTCTTTTTGGTCAGCGACATGTTGGTGACGCCCTGCCCGCCGCGGCCGGAGACGCGGTATTCATAAGCGGAAGTGCGCTTGCCGAAGCCCTTGTTGGTGACGCAGAGCAGGAATTCCTCGTTGCCCTGCAGCGCCTTGAAACGCTCCTCGGAAAGCTGCGTTTCGCCGCCTTCGAATTCCATGCCCTCGACATCGGCGCCGCGCAGAGCGCTGGCCGCCTTGAGATAGGCGCTGCGCTCCTCGGGCGTTGCCTCAACATGGCGCAGGATCGACATGGAGATAACCTCATCGCCTTTCGCAAGCTTGATGCCGCGCACGCCGGTCGACGTTCTGCCCGCGAACACGCGCACATCGGTGACCGGGAAGCGGATCGCCTTGCCCTTGCACGAGGCGAGCATGACGTCTTCCCTGTCGGTGCAGATTTTCACGGAGACGAGTTTTTCATCGCCCTCCAGCTTCATCGCGATCAGGCCGTTCGCGCGAATGTTTTTAAAGTCGGTCAGCTTGTTCCGGCGCACCGAACCGTGCGAGGTCGCCAGCATGATGTCCAGCTTGTCCCATACATCTTCGTTCTCGGGAAGACGCATATAGACGGAGACTTTTTCATCCCCTTCCATCGGCAGCAGGTTGACGACGGCCTTGCCCTTCGCCTGCGGGCTGGAGAGCGGCAATTGCCACACTTTCAGCTTGTGCACGATGCCGCGCGAAGTGAAGAAAAGAATCGGCGTGTGCGTGGAGGCGACAAACAGATCAACGACAAAATCCTCTTCCTTGAGCGAAGCCCCCGTCCGCCCTTTGCCCCCGCGCCGCTGCGCGCGGTATGTGTCGAGCGGAACGCGCTTGATATAGCCGCCATGCGTGATGGTGACAACCATGTCCTCGCGCTGGATCAGTTCCTCGATGTCTTCCTCGAACTCGAGATTCAGAAGCTCCGTGCGGCGCGGCGTTGAAAATTTCTCCTTGATCTCGACAAGCTCTCCGCGCATCAGCTCCATCAGTTTTTCGCGGCTCCCCAAAATGGCGAGAAAGCCGGCGATCTGGTCGGTGATCTCTTTCAGCTCGCCGCCGATTTTCTCGCGCTCGAGACCAGTCAGCTTGTGCAGGCGCAAATCGAGAATGGCTTTCGCCTGCTCTTCGGAAAGCTGGTACTTGCCCTTGACCACAACATGCTCCGGATCGTCGATCAGCGCGATCAGCGGCTCGATATCCATCGCGGGCCACGGCTTTTCCATCATCTGCGCCTTGGCGGTCTGCGGGTCGGGCGCGTTGCGGATCAGCTTTATCATATCGTCGATATTGGCGACAGCCACCGCAAGACCGGCCAAAATATGGGCGCGCTCGCGGGCCTTGCCGAGTTCGAAAACCGTCCGGCGGGTGATGACTTCCTCGCGGAATTTGATGAACGCGCTGATGAAATCGCGCAGCTTCAGGATTTCGGGCTTGCCGCGGTTGAGCGCCACCATGTTGGCGGGGAACGTCGTCTGCAGCGAGGTATGCTTGTAAAGCTGATTCAACACAACATCGGCGTTCGCGCCTTTTTTGAGTTCGATGACGATGCGCACGCCGTCGCGGTCGGATTCATCGCGCACTTCGGAAATATCCTCGACGATCTTTTCGCGCGCGACTTCGCCGATACGCTCCAGCAACCGGCCTTTGTTCACCTGATAGGGAACTTCGGTGACGACGATGGCCTCGCGCTTGTCGCGGATATCCTCGATATCGGCCCGCGCGCGCATCGGGATCGAGCCGTTGCCGGTGTGATAAGCGGACATGATGCCGTTGCGGCCCAGAATCTGGCCGCCGGTCGGGAAGTCCGGCCCGGGGATATAGGTCAGGATTTCTTCCGTCGTGATATCGGGATTGACGATATAGGCGCAGCAGGCGTCGATCACTTCGCCAAGATTGTGCGGCGGGATGTTGGTCGCCATGCCGACGGCAATGCCGCCCGCGCCGTTCACCAGCAGGTTGGGAACCCGCGCCGGCAGCACGGCCGGCTCCTGTTCCTTGCCGTCATAGTTGGGCTGGAAGTCGACGGTATCTTTGTCGATATCGGCCAGCAGCGTTTCCGCCGCCTTGGTCAGGCGCGCCTCGGTATAACGCATCGCCGCCGCCGGGTCGCCGTCCATCGAGCCGAAGTTGCCCTGCCCGTCGATCAGCAGCAGGCGCATCGACCACGGCTGCGCCATGCGCACCATCGCCTCGTAAATCGCGGAATCGCCGTGCGGGTGATATTTACCCATGACGTCTCCGACGATACGCGCGGATTTGTTATAGGATTTGTCGGAGGTGAACCCGCCCTCTTTCATGCCGAACAGGATGCGGCGATGCACCGGCTTGAGCCCGTCGCGGATATCCGGCAGCGCCCGGCTCACGATAACGCTCATCGCGTAATCGAGGTACGAATTCTTCATTTCCTCTTCAAGGGAAATGCCCGGCAGGATGGGGCCCGAAACCGCAGTATCGCTCATATGTCAGAGACCTTTGAGAAGTTGTTTTTTGATTATGAATTTCTAGCAGTTTTCAGAAGGGCAAACAATGTTAAAGTGCGGGAAACGGCGACTTATTAACCATCTGAAATTAATGATATTTTTATGCACGGATGCAAAGATTTTGCTCCCATCTGACGATCTCGTTCTTCGCCGGAAACAGAACTAATCTACCGCCGCTTGATATGTTGTTCGTTCCCCCCAAGCAGTTTGATGTTTAGCCTCCCGCCGGAGAACAACATTTCCTGCAACGCATCGTCTACATGCTTGTTGTTGATCCCTTTCGATTTAGGATCATCCAGATAATATTGACTGGCGCGCCGCATGAGTTCTTTGATGAATGCCGCGCTAACGCCTTCGGTACGTTCACTGACAGAACTCACAATCTCTGCGGCCAACTTAAGTCCCGATGAATAAAGATGGATAAGTTTCTCGCGACCGGCATGGTCAGGCAATGGAAATTCTATAGCCTGATCTATCCTTCCCGGCCGCGCCGCCAACGCCTGTTCCAGAGTTTCAGGTCGGTTAGTCGTTAAGATAAAAAATATTTCCGCGTCCTCCCGAAGGCCGTCCATCTCATTAAGCAAAGTATTGAGAAGCGCTTCCTCGCACGGCGAATTCATGCTTTCCCGGCCACGAGCGATCAGATCGGCATCCTCGATAACAATAATTGCTGGCTGCAACAAACGGGCAAGCATAAAATATTCTTTTAACAGGCTCACCTGCTCGGCTGTTACAAGTAAAGTAGTATGATCGGGCAGATGGTGCGCAAGATAATGGACGGTATGTGTTTTACCGGTGCCCGGCGGACCGTAAAATAACAGACCTTTTTTACCGGACAATTTCATTCCTTTGAGTTGAGCGCGTTTTTTTGCAAATGCAACTATGTTGCGTTCGATTAATTCTAATGTTGTATCGGGCAGAATGATTTCGCTCCGGCCAACAGCGCGCAACTTATGAACGGCGATGCCGCTCGATGTGCCGTGATAGCGATTGGATTGTTCAAGAGACAAGACTTTGCCGCGATATGATTTGGACTGGTTAACCGCTTCTTCAAGACTGCGAAAAAATCGCTGGCTGATGTTCTGACCTTTCTCACCCGCGGGCGCTGCAAACTCGATACTGATATTATGAGCGCCGCTATACATATCCCGCTGCTTTGACAACAGAACGGCATGCCGTATCCCGTCATTATCAAATAACCAGAGGCCGTTCTTCAAACATTTGACGGGATCATCTTCACCGATATCGACATCTTCAAATTCCAGCGGGCCTATTAATTCAGAATGCTGCCTTTTTCCCATGAGCCTGGGAAATGTAAGACCATCATAATTATACTCGCCATATACGCCGACAAACCGGACGGGCTTCCATTTTTTGAACATTGAATGGATAGCCAACTGCAGATCCGCCCGAACCCGCGCAGGAAAGCTGCGAGATACCGTTACTATCTCTTCCTTGTTAATACCATTGAAGTGCCAGCCCAATAGCTGATATGCGAATGTTTGATCGCCCGTGGGTCCTGTCCCACGAATTGCTTCCATCGAAAGGTGAATACACTCATTGCATATGTTGACTCCCGGCCCGGCCACAAGGTTGTTAACCTCTTTTTGAGGTTTTCCGCAGAAAGAACAGGATAAATTTTTCCTTGCGATTTTTGGTTTCGCAACTTTTGCTTTTTTTGCCATATGGCCTGTCTTGGTTTTCCTCATCAGCGGGCCGATCTCCAAAAAACAATCTTTATATTTCATACACTTCTTTAAGGGATATATAATATACAATCGATTACAGGAAAGCGCTTGAAAAATGAAAAACATAGACAAAAAGCACTATCTGCTGGACGCAAGAATTTTGCAGGAGAAGGTGCCGTCTTTCGAGCAGTTCCCGTTTTTCCTTCCGGCTGTGAGACATTTAACCGAGCGTCTGGAATTCCATCCGGCGGTCACGTTCTTTGTCGGCGAAAACGGCAGCGGGAAATCGACATTGCTGGAGGCGCTGGCCATCGCCATGGGATTCAATCCGGAAGGCGGCAGCCGCAATTTCCGTTTTTCGACAAGGGCCTCTCACTCCAATCTTCATGAATTTCTGCGGCTGGGCAAAGGGATCAAACGCCCCAAAGACAGCTTTTTTCTCAGGGCCGAGAGTTATTTCAATGTCGCGACCGAAATAGAAGCTCTTGATGCCGAGCCTTCCTTCAGCCCCCCTGTTATAGATTCTTATGGCGGTCGTTCGCTGCACGAACAATCGCATGGCGAATCTTTTTTCGCGCTGCTGATGAACCGTTTCAGGGGAAAAGGCCTTTATTTTCTGGACGAACCGGAGGCGGCTTTATCGCCTACGCGGCAGCTTGCCATGCTCGCGCGAATGTATGATTTAATTCAGGACAATTCGCAATTCATCATTGCCACGCATTCTCCGATCCTGCTTGCTTATCCCGATGCCGATATTTATCAACTGTCGCCCGACGGCATTGAAAAAATCGATTATACGGATACGGAGCATTACCGGATTACGCGGGATTTTCTTAATAATCCGGAACAAGCGTTGAAAATTTTGTTTGACCAATAATAAACCGGAGGAAATATTTCCTCCGGTTTTTTTAAGAAGCCTAATTCCCCGGCTTGCCCATACGGACTTCCATCAGGGCCTTGTCGACTTTTTTCATCAGTTCGGGTTCGACGAGGCTCTGGTAGACCGGCATTTTTTCGGTGATGGCCTTGCCTTCGGGGGAGGAATTGAACTCGATCATTTTCTCAAGCTCGGCGACCGTGAAGGTTTCCGCCATCGCCTTGACGGAAATCTCGGTCAGCGACTCGCGGTCGAAAGCGTTCAAAATCGTGGAAATGAACAGCTCCCTTTTCTCTTTCGGATAGCGTTGTGCGAGTTGCTGCACGGCTTCCTCGATCGGCACGACCATCGGCCGCACTTCGTGCATCTTGCGGGCAAGCTCGATTCTCTTGTCGAGATCGGGCGCCGCGGCGTTCTGGGCGGATGACGGCGCGGCAAATCCCAGCGTGATCGCAATGCAAACAAGCAAAACCAGTTTTTTCATGTCGTTAGTCCTTATCCTTGCAGATTAAGATTAAAACGGAATTTCGTCTTCGAGTTCGTCAACGCGCTGCGGCTTGCCGGAAGATTTCTGCTGCGGCTGCGATTCGAACGGCGGGGGCGCATTGTCCTGGAAGCTTTCACCGCCGCCGCCACCCTTGGTGTCGAGCATGGTCAGCTCGCCGCGAAACGGGCGCAGCACGACTTCGGTCGCGTATTTTTTCTGGCCGTCCTGTTCCCATGAGCGGGTTTCAAGCTGGCCCTCGACATAGACTTTCGAGCCCTTGCGCAGGTATTTTTCCGCGACGGTGACGATATTCTGGTTCCAGATGACGACTTTGTGCCACTGGGTCCGTTCCTGGCGCTCGCCGGAGTTTTTATCTTTCCAGCTTTCCGATGTCGCGATGGACAGGTTTGCAACCTTGTCGCCCGATTGCATGTTCCGGATTTCCGGATCGGCGCCCAGGTTACCTATGAGAATCACTTTGTTTACGCTTCCGGCCACGACCGCACCTCTTCAACTAATTATTACAGGAATATGTGAGCTACTATAATCAGGTTCAAGCGGAAGGGAAGCGTTTTTCAGCAACTTATAACTGGCGAAAGTGGAAAGGGCGCGGGGATCGCTAAAATTTTATCCATTTTTCACAGCCTTTTTACCCGGATCTGAGATGATAAAAAAGGGCAAAGCTACGCCGGGACAACAGGTTATGTTCAAATTCTTACTCGAATGCGCGCTCTTTGCGCTTATTCTCTGCCAGATCAATACGCTGGCGGGCCGCTCCTACAACAGCGAAATGCCGCAACCCGCCGTAACGATTGAACAATCCATCGCCGCAAACGCCCTGCCCCATCTCACCTCCGAAGAAGCCAAGGCGCTGGCGATGCGGGAAGCGGAAAGAATCATCGAAACGGACGACATAAAATCTTTCGAGAACCAGCTTCGCCAGCATTCCGGCGCATTGGGCATGACGGGCTTCCGTCTCTAGCAGAACCGCAACCCTCCTTCCGCCATCCCGGCGAAAACCGGGATCCATAGAAAAAAAAAGAAATCATAAAGGGAACAAAATCCAAACACCGTATGGATCCCGGCCTTCGCCGGGATGACGGGGTATAAAATTTCATTTTAGATTCTCCCGCTTGTAATAACCGGAATTATCTGTTCTAATCCGTGAAATAAATAAATAAGAAAAATACTAAAATAGGGAGATACATATAATGAGTCTGAGGAACGACTTTCATGCCGCGAACGCGCATACTGCTGCCTATCAAACACTTGCACGTTATATAGCCTTTGCCGGGCAGATGAACGATAGCGCGGGCGTCAGGCATGCGGTTGAGCATGCGCCCCAGACCGTTATCAAGGGCCGCAATTTTCTCCAGCTCGTGCTGGACGATACGATGGACGCTTTTGCGACTCTCATGGCCCGCACCATCCAGGACAGCGACGTCACGTTCGAGGAAGTCCCGCACGAATTTTTCCTGAAGCTGATGCGCGACCGCTACGGCAGCAAGATCAAAAAAGACGACGCGAAGGAAGCGCTGAGGAAAGTCATCGACTTCAAGATGGCGCAGTCCTCCCGCGTGGTCGCGCAGCAATCGGACCTTCCCACATCGATCAGGATCGTCATGGAGGATGTGGAGCCGCCGGTTCTCGCCGCCCTCGCGAACGGCTGGACAACCATGCTGCGCAGCCTCAGCACACTGATGATGTCCGACAGGGGCCTTGCCGCGAGCAATGCCGCGAACGAAATGGCCACCGGCGTCCGGATGGAGGTGCAGGAACATATCGAAAATGTCATGCGCAATCAACAGGGCTTGGGTCTTGGCGGTCCCGGAGGACCGGGGCGCGCGGGCGGCAAGGGCAGTTTCGATGCCGTGCTGAAAACCCTGGAGACCAAGAATTTCCCGCCGGACGTCAAGGAAAAGGTCGAGGAAGAACTTGAAAAACTCAAGAACGAACCCACCGGCACCGAAGCGAACAAGACAAGGGAATACCTGAAATGGGTCGCGGCGCTGCCGTGGAGTGAATACTCCGCGCTTGAAAAGGACATTAACAAGACGGAAAGCACGCTGGAAGCCGACCATTACGGCCTGACCAAGGTCAAGCGGGCAATCGTCGAGCATGTCGCCGTGGAAAACCACACCAACGGAAACAGCGGGCGCATCCTCTGCCTCGTCGGGCCACCGGGCGTCGGCAAGACATCCATAGCATCGTCCATCGCCAAGGCTACGGGCCGCGAATACCAGCGCATATCGCTGGGCGGCATCAGGGACGAATCCGTGATTCGCGGCCACGGCAGAACCTATCTCGGCTCCCGCCCCGGCCGGATCGTCCATGCGCTGAAAAAGGCAGGCACGAACAACCCGCTTTTCGTTCTCGATGAGATCGACAAAATGGGTGAAGGCGGCCCGCAGGGCAACCCGGCGGCGGCGATGCTGGAAGTTCTGGATCCCGCGCAGAACAACACGTTCAACGACCACTTCATGGAAGTCGATCTCGACCTCTCGAAGGTCATGTTCATCGCGACCGCCAACGAGCTGGACAATATTCCCGGCCCGCTGCGCGACAGGATGGATATCATTCGCATCCCCGGATACACGCGGGAAGAAAAGATGGAGATCGCAAAGCGCCACCTGATCGTGAAAAAGATGGCGAGCAACGGCCTGACGCCCGCGGATATTGAAATCCGGAGCGACGCCCTGGGATATATGATCTCGAAATACACCCGCGAAGCAGGCGTCCGCAGCCTTGAACGCCTGATCGACAAGGTGTGCCGCAGAGTCGTCGTCGACAATGAGAAAGCGGTGACAAAAGGCAAAGTCACGGTCACGCCCGCCGATCTCGAAAACATTCTCGGCCCCGTCCGCATCAAGCGGCTGGACGTCACGGCGAACGGCGACCGCGTAGGCATCGTCAACGGCCTTGCCTATTCCGAAGTCGGCGGCAGCATCCTGCAGCTCGAGGCCGTCATGCGGCCCTCCCGCATGCAGGACGCAAGGCAGAAGGATTTTCTGCTCAACGTCACCGGCAACCTCGGGAAGGTCATGAACGAATCCACGGAAGCCGCCCTGTCGGCGGCGCTCGATGTGGTTGCCACAAGCAGGACCAAGCTGCCGGAGCAGGACAGGTATGTGCTCCATATCAACGCCGTCGAAGGCGCGGTGCCCAAGGACGGCCCTTCGGCGGGCGCGGCGATAGCCACGGCGATCATTTCGGTGCTGACCGACATTCCCATCCGCAGCAATGTCGCGATGACGGGCGCGATCTCGGGCAACGGCTACGTCCTGCCGATAGGCGGGCTGCCGGAAAAACTCGACGGCGCGCTGCAGGACGGGGCCGATACGGTCATCATCCCGCGCGCGAACCTGCCCGATCTCGAAGACGTTCCGGCAAGCATCAGGGACAAGCTGATTATCAAGGCCGCCGACCGGATCGAGGACGTGCTGGACATCGCGCTGGCCCGCCCCCTGCTTGGACCGTCCTTCGGCATCCCGGCGGCGGTTCCCGCGAATCTTGCTCCGGCGAACGACCAGCCGGACCCCTGCGATGCACAGACCCCACTACCCGCATTCGGCCCGGTAATGAAGCTTGGCTGACGGTTTAATTTTTAAATGAAAGGAAGATTATCATGAAAAGAGCATCACTGGCGGCATCCGCGGCCCTCGCAACCGCCTTGTTCGCGGCGGCCCCGGCCATGGCCGAGGACTTTGAGGCCTGCGCGACGACAACCGACGGCGTCGCCGCCCGGATTATATTGAGAGCGGACGGCCCCGGGCAATCGGTGCGCAAAGTCTGGGACGATACCGTTTCCAGCCTGACAGCGCGGCAGCTTGCTTCCGAACAAGGATACAACACCTTCATGGAGAACATGCACACTTCCCCGGACGCGGCAATTACCGCATTCTCCGGGCCCTTTATCGGCGGCCCAGCCTGCGATAACGGCATCTGATTTTTCTGAAAGTTAAAAAGCCGCACAGTAACTGTGCGGCTTTTTTTATTGACTGGCGATGGAACTTATTTATATTACGAAAAATTTTGGAGGGGATCATATGAAAGCAATATTCGCAGTAGCCGCCATTGCCGGAACCCTTGCCGCCGCATCCGCATCGGCTTCCGCAAATCAAATGTATGAAGCCATAGGTTGCACCGCCGATGGAAAAGAAATAGGCGCGCTTATGCTCGTTGCGGGCACACCTGCGCAAGACGCCGATACTCAGAAAACACTGAATGAGCTTATGAATACGATTATCGCAGGAAGAACGATTACCGACATTGCTAAAGATGACGCCTATGTCGGAGTGCGCACACAAAGAGCCATAGATTTGACCAAAGATGCCAGCCTGACCCTCGGCCTCTCAGACGGCAGTGACGGCGGCGATGGCATATACGCCGGGGATTTTTACCAGACAGGCAATTCCTGTACGCCGCGCTAACGAAATCCTCGCTTTTTCCCTTGGGCAAGCCTATATAGTTCTGCTATAACAAGGTAAGAACATTTGCGGAACATTCTGCGGGAATCAAGACTTTTATGCTCACTCACATCAGCGTCCGCGGGGCGCGCGAACATAATCTGAAGGATATCGATGTCGAGATGCCGCGCGACTCGCTGGTGGTGATTACCGGCCTGTCCGGCTCGGGCAAGTCCTCGCTCGCCTTCGATACCATTTACGCGGAAGGCCAGCGGCGCTATGTCGAGAGCCTGTCGGCCTACGCGCGGCAATTCCTCGAGCTGATGCAAAAGCCCGATGTCGACGCCATCGAGGGGCTGTCGCCCGCAATTTCCATCGAGCAGAAAACCACCAGCCGCAACCCGCGGTCGACCGTCGGCACGGTGACGGAGATTTACGATTATATGAGATTACTGTGGGCGCGCGTCGGCGTTCCCTACTCTCCCGCCACCGGCAAGCCCATCGAAAGCCAGACCGTCAGCCAGATGGTCGACCGCGTCATGGCGATGGGCGAGGGAACGAAACTCTACCTGCTCGCCCCCATCGTGCGCGGCCGCAAGGGTGAATATAAAAAGGAATTCCGGGAGCTTCAGGCGAAAGGATTTCAAAGAGTAAAAGTCGACGGCAAGCTCTATGAAATCGACGAAGTGCCGAATCTCGATAAGAAATTCAAGCATGACATCGAAGTGGTCGTCGACCGTCTCGTCATCCGCGGCGATCTTGGCAACCGCCTTGCCGATTCTGTGGAAACCGCCGTGCGCCTTGCCGACGGGCTGCTGATCGTCGAGAACGCGGATTCCGGCGAGCGCGTCATCATGAGTGAAAAATTCGCCTGCCCCGTTTCCGGCTTCACGATCCCGGAGATCGAGCCGCGCCTGTTCTCCTTCAACAACCCGCACGGCGCCTGCCCCGTCTGCGACGGGCTCGGCGTCAAGATGTATATCGACGAAGCGCTCATCGTTCCCGACCGCTCGCGATCCATCGAGGACGGCGCGATCGAGCCGTGGTCGGGGGGCTTCGCGCCTTTTTACCTTCAGGCGATGGAAGCGGTGGCTAAACACTATGGCTTCAAAACGACGACGCCGTGGGAAAAACTGAAGAAGGAATACCGCGATGTCATTCTCTACGGCACCGGCGACACCGTTATCAAAACCACCTATCACAGCAAAAGCGAAAGCGTCTGGAACAGCAACAAGCCGTTCGAGGGCGTGATCCCGAACCTGGAGCGCCGCATCCGCGAAACCGATAGCAATTCGCAGCAGGAAAAACTGGCGGAATACCAGAGCAGCGCGCCGTGCGAAGCCTGCACGGGCAAGCGTCTCAAACCCGAAGCCCTCGCGGTAAAGATAGACGGCAGGCATATTTCCGAAGTGACGGAGATGAGCATAGCCGAGGCGCAGGAGTGGTTTGCTTCGCTGAAGGGAAAAAAACTCACCTCCCAGCAAAAGCAGATCGCAGAAAAAATCCTCAAGGAGATTAACGAGCGCCTGACCTTCCTGATGAATGTCGGCCTTGAATATCTCAATCTCTCGCGCGCCTCCGGTACGCTCTCGGGCGGCGAAAGCCAGCGCATCCGGCTCGCTTCGCAGATCGGCTCCGGCCTGACCGGCGTTTTATATGTGCTGGATGAACCCTCCATCGGCCTTCATCAGCGCGACAACAACCGCCTGCTGGAAACCCTGAAAAGACTGCGCGATCTCGGCAACACGGTGCTGGTCGTCGAGCATGACGAGGACGCTATCCGCAGCGCGGATTACATCATCGACATGGGCCCCGGCGCGGGCGTTCACGGCGGCAAGGTCGTCGCGAGCGGCGCGCCTGCGGAGGTGATGAAGTGCAAGGAAAGTTTGACGGCGCAATATTTGACGGGAGTGAAAAAAGTTCCGGTCCCGGTTCAGCGGCGCTACCCCCCCACCCAACCCTCCCCCCCATGGGGGGAGGGCTTGAAGAACGGCTCCCTCCCCCCACGGGGGGGAGGGCGGGGTGGGGGGGCGCCGCCACACAGATTCATCGAGGTGATCGGCGCAAGCGGGCACAACCTGAAAAACGTCAGCGGCAAAATTCCGCTCGGCGCGTTCACCTGCATCACCGGCGTGTCGGGCAGCGGCAAATCGACCTTCACCATCGAAACGCTCTATAAGGCCGTGAACAAAAAACTGATGGGCAGCCGCGATAATCCTTTACCCCATAAGGAGATCAAGGGTCTGGAGTTTGTCGACAAGGTGATCGACATCGACCAGTCCCCCATCGGCCGCACCCCGCGCTCGAACCCCGCGACTTATACCGGCGCGTTCACCCCCATCCGCGACTGGTTCTCCGGCCTGCCGGAAGCAAAGGCGCGCGGCTACAACCCCGGACGCTTTTCGTTCAACGTCAAGGGAGGCCGCTGCGAGGCGTGCCAGGGCGACGGTGTCATCAAGATCGAAATGCACTTCCTGCCCGACGTTTATGTAACCTGCGGCGAATGCCACGGCAAACGCTATAACCGCGAAACGCTCGAAGTGAAGTTCAAGGATAAAAACATCGCCGATGTTCTCGACATGACCATCGAGGAAGCCGCTGACTTTTTCAAAGCCGTTCCCGCGATCCGCGACAAGATGGAAACGCTCAAATCCGTCGGCCTTGGCTACATCCATGTCGGACAGCAGGCGACGACGCTCTCCGGCGGCGAGGCGCAGCGCGTCAAGCTGGCGAAAGAGCTTTCGCGCCGCTCGACCGGCAAGACATTATATATACTGGACGAACCAACGACCGGCCTGCATTTCGAGGACGTCAAAAACCTGCTCGAAGTCCTGCACCGCCTCGTCGATCAGGGCAACAGCGTCGTGGTGATCGAACATAATCTCGAAGTCATCAAGACGGCGGATTACATCATCGACATCGGCCCCGAAGGGGGAGACAAGGGCGGGCGGATCGTCGCGTCGGGGACGCCGGAAGATATTTGCGCCGCCGCCGAAAGCTTCACCGGAAAATATCTTGCGCCTGTACTGGGATTGAAAAAAGAAAAGCGGAAGTCGGCTTAGCTTGACCTTACCTGATCCCTCTCCCATGGGGAGAGGGCTGCGAAGGCTTAACCTGCGCAGCCCTTGCGGAGCAGGATTAGCCGTAGCTGGGTGAGGGGATACAATGGTAAACATTCGGCACCGTACCCCCTCACCCACTCCGCTAAGGCTTTTCCAAGGGAAAAAGCCAAGCTCCGTTGCCCTCTCCTCATGGGAGAGGGACTCAAATATGAAACTTCAAAAAGGTTCCAAAAAAAATCGCATGCTTTTTGTTCCGGCTTTCGTATAATCCCCCGGTTAACTTTCACAGGAGATTATACTCATGAAAAAACTGCTCTCTCTGCTTCTCGTCGGCACATTCGCTATCGGAAGCGTCGCCTATACCGCAAACCCCGCCGATGCGGGCGAGCGCGCTAAAAGAATCAGGGTCGAAGGCTCCGCCGGGGCCGGCGCCACGATTGATCGCAGCGTCGAGCGCGGCGAAAAGGGCGAAAGAACGATCATGCGCAACGCCACCGGAGACAATGGCCGCACCGCCGAATCGGAAACCAAGGTCAAATTCGACCGCGAATCGGGAACGATGAGCAGTGAAACGAGCGGCGCCGCCGCCAACGGCAAGACATGGACCGGCAACAAGACCGCCGTCAAAACCGAAACCGGCGTAACCGTAAAGAGCAACGCAACCGGACAGAACGGCCGCGGCTATGAGACCGAGAAAGACATCGTCAAAAACGAGGATGGCAGCTATTCCGCGAAATCCACCTACACCGGCAGCAACGGCAAGACATTCGTTCATGAAGCCACCGCCGTGAAAACCGAAGACGGCGTCCAGCGCACCCAGACCTGGGTCGATCCGAATGGTGAAACGAAAGAGCGCACAGTCAACGGCTCGGTGAACGCGAACGGCTACAACAAAACGATAATCGGCCCGAACGGGAAGACGCGCTCGTGGACAGCTACGGGGGTTAATGCCGGGGTTAATGATTAATCTCTTCCCTCTCCCTTCAGGGAGAGGGCAACGAAGCTAGGCTTTTCTCCTTGGAAAAGCCGTAGCGGAGTGGGTGAGGGACAAACTGTCGGCATTTTCCCAACAGCCTGTCCCTCACCCAGCTACGGCTAAGCGCAAGAGCGCTAAGCCTTCGCAACCCTCTCCCTGAAGGGAGAGGAAAAGAAATGCTCTTAAATCCTGACCGCTATCACTTCCCACGGCGCACAGATATCTTTCTCAATACCGCTGACCAGATTGCGTATCCTGTCCGGGTAATCGTCGGTCCTCGCCTTGAAAGCCTCGCTTGCCATCAGCCTGCCCAGCTGGGTCAGCGCGAAATCGCGGCGGTTTTCCATCTTCCGGACTGTGAACCCGGCTGCGGCGAGCAGTTCAGCGATCTTTTCAGGAGTAAGCACGAAACTGCTGTCCCGGGTTCTCGCCCACGGCAGGGGGAAATCGAGGGAGGTATTATCCTGCCCCGCCATCACATCGTAGATGCCGAACACCGCGCCCGGCTTCAGCACCCGGTGCGCATCCCGGTAAAAGCCGCGCTTGTCTTCGATATTCATCCCGACATGGATCGTCCAGGCGGCATCGAAAGCGCCGTCCGTGAACTTCATCGCCAGTACGCTGCCCGTTACAAACTCCGTTTTGCCCGCAAGCCCGGTCGCCTTTGAAAGGGCTTCAGCGGCTTCTTTATAGCCGGGAGTTAGATCGATCCCCGTAACATTGACCCCGTAAGTCTCGGCGGCAAACCGCGCCGAACCGCCAACGCCGGAGCCCGCGTCGAGAACCGCCATGCCGGGTTTTAGCCCAAGCTGCGCCAGCAGATGCTCCGTGCCCTGCCGCCCGCCGACATGCATGTCGTCAAGATGGGCAAGATCCCCCGTCGTCAGCTTGTCCGGATTGCGGGCCTTTTGCCGCGCCTGCTCCAGAATGCTTTCGGCCAGCTTTTCGCGTTCGTAATGTTCGATGACTGTTTTTTCAATAGACATAGATATTTTTAACCGCCAAGGCGCCGGGACACCAAGGAAAAAATCTTTCTTGGCGTCCTGGCGCCTTGGCGGTTATATTTTCGTATGATCTGGTTCAAAAATTACAAGCTGGAAGAACTGAAGGATTTTATCACCACCGATAACATCCTCGACCACATTGGCATTGAGTTTCTTGAAATCGGCCCGGACTTTGTCAAAGTCAGGATGCCGGTCGACCGCCGCACTCACCAGATCCACGGCATCCTTCACGGCGGCGCGACCTGCGTTCTGGCCGAAACGGCGGGCAGTTTCGCCTCGCTGATGTGCATCGATCCGGATAAATTTTACGCCGTCGGCTCGCAGATTTCGGCCAATCATTTGCGGCCTGTCAGCAAAGGCTTCGTGACCGCCACCTGCACGCCGGTCCATATCGGCCGTAGAAAACATGTATGGAACATTCCCGTTCACGATGACAACGGCAAACTGGCCGCGCAATGCGAGCTGACCTGCATGGTCACGGACAAATCAGGCTAGCGTTTCTACCAGCACATCCATGCTGAAAGGCCGGAGCGTCCACTGGTCGCGCTCATCGCCGAGAACCTTCTCCAGATGGTCTCTTTCCGCGCCCTGGGCGCAGAACAGGATAACCGGCTGCCCCGCGTCCCTCAGCGTCTCCAGCCTTTCCTTCAGGCCGGCTTTTTGCTGGTACCAGTCGATGACCATCACGTCCAGCCCGCCCCCCGCGCTATAGGCGTAAAGCCCGTCATCCTGCCCGGTATTGGTAAAACCGAGCCCGTCCAGAACACGGCAGGCAGACGTCCTGGTGATAGACCCACCGGGAATTACAAGACATAGCTTCATAAACACACCCCTTCTTTACCCTTCTAAATGCCCATCGCCTTCCGGACGGGTTCATCGAGAAGATCCTGTTCCACCAAGCTGTGAGCCAGATTTTTGAGATCCGGCTGATCCGTGAAATAAATGAACGGCTTTTTACCGCTTTTGAGAACTCTCAGTTTTTCCACGAATCCATCATCGAAAACATCGGAAGTGATGTCATCGCCGAACAAAATGACATCGGGCGATAGCCCCTGCGCGGTCATAACAGCGCGGTCGGGATCGCTCGCTTCCAGCGACACAAACCCCATATTTTCCATGGCATTGCACATATTTGCCCGCTTTTCCGCATCCGTTCCTATAACCAGACAAATTTTCATTTTTTCTTCCTCACGGGCGTTTTGGTTGATTTTCCGGCTTACTTTCAGCATCTCATAGTGCGGTTGCATGCGAATTTCGCTATTATTTCAAAATGAAGATTATTGTTTCAGCAATGTTTCAGCGGCCTTAAGGCTATGGAAGACCACGCTGCCGGCCAGCAGGCTCAGGTGCTGCTGTAATAGGCGCGATGAAATAAAAGAATTTTTATTACGAATGAACGCGAATTTTAACGCATAGTTATTCACGTATATTCATGTGAATTCGTGGTAAAAATTCTTCGCGGCAAAAAGAAAACCGCCCCGGAAAGGGCGGCTCCTGAACAATTTTTTTAGCGGCGGCCTTTGCCGCGCGAACCGGATTCCTTGCGCCCGCTATGCCGCGCGTTCTTTGCACGCGCTTCTTCAAGATAGCGCCCGGCGGTCGTCTCGCCGCCCTTGTGCCCGGCCTCGCTCGCGCGCTTGCGGTTGTTGGCGAAATTGCCGGGGTTCTCTTTGGTATATGGATTGGCCATTGGGTTCTCCTGTTGTTGTTCTATTTTTCCTTGCGCTCGTTCGATTTGTGGGCTTCGCCCAGATAGCGTTCGGCGGTCGCGGTGCCCCCCTTGTGTCCGGCTTCGCGCGCGCGGTCAGAACCGGGTTTGAATTTCCCGCCCGACATCTGCCCGCCCTTATGGCCTGCCTTGCTGGCCCGCTCCGGATCGTTGGCGAAATTGCCGGGATTTTCTTTTGTGTAAGGATTGACCATTTCACACATCTCCTTTCTTTCGTTTCTCATAGCCAATGAGGACGGTGCGTTCGTTGTTCCCGGCTTGAACGGATTTAATTAAGGAGAAGCGGCCAGCGGAACGCCGCAGGCCTCGGCAAGGAAGCGGTTCCCAATTTCCGGAAGCTTTCTGCCGGCGACGGCGGGAAAAAACCGCACCATGAGGAAGGTTCTTTCGGTCGGCTCTTTGGGCGGCTGCGCCGAATGGACCATGAATGAATCGTGCCGGACGATATGGTTCGCGCCGAAATCGCGTACCGCTTCCTCGCGGGCCTGAAGATTGAGAACCGCATCGATAAAATCCATAAGCATCCCGCTTTTCTCTCTCGCCTTGCTGATATCGATAGCGAACGGCTGGTCGTAAAGCAACATCGGCAAAGAGCTGGATATTGTATAGCAATCGTTGTTCGGATAGCTTTCCCGCAGAACCTCTTCATAGAGCGCGTCGATATGCTTGCCCCCCGCGCGGAAAACAACGCCCGGCTCCAGTGTTCCCTGCGAAATATGCATCATGCAGTATTCATGGAAACAGGCGCGGCCCGCGCTGTAATGCGCTTCGACCGATTTCCCCACAACCTCGCCAAAACTTCGGGCCAGCATATCGGGAAGGTAAAAATCGGTCCCGGGCGCCTTGATTAAAAAATCGGCGTGAAACGGCTCTCCGCCGTGCAACGGAGCCGCAAACCGCGCCGGGTCGGCAATAAGGCCCATATCGGTGGGACTGTCCGGGGTAAGCAGCCGTTCAAAACCGTAATAAATCATTCTTTCCTGCGGCACTTCCACATCGGGCGCGGCAATCACAGTGATGCCGGGCGACGCGTTGATCATGGCGTGGCAATATTGAGTAAGCGATTTCGTGCGCATGAATACTCCAAAATTTCCATAATTTAACAGAATTACGGGGAATTTTCAAATTTGGATTTGTTCCTTATAGTGACCCCTATGAAACCTGTCAGCCCGCTCTTTGCCGATCTTCCCGTCACCGTCTTTTCGGTGATGTCCGCCCTCGCGAACAAACATAATGCGGTCAATCTCGGGCAGGGATTCCCCGATACCGACGGCCCCGAATGGGTGCGGCAGGCGGCGGCGAAGGCCATAATCGACGGCCCGAACCAGTACCCTCCCATGCCGGGCATCCTTGCGCTGCGGCAGGCCGTGGCGGAATCGAACAAACGTTTTTACGGACTTGAGATCGACGCGAATACCGAAGTCCTGGTGACGAGCGGCGCGACCGAGGCGCTGATGGATTGCTGCCTTGCGCTGCTGAGCCCCGGCGATGAGGCCATCGTCATCGAGCCGTTCTACGATTCCTACCCGGTGCAGATAAAAGCGGCGGGCGCCGTGCCGAAATATGTCCGGCTGGTAGCGCCGGACTGGCGGCTGGATGAGAAAAAGCTGCGGGCGGCGTTTTCGCCCAAAACAAAACTTCTCATGCTGAACACGCCGATGAACCCGGCGGCGAAGGTTTTCACCCGCGCGGAGCTTGAGATTATCGCGAAACTGTTGATCGAATTCGACGCCTACGCCGTGTGCGATGAGGTTTACGAGCATCTGTTATTTGACGGTCGCGATCATATCCCGCTGATGAGCCTTCCCGGCATGCGCGAGCGCTGTATCCGGATCGGCTCCGCCGGGAAAACATTTTCCTTCACCGGCTGGAAAATCGGCTATATCGCCGCGCCCCCCGCTTTGCTCAAGGCGATTGCGGGCGCGCACCAATATAATACATTCGCAACGCCCCCCGCATTGCAAATCGCCGTCGCGGAAGGGCTGCGGGCAAAGGACGATTATTACCGCGGCTTCGTTACACAGATGGATGACGGCAGGAAATTCCTCGCGGACGGCCTTGCGCGCGTCGGTTTTAGTGTCCTGCCCTGTGAAGGCACCTATTTCATCGTCGCCGATTTCGCCCCGCTGGGTTTCACCGGCAACGATTTTGAATTCTGCGAATGGCTGACGATTGAGGGCGGCGTCACCGCTATTCCCATGAGCGCCTTTTACGCCGCTGAAAACGGTATGCCGCCGCGCAGCCTGATCCGGTTTTGCTTCGCCAAGAAGCGGGAGGTGCTGGAGAATGCGCTGCAACGGCTGGACAGATTTTTTTCAGGAAAACAGCGCGAAAACGCAGGCTAAAAAAAACCTGCGCCCTATTTCTTAAGGCGCAGGCTTACGCAGTGTTTTACGCAGTAAACTTTACCCACCTTTCAGATCGCCCTTGCCGACCTGGCGGTGAATTCGTTGAGATCGAGGATCAGCGTTTTTTTGCTTCTTTTAAGGCTTTTGATCTTGCGCGTGAAATCTTCCTGGTCGATATCCGGCGCGTCGGAGCCGACGATGATGATATCGGGCATCACGGCCTGGCAGGCCACAAAGGCGGTTTTTCCGTCTTCCGCTTCGGCGCTGAGGAGCCCCGCCTCATCCAGCCTGCGGCGGACCTTTTCCCGCGTTTCCCGTGTTCTCGCTATGATCAAACAAAACTTCATAATCCCAGATTGCCACACGAATATTGCGGGAAAATGCCGGAATTATTTCAGTTCAGGGAATTTTGTTTCAGTTGTGTTTCAGTATAAACGTACTGGTTGACAGTACGTACCGAAATACGGTACTATCAAGATGTCATAGCCCGGCTTGTCCGGGCTATCCATGGAAAATGCGGGCAAGGTCTGTGTTTGCGGCACGATGGACCACCCGGACAAGCCGGGTGGTGACAGGTTTTGTTCTCGATATGTGTACGATCATGACAAAGAAAAAAGACCGGCGAGCGGAAATCATTTCTCATCCAGGCGAAATCCTGAAAACGGATTTTCTCGATCCGATGAAAATCAGCGTTTATGCGCTGGCCAAAGCCGTAGATGTCCCACGCTCGCGCATCAACGACATCGTTCTGGGACGGCGCGGCATTACCGCGGATACCGCCCTGCGGCTGGCGCTCTTTTTCGGCAACAGCGCCGGGTTCTGGATAAACCTGCAAAAACATTACGACATGGTGATGGCCGAAGCGAATTTCGTGCCGCCGGAAAATCTGGTGACGGCGGAAGAGCTGATGGCGGCGGAGTAATGAAATATATAAGTTGGTCAGCAAAACTGACTCTAGTCATTTTTTGATTCTGGCCCGATCAATATTCCAACACAAAAACTAACACATTCATTGCAGATACAAACATGCGGGCCAGCGATCAACTTCTGAACTTCTCTCTGCGATTTACCACAGAATGAACAGTAGATTCTGTCAGAAATAGCATTTTTGTCGCCCTTGTAGCCTGATCTTCGTACGCTAAATTCTTTGCATACAAACGAAAACGCTTTATGATTAATCTCCGACACATAGTAGTTGCCATCTTCAAACCGCTTATCTTCAATCGGTTTTATATCAATTAAATAGTCTTTCGATTCGTTGAGAGAATTAATTTGAACTTCTATAGCGTACTCGCATTGTATAGTAATCGTAGATTCATCCGGCTTTTGCGATTGCAGTAGCAGCGTCAACTTTGCTCCATCCTGATCTTCGGGATTTGAAGATCTAACCAATCGCCACTCCCGAAGAAAACCGTAATTACCAGGTTTTATTGCATGAAATTCTGCAATTTTAGGATCGCTGTCTGCCATAAATTTCAACAATTCTTATTGAAAAGGTAACTATTTTAAATCTTTATTTTCAAGCCGCCTTCTTCACCGGCTTCCCGTTCTGAGCCGGATGCGACAGGCGGTGCAGAAGGGCGTCGCGGCGGGCGTTGGCTTTCGCGATATTCTTTTCCTTCACCGGGCCGTAGCCGCGGATTTCGTCGGGCAGGGAAAGAAGTTCAATGCAATCGTCGATATTGGCTTTGGTCAGGCCGGCGAGCACGGTTTCGATGGTCTGCTCGTACTGCGTTATCAATTCACGTTCCACCTTGCGGTCCTTGTGGTAGCCGAAAACATCCATGGGCGTGCCGCGCAGGAATTTGAATTTGGCGAGCATGCCAAGCGCGCCCAGCATCCACGGCCCGAATTCGCGCTTCTGCGGGCGGCCGGTCGCGGGATCGGGTTTTTCCATGATCGGCGGCGCCATGTTGAAGCGGATTTTGTAATTGCCCTGAAAGGTCGTTTTCAGATCCTTGATGAAATCGCCGTTGGTGTAAAGACGCGCGACTTCGTATTCGTCCTTGTAGGCGAGCAGCTTGTGGTAATAACGCGCTACCGCTTCGGTCAGCGCCGTGCTGTTGGCGACAACCTTCTGCTCCGCTTCGCGCACCCGCGCAACCATATCCATATAGCGGCTCGCGTAGGCGGCGTTCTGGTAAGCGGTAAGATAGGCCGCGCGTTTGGCGATAACATCTTCAAGCGTTACCGCGATCTGGTCTTCCTTCTCATCGCCGCGCGCTTCTTTCGCAAGCTCTTCGATCTTGCCGGGATCATGGGCGGCGAGGCGGCCAAAGGCAAAAGACTTTTTATTGGATTCGATGGACACGGCGTTAAGATCGATGGCCTTCTCCAGGCTCTCGCGCCGCAGCGGTATCAGGCCTTTTTGCCACGCATAACCCAGCATGAAGACGTTGGTCGCGATTTCATCACCGAGCAATGTCTGCGCGTAATACGTCGCGGGCACATAATGCTGATGGCCCTTCAGAGTGTCGTTGACGATGGTTTTAACGATCTGCGCGTTGTGAAAATCGGTGTCGCTGTCGAGCACGAAGGCGGCGACTGGCGTATTGTCGGTATTGATGATCGCCTTGGTGCGTTCGGGATTGAGCGTTTCATGCGCGGTCTTGCCGACGGCGGCAACGACGTCGCAGGCGAGCAGCAGGTCGGAACCGCCGGTCGTGATGTGGCCGGTGCGCATTTCCTCGCGGTCGTTCGCAAGGCGCACATGGGAGAGAACTTCCCCGCCCTTCTGCGCAAGACCGGTCTGGTCAAGAATGCGGCAATGCTTGCCCTCTAAATGCGAGGCCATGCCCATCAGCGCGCCGACGGTCAGAACCCCGGTCCCGCCGATGCCGGTGACCATGACGTTATAGGCGTGCTCTCCAAGCGCCGGAATTGCCACATCGGGAATAGACGCCAGCAGTTCATCGACTCCGCCCGCCTTTGTCTTGCGCGGCTCCCCGCCCAGTACCGTCACGAATGACGGGCAGAAGCCTTTCAGGCACGAAAAATCCTTGTTGCACATCGACTGGTTGATCGCGCGCTTGCGGCCATATTCGGTTTCCTGCGGCTGCACCGCCATGCAGTTCGACTGGACCGAGCAATCCCCGCAGCCTTCGCACACGCCCTTGTTGATAAAGACGCGCTTCGCCGGATCGGGATATTTCCCGCGCTTGCGGCGGCGGCGCTTTTCGGCGGCGCAGGTCTGGTCATAAATAATGATGGTGGTGCCCGGCGTTTCCCGCGCTTCCTTCTGAATCTTGTCCATCCAGCGGCGGTGCAGGACAGGCACGTCCGCCGGGATGCCGAAGCGGTCTTTATAAAGCTCGGGCCGTTCGGAAACGATCCAGCATTTGGAAACGCCTTCCGCCATCACCTGCTGCGCGACGCGGTAGACGGGAAGGTCGCCGTCGACATGCTGCCCGCCGGTCATAGCGACGGCGTCGTTATAAAGGATCTTGAAGGTGATGTTCACTTTGGCGGCGACCGTCTGCCGGATCGCGAGTGTGCCGGAATGGAAATACGTGCCGTCGCCAAGGTTCGCGAATATGTGCTTCGTGTCCGAGAACGGCGCCGCCCCGACCCACGGCACCCCTTCCCCACCCATATGGGTGCAGAGCGCCGAGTTGCGGTCCATCCACTGCACCATGTAATGGCAGCCGATGCCGACCATCGCGAAACTGCCTTCTGGCACTTTCGTCGAAGTGTTATGCGGACAACCCGCGCAGTAATAAGGTTTGCGCAGCGAGGGCGGCAGATAGCTTTTCTCGCGCTTCTCATACTCATCGTAGAATTTGAGCGCCTTTTCCACCTGATCGTTGTGGTAAAACCGGTTGATGCGCTTTGCGATCACATGCGTGACCATGCCGACGCTGTGATCGTTTTCGATGGGCAGCAGCCGCTGGCGGTTTTCATCGTATTTACCGACGATAATTCCCGGCCGCTTGTCCCAGTTATAGACATACTGCTTGAGCTGGTATTCGATGAACTCGCGCTTTTCCTCGACGACGAGCACTTCTTCCAACCCTTCGACAGCCGCGCGCAGATTGACCGGCTCGATCGGCCAGGTCATGCCGACTTTATAAAGCCGCAGCCCGATTTTCTTCGCGACTTCCTCGGTGATGCCGAGATCGATAAGCGCCTGCCGCACATCGCTGTAAGATTTCCCGGATGTGATGATGCCAAAGCGCGGTTTCGGCGAATCCATGACGATCCGGTCGATCCTGTTCTTGCGCGCGAACGCATGGCAGGCGAACAGCTTGTAATTCTGCAGCCGCCAGTCGATGTCGCGCGGCGTGTCGCCGAGCCGGATATTAAGGCCGCCCGGCGGCATTTCATATTCTTCCGCCGTGGGAATATGTATCTCGCGCGTTTCGCGCGAAAGATCGACGGTGCCTGACGTTTCCACCGTCTCGCTGGTGACCTTCAGCGCCGTCCAGCACCCCGAATAACGCGACATCGCGATGCCGAGCAGCCCGTACTCGACGAATTCCAGCAAGCTCGCGGGATACAGCGTCGGTATCTGCATCGCATATAATATGTGATCGCTCTGGCAGGCGAGCGTCGAGGATTTGCAGCCGTGGTCGTCGCCGACGATGGCCAGCACCCCCCCCTTGGGCGCCGTGCCGTTCGCGTTCGCATGGCGCATCACATCGCCGCTGCGGTCAACGCCCGGCGCCTTGCCGTACCAGATGCCGAACACGCCGTCATGCTTCGCGCCGGGCAGCAAGCCGACCTGCTGCGTCCCCCATATGGCGGTCGCGGCGAGGTCTTCGTTGACGCCGGGCAGGAACTTCACATCTAGATTTTCATAATATTTATTGGCGCGAGCCAGTTCGCGGTCGAGCGCCCCAAGAGGAGAACCGCGATAGCCGGAAATGAACCCGCCGGTATTGAGCCCCGCCGCCATATCGCGGCGGCGCTGGACGATGGCGATGCGCGCAAGCGCCTGAAGGCCCGACATAAACGCCGCGCCGTCCTCCAGCTCGAACTTGTCTTCGAGCGATACGTCCCGGAGTTTTAGCGCCGCCTTTGCCATTACCCTCGATCCGGTTGAAAATACGCGAGTTAAAGTAACGCAAACCGCCCTCCGTTTCCATCCCCGATATTGTTGCAGCGCGAAGCTTTTTTTATCGAAAAAGCGTTTGACAGAGTGCCATGCCATAAATAAGGTCGAATCTTGTCTTATGTGGGAGGTTATAAAAAATGGGGCTTTTCAGAAAGCTTGGCAAAGCGTTCTATGACGCTGTTGTGCATAGAACGCAGCAAGGGCCCTATTCGAGTCCCGGCGCGCTCGGCGCGGCTCTCGACGCGGCAAGCTTCAACAATATCTGGCCGACAGCCCCCAAACCCACAACCGCGGGCTTCACGCTCGAAGAGCACAAGGAACTCATGGGCGACACCAGCCTCGCCACGGACAGTAAATTTTTCCGCTCCGCCGGAAACCTGATGCGGGATTACTGGCTGAGCCCGAAGGGCGCCAAAGGCTGGCTGCTGCTGGCGGGCGCGGTAGCGCTGAACTTTACCAACGTCTGGCTCGCGACTAAAAACCTCGATTTGAATCAGGAATTCATCTTCCATGTCGTCAAGGGCGGGACCATGGAACTGCCTGAAGCCGTGCGCACGCAGCATGCGACAGACGCATGGAAAGTTTTCGGCATGTGGGCGGGAGCGGTCATTCCCGCGCTGATTGCCACCAGCGTCTATTTTTCCTACATACAGGGCAAGCTCAATCTTGACTGGCGGAAGGTGATGACCAACACCTTCATCAACAAATGGATGGAGAATAAAAACTTTCACCGCCTGAGCACGGTTTATAACAAGACCGCCGACAACCCGGAGCAACGGATAGAAAAAGACATCGACATGTTCACCGGCAGGCTGGTGGACGTTCCGCTCGGCCTACTGCACGCGGGCACGACCCTGGTGGCGTTTTCCGCCATGCTCTGGAAGCTGTCGGACCAGATCCAGTTTAAAATCGGCGGATGGGAATTTACCAGCGACCTTCACCTCAATCTCGCTGAAAAGAGCGTCGGCGCGCCCGGCTATCTGTTCATGATATCCCTGATCTACGCCACGGCGGGAACAGGACTGGCGCACTGGATCGGGAAAAAACTCATCGATATCAACAGGACGCAGGAGCAGTTCAACGCCGATTTCCGGGCCGGCATGGCGCGCGTCCGCGAAAATTCGGAAAGCATCGCGTTCTTCGGTGGCGAGGAAAGGGAAAAGAGAAAACTCATATCCCTGTTCAAGCCGGTCGCCGAGAACTGGGATGCGATGCTGTCCCGGAACAAGAAGATGGCATGGTTCAACGCCTACTACGGCCAGGCCGCCGACATGTTCCCGTACGTTGCCGCCGCTCCCGCCGTCATGTCGGGCGCGCTTGACTACAGCGAGCTGATTAAGGCGCGGCAAGCCATGGCCAAGGTGGATTACGGCCTGCAATGGTTCGTTTCGAACTACCAGTTTTTGGCAAGCCTTGTCGCCACCACCCAGCGTCTGACGAGTTTCGACAACGATCTGGATCAGGCCAACGTCGATTTCAGGCGCACGAATCTTGCGGCGGCAGGTGAAGCCGGCGGCATGAAAATAAAACCCTCGGGGCCGTAACAGGGACATGTAATGATGGAAGAAGAAAAAAGAGAACCGGGCGTAAATTACGCATTCGACTGGACAGGCCTTGAGGCCGATCCGGACTGGAAAGGCCTGCCCGGAAGGCTGAAAAGATTTTTCACCGGCGCTCCGCCGGCGCCGACGCCGGACGACCGGCAGCAGATCGTTTTCTCCAAGGCGAAAGGCGCCAGGGATATTGTCATCAGGGGTCTTACCATGGTCCGCCCCGATCAGGATATCCCGACGCTGGAAGGAAGCCCCCGGCTGATCGAGGATCTCGATCTCACCATCAGGCCGGGAACGCGCATCGCGATCATAGGCAAGAACGGAACCGGCAAATCGACATTGCTGCGCGGCCTTGTCGGATTCTGGCCCTTCGGCAAGGGAGAGATCATCATGCCGGAAGGCGTGACCCTCCTGCCGCTGCCGCAGACGCCTTACGTTCCTGCTCTGCCTTTCCGCTCGGCCGTCACGTTCCCGGAGCCGGATGAAAAATTCACCGATGAGCAAATCATTGAAGCCCTGAAAACCGTCGAGCACGAGGAACTGGCGAAGAACATGCCGAAAAAGGCCGACGGCTTTTTCAACCGGCACCTGGTTCCTTACGCATCCGAACTGGCCAAAGGTTATTCCTATCAGACAAACCAGTTGACCGACAGCCAGTTGGCCGATTTCTCGCGCCAGCTTCTGGATTACATGGACAACGGCATGACGAAGTGGATCTCGGACTGGCATGTGAAAAGCCTGCATGAGAATTTGATGGGGCAGGTGCGGGACATGCGCAAAGCAACCGTCCCCGATCCGCATGTCCAGCTATCCAAATGGAATGTCAAAAAGCTCGCGCAGGCGGTCGCCGGCGACTGGACGGCCCGGCTGGAGTTCCCCGGGGAGAAACACTGGCTGCTTAAACTTCCCGTGGCGCTTAAAAATATCTTCAACCTTGTCACGCTCAGGCCGGTTCACACGCAGGCGGAAATCGAAGAAAGAAAAAGCGAAGTCAAAAGATTGAACGCGCTGGTCGAATTCCTGCGCGACAAGAGGGACAGCGACCGGGTGGACGGCGCGAAATTGCAGAGAACTCTCTCCGGCGGACAAAAGCAAAGATTGCGCATCGCCGGCGTCCTGCTCAACAGGCCGGAAATCCTGATCGGCGATGAGATCACCTCCAGCCTCGATGAGGAAACCGGCCACGCGGTGATGAAGCTGCTCATGGAAACCATGCCGAAGGAAACGACCATGATCTTCGTCGTTCACGACAAGAGCATGCTGCAATATTTCGACACAGTCGGAGAAATCAGGAACGGCAGGCTGATCGTAAGTTCGCTCGAAGAATACCGGCAACGCAAGGCGCTGGAAACCGAGCCAGCGCCACAGATTCAGCCCTAAGGCGCTTCCGCCGAACTCATTCCGGCAGCCTTGCGGGCCGGCGGGTGCCCGGCGCCGGCGGCATATCGCGCCGCGCCGAGCAGTCCGCCTTGTCCGCATACGCGGGCAAACCATGAAAGCGACAATTCGCCGTCGGCGGCGAATTCGCCCATATAAATTTTTTCAGCCTCATGCCGCATGGTCATCCATTCTTCAATGGTAAGAGACTTGAGATCGCCCTTGCGGGCGAGCAGCCGTTCGGCGGCGATCATGCCGAGCCGCGCCGGCGTGTGCGCAAGATACTGCCGCGCGCAGTAAAGCCCGACCGTGCGCTCCGGCGATGCCGCTTTCGCGGTTTTTAAAAGAAGATCATGCACGGACGGCTCATCCTCCGCCGCCGGAATAAGCCCGCTCTCCGCCGCGATGCGATGCAGGCCGAGCAGGCACAGCCGCCCGAATTGCTCCCGCGCGAGCGGCACGGGCAGCGTGTAAGCGTGATTGAAAAACGGGTCGAGATGAATCCCTATCGCCGCGACATACCATTTGGCGAGATCGGGGTCAGCGTCGTTGACGGCCAGCAGTTCGTCCATCATGAAATCGTCAAGCGCGCCCCCGCGCGCAAGGTGCTCAACCACCTCGCGGTTCTCTTTTTTCAGGGTAAGATTGCCGCTTTCTCTCATAAGCCTAATTATAGGAATTAATAACTTAATAATTTATTTACGAATAATTCCACGCCCTGCCGGCTTTCGCCGGAAGGCACGGGAAATTATGGGATTTTCTGGAATTTAAGAAGATGACAAAAGAACGCTCACGCGAACAGCTTCGCCAGTCCCGTCAGGAGAAAAGCTGCGCCGACCGCGCCGGCTATCCCGACAACCAGCCAGAACAGCGCGGGCTTGTCCTTGCGCGAGATCGTATGGATTTCCCCCATCGACTTCACCGGCACTTCGCCCTTTTTCGCGAAATAGAGGGAGACGAAGGTAAAGACCGCGCCGATGACGATTATGAAGAGATCGTTGGATTCCATCACTTTTTCCTTATTTTTTAAACACGAACGTCATAGTCCTGAATGAGCGTATGAGCCGGAATGCCCATCCGGGCATGGAGATTGCGGATCATGCCGATGGTCAAAGGACGCTTTTTATTCATCACTTCCGAAACCCGGCTTTTCGATCCCAGAATGGGGACCAGATCGCCGCGGTCCATGCCGAGCGCTTCCATCCGGTGCTCGATGGCGGCGATGGGATCGGGGTCGTCGATTATAAAATGCTTCTCTTCATAGACCTCAACAAGGGTTGCAAGAACATCAAGTTCATCGCCTTCAGGCGAGTTCTTTTTTGCATCCATGAGTTTTTCGATGCGGCGCAGCGCCGCTTCATAGTCTTTTCTGGTCTTTATCGGTTTGATGTTCATCCTTCTCTCCTAAACCGTCTGCGCGTCGATTTTATCGTATTCCTTATGCGTCCCTATAAACCGGATATAAACCACCCCATACGCATAATTAATCCAGGCCACCAGACGATATTTATTGCCCGCTATGTTAAAAACCGCCCGTCCATCCTTAAGGATACTGGATTGCGGTACAGTTTTTTAATCTCGGCAGGCCCCTTCCATTCCGAATCTTTCGTCGCCTTGAACCACGATTTCAGCGGCTCCTCGCTATCCGGACGAGCCGGACCAACATTTATTTAATTGTGTTCATATTTTAGTAACAGGAGAAAGCTCCCATTTTGAGAATTTCAACTTATTCCTTGCCAAATTCAGATTGAACCCAGCATCCTGCAATTTTATCCATCGTGCGGGCCAATTCAATATCATCGCCATTACTGCTTATTTCATCTGACATAGTTTCAAAAATATAATCAAGCAACAGACTTATAGATTCTTTTTGCTCCTTATTAAGGATTTCATGACGGCCTGAATCCAGATGAAACAAAAAACTGCTAAGATAATATTCTCCCCCTCTTCCAAATGCCAAGCGGGTGAACCCAGGCATAAAATAGCAATAAGATTCATCGGATAAATAGCAAACCGGATCCCATCCTTCATTGCCAATTTCCTGCAAAGATACAGTTTCCGGTGTTACACCTTGCATCGTTTTTTCATGTTCAGCACATTCATCGCAGTGGGTGGGGTCTCTTGTCATAACATCAGGGCGAGGGAGATCCCCAAATGCGCAATGAATTTCGGTCAGGATATTCTCTTTACTGGTCACTTCGTCTCCTCAAACAGCTCCCGCCCGATCAGCATGCGGCGAATTTCGCTTGTGCCCGCGCCGATTTCATACAGCTTCGCGTCGCGCAGCAACCGCCCGGTCGGGTATTCATTGATATAGCCGTTGCCCCCCAGCGTCTGGATCGCCTGCAATGCCATTTGCGTCGCCGCTTCCGCGCTCGTGAGAATGCAGCCCGCCGCGTCCTTGCGGGCGGTTTCGCCGCGGTCGCAGGCTTGCGCCACCGCGTAGACATACGCGCGTTGCGCGGAGAGCGTCGTATACATGTCGGCCAGCTTGCCCTGCATCAGCTCGAACGTGCCGATGGGCGCGTCGAACTGTTTGCGCTCATGCACATAGGGAACGACGACATCCATGCAGGCCTGCATGATGCCGAGCGGCCCGCCGGAGAGCACGACGCGCTCGTAATCGAGCCCGCTCATCAGGACTTTCACGCCCTTGCCCACTTCCCCGAGCACGTTTTCTTCCGGCACTTCGCAGTTCTCGAACACCAGTTCACAGGTGTTCGAACCGCGCATGCCAAGTTTGTCGAGCTTCTGCGCCGTGCTGAATCCTTTAAACCCTTTTTCTATGATAAAGGCCGTGATGCCTTTCGCGCCCGCCGCCGGGTCGGTCTTCGCGTAGACGACCAGCGTGCTCGCCTCCGGCCCGTTGGTGATCCACATCTTGTTGCCGTTCAGAATATAGCGGTCGCCTTTTTTATCGGCGCGCAGTTTCATCGACACGACGTCCGAGCCCGAGCCCGGCTCGCTCATCGCGAGCGCCCCGGCATGCTCGCCGGAAACAAGCTTCGGCAGGTATTTCTTTTTCTGCGCTGCGTTTCCGTTGCGGTTGATCTGGTTGACGCACAGGTTCGAGTGCGCCCCGTAGGACAGCGCGACCGACGCCGACGCCCGCGAAATTTCCTCCATCGCGATCACATGGGCAAGATACCCCATGTCCGCGCCGCCGAATTCCTCCGCCACCGTCATGCCGAGCAAGCCCATATCGCCGAGCTTGCGCCACATGTCCTGCGGGAACTCATTGCTCTCGTCGATCTCCGCCGCGCGCGGGGCGATTTCCTTCTGCGCGAATTTAAAGACCTCCTCGCGCATCATCTCGATTTCCCCGGGATGGCCGAATTTCAATGTCGGGTATGAAATCATCTGCGGTGCCTGCCTTGTCGCTTTCTCTTTTGCTGCCGTTTTAGACATTAAACTGTCTCCTTTCGTCATCCCGGCGAAAGCCGGAACCCATAGCTGGTGAAAATATAAACGTAAAAATATACTTTAGCGATCATATCTTGCATTCTATGGATCCCGGCTTTCCGGTACTTTCATCAGCTGTAAGGCCCGAATTTGGCGAGCATGAATAGAAGATATATGGAAATAATTCCCAGGGTCACCCATTTCACCAGCAAAGGCCGCGCCGTGCGGCGTTCGATATGGCCGAGATAAAGACCGGTCAGCGGGAAAAGAACAGGAACAAGAGTATAGGAAAGCCGCTCCACGGTCAGACCGTAGAAAGCGAAAAACGCGGACGCCAGCACGGCGTAAATTCCAGCGCCCGCCCATAAATATGTTTCGCGCGGCGCATCGCCCAGCCGCCTTGCCTGCCAGATCAGCCCCGCGAGAATGAGGATGAACCCCCACCCCTGCATGAACGCGCCGGAGAACATGGCAAGAAAATTATGGCCGAGCCAGTAAAGCGCCCTGCCCCATCCCTGCTCCGCCGATACTTCCGCAAGCCAGACGAAGCCCTTGAAATGTTCGACATCGTAATTGTAAAACGCGCCGTTCTTCAGGACGATAAACCCGTACCACAGCGCCATCGGCAGCGCGAACAGCATCATCGCGCCGATGCCGGTGGCGACAATCTTCCCCGCATCCCGGATGTCTTTCCGCCGCCGCCACAGATACCCGAGCCCTGCCGCGACCGCGGGCAAAACGAAAATGCCGTAGAACAGCATGCCGATCCCGCACAGCGCCCCGGCGGTCAGGAACATCCGCTCCGGCCTTTCCGCCTCCTGCATCTTCACGAAATAATAAATCGAGAGCAGCGGCGCCATGATGTTGAAAAGCTGGGTGTGCGGCGACCACAGGAACTGTTTGGTGATATTGTTGATGAAGACGGCAAGACCGGCAATTCCCGCGGCAGTCCCGGGCGACACGGCTCCCGACAGGCGCATATAAAGTTTATAACACGCGATCAGGATCCCGATATGAAACAGGATGAAAACGATATAACCGGCAATGAACTCATTGCGCCTGATCTCGAACGCGACTTCGTTGCCGTGTTCTATATCCTTGAACGCAATCGCTTTGGCGGGATCGGCGCTAACGGCATCGAGCATAAAAACCAGCGGCCTCGAAGCCGCCCACACCAGAAGCACCGATCCCGGCCTGCTCTGCCGCTTGCTGTCCGCACCCCAGATATTGTCGAGATCCGAGGAGGCATATAAAAATTCGGATGAATCGCAATTGATGCTGTGGCCCACGTTCTCGCCAAGGCTCACATTCATCACACACTCCTCCCCCATCACCGCCCGCGGCCCGCCGATCCATAAACCGAAGGCGAAAAGCTGGATAAGGAAGACGAGGAGGAGAAGGCCGGAGGAAAATGATTTTTGTATATGCATTTCTTTTTTAAACCGCCAAGGCGCCAAGACGCCAAATTTTATTATTATTTGACGTCTTGGCCTTGGCGGTTAATCCTTCTTTAGTGCCTGCGCAACGCGTGAAGCCGGTTTGCGATTAAGATGACCAGATATGAACCATGCCGTTTCAACGATTTTCTCAAGATCGACTCCCGTTTCAATCCCCATCCCGTCCAGCATATAAAGCACATCTTCCGTCGCGACATTGCCCGACGCGCCCTTCGCATAAGGACAGCCGCCGAGCCCGGCGACCGATGAATCGATGACGGCGATCCCCTCTTCCAGCCCGGCATAAATATTGACGAGCGCCTGCCCGTAAGTGTCGTGGCAATGCAGCGCGAGCTTTTCCGCCGGGACTTTCTTTTTAACAGCAGCGAGCATCGCCTTGATTTTATCCGGCGTTCCAACGCCGATCGTATCGCCGAGGGAAATTTCATAGCAGCCCATTTTATCGAGCTTCGCTGCCACGTCCGCGACTTTCTCCGGCGCAATCGCCCCTTCATAGGGACAACCCGCGACGCAGGAAACATAGCCGCGCACCTTTATCCCGTTTTTCTTCGCGGCTTCCATCACCGGCGCGAACCGCTCAAGGCTTTCGGCAATCGAACAGTTGATGTTCTTCTGCGTGAATGATTCCGAAGCGGCGGTAAAAATCGCGATCTCTTCCGCCTTCGCCGCCAGCGCCCCTTCCATGCCTTTCTCGTTGGGAACCAGAACAGGATAGCTCATGCCCTTTTTGCGCTTGATCCCCGCCATCACTTCCGCGGCATCGCCCATCTGCGGCACCCATTTGGGGGAGACAAAAGAAGTCGCCTCGATATGCGTCAGCCCCGTTTCCGACAGGCGGTCGATAAGCCCGATCTTGACGGCGGCGGGAACGATTTCCTTCTCGTTCTGCAACCCGTCGCGCGGTCCGACTTCGTAGATTCTGACTTTTTTCACGCCGCATCCCCGCTCTTGATCGACACCAGTAGCGCGCCGTCCTGCACCTGGTCGCTGGCGCTGACCGGCAATTCATCGACGATACCGGCGCAGCCCGCGCGGATGGTCATTTCCATTTTCATCGCTTCCATGATGAGCAGCGGCTGGTCTTTTTCCACGCTATCGCCCTGTTTGACCAGAACGTCGACGATCTTGCCCGGCATCGGCGTGACGATGCGCCCTTCGCCTTTTTCATCCCCGCCCTCGCTGCCGGAAACGTATAAATGCATGCCGATGACACGCCCGTTGCGAAACAGCGTCAGGTCGCGCCCGTGTCCCGCGGCCAGCGCTGAATGCTCGCCCCCGTCCGCCGCCACGGTCAGCCGCCCGTCACGGAACGATACGAACGACGCGGCGACTTTTTCTCCGCCCGCTTCCAGGGTAAAATCGTTGCCGCGGCAGGATGCCGAAAGCGTTATGTGCTCTCCGCGGTTCATCAGGGTCAGATATTGCCGCGCAACGCCGTTCATGCGCCAGTGATCGCGCGACGTCCACGGATCATTGCCCTTCGCATCATCCCGGCGAAAGCCGGGATCTTCTGCCCCTATTCCGGAAGATCCCGGCTTTCGCCGGGATGACGATATTTCATTCAGCCCCAGCAGAAAATAAACCGCCGCCATCGTCAGTTCGGCTTTATCGGAACGTCCGTAATTATCCGGCGCCAGATCCGCCATATGCCGCGCGATAAATCCCGTGTCGATGTTGCCCGCGAGAAATTCGGGATGCGCGAAAATGCCGGAAAGAAATTCCTGGTTCGTGCGCAAGCCCGAAACCGCTGTGCCGCGCAGCGCCTGCTGCATTTTATGCGCGGCCTCCTCGCGGTCCTTGCCGTGGACGATGATCTTCGCGATCATCGGGTCGTAATGGATGGTGACTTCATCGCCCTCATCAACGCCGGTGTCTATGCGCGCCGCATCCGCCTTGAAGAAAGCCTGAACCCGTCCCGTCTGCGGCAGAAATTCATGCGAAGGATCTTCCGCATAAAGCCGCGCCTCGAATGCATGGCCGCTGCACTCGATCTGCTTCTGTGTCAGCGGCAATTTTTCGCCCGCCGCCACGCGCAACTGCCATTCGACGAGATCGAGGCCCGTAATCATTTCCGTCACCGGGTGCTCGACCTGAAGCCGCGTGTTCATTTCCATGAAGAAAAATTCATAGGTTTTGGAATCCATGATGAACTCGATGGTTCCCGCGTTCTCGTAACCGAGCGCCTGCACAGCCTTGACGGCGGCCTCGCCCAGTTTCTTGCGCACGGCATCCGGCAGCCCCGGCGCGGGCGCTTCCTCGACGACTTTCTGGTGCCGCCGCTGCAATGAGCAGTCGCGCTCAAACAGATAGACGGCGTTGCCGTGGGAATCCCCGAACACCTGCACCTCGACATGGCGCGGTTTCATAATATATTTCTCGATCAGCACATGATCGTTGCCGAAACTCGCCTTCGCCTCGCGCTTGCAGCTTTGCAGCGCCTCGGCGAAATCCTTTTCTTTCTCAACGAGCCGCATCCCCTTGCCGCCGCCGCCCGCGACCGCCTTGATGAGAACGGGATAGCCGATCGGCCCTGCCTGCTTGACAAGAAACTTCGCGTCCTGATTTTCGCCCTGATAGCCGGGCACGACGGGCACACCCGCCTTCGTCATCAGTTCCTTGGCCTTGTCCTTAAGCCCCATCGCATTGATCGCCGCCGCCGACGGGCCGATGAACTTGATCCCGGATTTTTCGCAGGCTTGCGCGAAATCCTCGTTCTCCGACAGGAAGCCGTAGCCCGGATGCACCGCCTGCGCCCCCGTATCCAGCGCCGCCCGCAGGATAACGTCCGCCCGCAGATAGGAATCCGCCGACGCCGCCCCGCCGATATGCACGGCATTGTCCGCCATGCGCACATGCCGCGCCCGCCGGTCGGCGTCCGAATAGACGGCAACCGTATAAATCCCGAGCCGCCGCGCCGTTTCAATGATGCGGCAGGCGATCTCCCCCCGGTTGGCGATGAGGATTTTTGTGAACATGGGAAATTATTTTAAAGGAAAAACAAGGCGTTATCCAGTGATTTGAAGCATCCGGCTGTAAGGCGATTCCGGCATATTCTCCATCTGTTTTCTCAGCAACGCCGGGACGTCGATGAAATTGACCGTGACGTAAATCGTGAAAAACAGCCCGCCGAACAGCACGAGCAGCCAGCCGCGAAAGCCCAGCCGCCGGTTTTCCCGGAAATCGGGGTTGGCGGGGTCTAAAACCCGCGCCTTGTTGTTCATAATCAGCAGCGGCGCGAAGGTCAGCACGGCTACAAGATTGAAAGGATCCGGCAGCTTGTGAGCGCACAGCAGCAGGAAATAGGAAACCGCAAGAACGGCAGGGTGCAGAAATACAGGAATGCCTCTCTCCCGCGCCCGGTCGCGGATATCCTTGAAGGAACTATAGGCCCAGAGCGGCGCGAAGGTCGCCCGCCACATCGGCATGATCCGGCGGCCCGTGCGCTTTTTATAAAGCTGCCAGTTTTTGTAAAACCAGTAGAATTCATACGCCTTGAACGTGCAGACGGACAACAGGATGAATTTGACGGGGGAAGCGGTGTAGTAGAGCAATTGGATCTCCAGACAAACAGTTACGTGGGGTTAGTCTACCACCTTCCACAATCGTCATCACCCGGCTTGTCCGGGTGATCCATCGTGCCATACACATAAGACTTTGCCTATACTTCCCATGGATGGCCCGGGCCGGGCTTGACAATTTATATATAGATATGTATAAAAAAATATATCTTTAAATTGACACATAGGGAGAAAAACTTAAATGGCATCCGATACAGTAAAACTGGCAGCGATTGCAACCGTCGCATTTGGCGTTGTCGGCGGCGGCCTTTTTGCCATTGGCGCCTCGGCGGGCATAAATCCGCTCATGACCGATTATGACGGCGCGGCGCGCGCAGTCGAGGCCGCCGGCTTCACCGGCGTCAAACCCACGGGATATGGCTGGTTTTCCTGCGGCGTCGGCGAAAGCGCCGACTGGTGGCGCACCAGCTTCACCGCCACCAACCAGAACGGACAGCAGGTCGAAGGCGTCGTCTGCTCCAGCGTCCTGAAGGGATCGACCATCCGCTTCGACTGACCGTTTTCAGTTGACTTCGTTTTCATAACGATGTATCAGGTTATGGCAAGGGAGATCCGGGAGCCATGACTTCTATTACAATCGCCACCGATGAGACGTTCGCGCAGGAAGCGCTGGGGGCCGATAAGCCCGTGGTCGTCAGTTTCTGGTCGCCGCACGACCGCGACAGCGTGGTCATGGCACCCATCGTCGATGAAATCGCCGCTGAAAAACCGGGCCTCAAAATCGTCAAGCTGAACGCCCAGGACAATCTCGCGACGGCCGAGATGTTCGGCCTGTGGAAGACCCCCATGCTGCTCGTCATGAACAATGGCGAAATACTTGGCCATTGGGAAACGCTCCATAAAGACAGGCTGTCCCAGTTCATCGACAAGATGCTGTCCGAACCTTGCCGGGGTTTGACCATCGAGCAATACCGGGAAAGATCCGTCGAACTTTTTCGCCAGACGGTCAACGTCAATATCCAGTTCGACAGATGGAAAAATATACTGGCTTGCGGCGGTAAAATCGCGGGCGGCCTGACGCTCGCCTTCACGATTGCCGCCGCGGGTTTTTCATCTTTCGGGCTTGTAACGGCGGCATTCAATGCCGTCCGCGGCGTCAGCATTTTCAGGAACAAGGACGGCGTGCCGGATCTTTACGCCAGCCGCCCGGGCAGGATTTTCAGCGCCATTTCCAACGCCACAACGCTGACGGCCAGCGGCTTGTTGCTTGCCGTGGCTTCAGCCGGAGGCAGGGCAACCGTCGCGGCCGCCATTTTAGGCATCGGCATGTTTTTTTCAGGCATAAGGGGACTAACGAAGGACGCATCCCATCTTATCGGACTAAACAGGCTTTCTGCCTCGCAGCAGTCGCCAGCCACAGAAAATACGCCACCTGCCGCCCCTCCCGCGCCGTAATCAAAACCGCTGGACTCCTGTTCCCGATAAATCTACCCTTGTTCAAAAAATTGATTGAACAAGGAAAAAACAATGCCATCCATAACATTCGACCGGATTCAGATCGGCGATAAAGGCGTCTTCGCCAAAACCGTCACGCAGTCCGATATAAATCATTTCGCGGAAGCCTCGGGCGACAAACAGGGCCTGCATCTTTGCGAGGAATTCGCAAAAGCCACGCAGTTCGGCGGCATCATCGCCCACGGCATGTTGACCGCGTCTTTTATTTCAACCGCTCTTGGAACGGTATATCCGGGAGAAGGCTCGATTTTTCTCGGCCTGAACGAGGTGAAATTCCTCAAACCCGTCAGGCCGGGCGATACGATCACGACGACGGTGACGGTGACTGAAAAACATCCGAAAAAGCCGGTCGTTACCTTCGAGTGCGAATGCGTCAACCAGAGAGGGGAAAAAGTCGTGACGGCAAAAGCCGTGGTGCTGGCGCCAACGCAATCGGTCAGTCTTCAGCCGCAACCCTGAGCTTATCCAGATCAAGAGTGTAATTCCATTCCTCGGCCTGCGTTCCGTCAGGCCATGAAATAATTTCTTTGTCTTTAAACACAAACCCCGCCGCCAGCATCGCGCGGCGGGAAACCTCGTTGCCTTCGCGATGGGAAATAACCAGCCGCCGGAACGGCTCGTGCGCGAGCGCCCACTCAATCCGCGCCCTGTAAAGCAGTTGCGACAGACCCTGTCCGCGATAGGCGGCGTCGACATAATCCATCGCCATCACACCGCTTTGCCCCGACGCATCGCCGCGCCATGTGAAGACGGCGGCAATGCCGCACAGCTTCCCGGCATCGAACAGGCCGAAGACCTGCTTGCCTTTGCCGCCGAGCGTTCCGCTCCAGTATTCCCCCGGCTCATCCGCTTCCCTGTCATGGGAACTTAGAGTCCGTCCATAAAGTTTATAAAGGATTGCAAAGTTTTCTGAGCATGAAGCGGATGGAAGCCATGCGCAGGAAGGCGAGCGCCTTGAGGTTGAGGTTTTCCCAGTCTTTGGCGAGTCT
>Ga0187893_10001827_pt1 | contig 49160 bp, 42 predicted proteins | sample MA1701074metaG_FD_139574 | JGI IMG/M metagenome (GOLD analysis project Ga0187893, IMG submission 139574) | White microbial mat communities from a basaltic lava cave in the Kipuka Kanohina Cave System on the Island of Hawaii, USA - MA170107-4 metaG ... | reverse complement strand
GGACTGGATCGTGGCGGAGTTCAAGAAGGACCAGGGCATCGACCTGTCGAAGGACAAGATGGCCTTGCAGCGGCTGAAGGAAGCGGCCGAGAAGGCCAAGTGCGAGCTGAGCACCACGGTGGAAACCGAGATCAACCTGCCCTTCGTGACCGCCGACGCCTCGGGTCCCAAGCACCTGCAGCTCAAGCTGACCCGCGCCAGGCTCGAGCAGCTCGTGGACGACCTGGTCGAGCGCTCGCTCGTGCCGCTGCGCCAGTGTCTTCAGGACGCCGGTCTCGAGCCGAAGCAGATCGACGAGGTCGTGCTGGTCGGCGGCATGACGCGCATGCCCCTGATCCAGCAGAAGGTTCGCCAGTTCTTCGGCAAGGAGCCCCACAAGGGCGTGAACCCCGACGAGGTGGTGGCCGTCGGAGCCGCCATCCAGGCCGGCATCCTGTCGGGAGACGTCAAGGACGTCCTGCTGCTGGACGTCACCCCGCTCTCCCTGGGCGTCGAGACCCTGGGCGGCGTGTTCACCAAGCTGATCGAGCGCAACACCACGATCCCCGCCAAGAAGACCGAGGTGTTCTCCACGGCCTCCGACAGCCAACCCTCCGTCGAGATCCACGTGCTCCAGGGCGAGCGCGAGATGGCGAAGGGCAACCGCACGCTGGGCCGCTTCAACCTCGGCGGCCTGCCGCCGGCCCCGCGCGGCGTTCCGCAGATCGAGGTCAGCTTCGACATCGACGCCAACGGCATCCTGAACGTGTCGGCGAAGGACCAGGCCACCGGCAAGTCCCAGGCCATCACGATCACGTCGTCCTCGGGTCTCGCCAAGGACGAGGTCGAGAAGATGGTGAAGGACGCCCAGGCCCACGAGGGCGAGGACAAGAAGCGCCGCGAACTGGTCGAGCTCAAGAACCAGGCCGAAGCCCAGGCCCACAACCTCGAGAAGCTCGTGAAGGAGAACCGGGAGAAGCTCGACGAGGCCGATGCCGAGTCTCTCGAGACCGCCATCGCCGAGGCGCGGAAGCTCGCCGAGGGCGACGACGCCGAGGCGATCCGCAGGGCCCTGGGGGCCCTCGAATCGCAAGGCCACAAGCTCGCGGAGCGGCTGTACAAGCAGCAGACTCCGCAGGACGCCACGGCGCCGCCGTCGGCGCCCAAGCCCGAGGCTGACGTCGTGGACGCCGAATACACGGTCAAGAACTGATTTCTTTCGCAAAACAGGAGGATTCCCATGGCCATCGTTCGCTTCGAGCCGTTTCGTGACCTGTTGTCGATCCAGGACCGCATGAACCACCTCTTCGATGGGGCTTTCCGCGGCGTCGCTCGCGGCGCCGAGGACGAAGGGCTGACCTCTGGCTCCTGGGCCCCGGCGGTGGACATCTTCGAGCAGGAGGACCGCATCGTCCTGAAGGCGGAGCTGCCCGGGCTGGATCCGAAGGACGTGGACATCCGCGTCGAGAACAACACCCTCACCCTGCGTGGCGAGCGGCGCGTCGAGAACGAGGTCAAGCAGGAGGACTACCGCCGAGTGGAACGCTCGTACGGCACGTTCTCCCGGAGCTTCACCCTGCCGAGCGTCGTCGACCTCGAGCACATCAAGGCGGAGTTCCAGAACGGCGTCCTGAACCTGACGCTGCCGAAGAAGGCCGAGGCGAAGCCGAGGCAGATCTCCATCAACGTCAACGCCTAACCGCGCTCCAACCGGGCCGTCGGCGGCCTCGATCTGAGGCCGCCGCCGGCCGTCGCCTTTCCCGGAACGTCTAAGACTTTCCAGGGCCGGCGCGGCGATTCAACGGAGCGTACAACTTTTGACGTGCATCCGACGTAAGTTGCAGTGCAGAATAGGCTTGCCGCGGCCAGCTCCTGGCTTGGGGGTGGGGGCGTAGGCGGCATGCGGGTTGCATTGTTTTCGCGGGAGGCGAACAGAGGCTCATGAACACCCGGACACGCACGATCGCGTCGTTCTTTTCGATCGCAATGGCGGCCATGCTGGTCGGCGCCGTGGTGACCACCCAGGTCCAGCGGCCGGAGCCGGCCCAGGCCAGCCCATCGGCGTTCTCCGCGACGCCGGCCCAGGTGTCTCCTTCGCGTTCCGGGGCGTCCTTGACGCTGGACACGTTCAGGGACATCGCCCGCACCAGCACCAAGGGTGTCGTGAACATCAACACCCGCAAGACCGTGAAGCGCCAGCGCAACCCCTTCCAGGACTTCTTCGGGGGCGACGACGCCATCGAGCGCTTCTTCGGCCCGCAGGGGGGCGGAGACGGCCGCGCCGAACGCGAGACGCAGCGCTCCCTCGGCTCGGGCTTCGTGATCGACAAGGGCGGCTACATCCTCACGAACCGCCACGTGATCGAGGGCGCCGACGAAGTGCAGATCACCTTCCCTGACGGCAAGCGCTACGACGCCAAGATCGTGGGGCGTGACCAGCGCACTGACGTGGCGCTGCTCAAGATCGAGCCGAAGGAGGCCCTGACCGTCCTCGAGCTGGCGGATTCCGACCAGACCGAGGCCGGCGAGTGGGTGATGGCGATCGGCAACCCCTTCGGGCTGGGCGGCAACAGCATCACGGTGGGCGTCGTGTCCTACCGGGGCCGGCCCCTCACCCTCGGGGCCCTCGGCACCTCGGTGGACATGATCCAGACCGACGCCGCCATCAACCCTGGCAACTCCGGCGGTCCACTCCTGGACAGCCGCGGCCGGGTCGTAGGCATCAACACCCTGATCATCACCCAGGGCGCGCCTCAATCCTCGGGCGTGGGCTTCGCCGTACCGATCAACGTGGCGAAGCAGATCCTGCCGCAGCTCCGCGACACGGGGAAGGTCGTTCGCGGCTGGATGGGCGTTACCATCGGCGCCCTGAGCGAGGACCTGGCGAAAACCTTCGGCCTCAAGGAGGCCAGGGGTGCCGTGATCGGCAGCGTGACCGACCGCTCCCCCGCCGACAAGGCCGGCCTCAAGCCGGAGGACGTGGTGCTCACGGTGGACGGCCAGCAGGTCCAGAGCAGCTCGGACCTCTCGTCCTACATCGCCTCCAAGGCGCCGGGTACCACGGTCCGGCTCAAGCTGCTCCGCGACGGCGAGACGAAGGAAGTGCCGGTGACGCTGGGGACCTTCCCCGAGGGCGACGACGACCGCGACGACCAGGCGAGCCGGCGGCAGAGCCTCGGCATGACCTTGCGCGACCTGAACCCGGACCTGGCCGAGCGCCTGGACCTGCCGCGCGGAACGCGGGGCGTCGTGGTGGGCGCGGTGGAGGCCGGCGAGGCCGCCGAGGAAGCCCTGCTGCAGCGCGGAGACGTGATCGTCGCCGTCAACGGCAAGCCAGTGGACGGCGTCGACGGCTTCGAGGCGGCGATCGACCAGGCCAGGAGCCTGGGCGTCGCGCGGCTGCGCGTGCATCGCGGCGGGCAGTACCTGTTCCTGACGTTGAGGCTCGACTGACGCGGCCAAGGGAGAAGGAGAAGGCAGGTTGACCATGAAGCGCATCAAGGGCGTGAGCGACCGTGAGCGGTATCTCGTGCTCAAGGGCATGCTGGAAGAGCGCCGCAAGGAGATCCAGGAGAAGCTGCGCTCGCTCCGGGAGAGCCTGCCCGCCGAGGCGGCCGACGTGCGCGACGTGGAGGAGCAGAGCGTGGACGACTTCGTCTCCGAAGTGGACTTCGCCTTGATGGAGATGAAGTCGGAGACCCTGCGCCAGATCGACGAGGCCCTGCGCCGCGTGGAAGCGGGCAGCTACGGGGCCTGCTTGGAGTGCGGCAACGAGATCGCGGAGGCGCGGATGAAGGCGCTGCCTTTCGCGCTGCTGTGCCGCGACTGCCAGCAGGCCCGCGAGCAGGAGACGCTCACGGAGGGGAAGTCCCGCGCCACGGACCAGTTCGCGCGGGTCACCTCTTGAGCGAGGACCGCAAGCCCGACTTCGAGTCCTCCGGCCTCGCGGAGGTCAACCTGCAGGAGGTGGGCGGCGAGCTCGCGATCCTGCCGCTGCGCGACACCATCCTGTTCCCCCACGCGATCCTGCCGCTGGCGGTCGCGCGCGAGAGCTCCGTCTCCCTCGTCAACGAGGCGGTCAAGGAGCGCCGGGTCATCGGCGTCGTCACCCAGCGCGACCCCTCGGTGGACGACCCCGTGGAGAGCGATCTCTACCGCATCGGCACCCTCACCCACATCCACAAGATGTTCCGCTTCCCCGACGGCTCGCTGCGCCTGGTCGTGCAGGGCGTGCAGCGCTTCCGGGTGATGTCGGTCGTGCAGTACAAGCCCTACGTCAAGGCCCAGATCGAGGTGCTGCGCGACAGCGTGCCCGCCGAGCAGGAGATCGAGGTGCGGGCCCTCGGCCAGAGCGTGCAGGGGCTGTTCCAGCGCGTGGTGGAGCTGTCGCCCACCCTGTCCGACGAGCTGCAGGCCCTGGCCGCCAACATCCAGGATCCCTCGCGGCTGGCCGATTTCGTCGCCGGCAGCCTGAGCTCGCTCTCCACCGCCCAGAAGCAGGAGATCCTGGAAGTCCTGGACGTGAAGGTGCGGCTGGACCGGGTGAACAAGATCCTGATCAAGGACCTCGAGGTGCTGGAGGTCGGCAGCAAGATCCAGAACCAGGTCAAGACCGAGCTGCAGAAGAACCAGCGCGAGTACTACCTGCGCGAGCAGATGAAGGCGATCCAGCGCGAGCTGGGCGAGGGCGACGACCAGCAGCGCGAGAACGCGGAGCTCAAGGAGAAGATCGACAAGTCGGGCATGCCCGACGATCCCCACAAGAAGGAAGCGCTGCGCGAGCTGGACCGGCTCTCCAAGATGTCGCCCGCCGCGGCCGAGTACACGGTCACCCGGACCTACCTGGACTGGCTCGTTTCGCTGCCCTGGGCCAAGCGCACCGAGGCCGAGATCGACCTGATCAAGGCCAAGGAAATCCTGGACAACGACCACTACGACCTGGAGAAGGTCAAGGACCGCATCCTGGAATACCTGGCGGTGCGCAAGATGAAGCCCGACATCAAGGGCCCGATCCTGTGCTTCGCGGGCCCCCCGGGCGTCGGCAAGACCAGCCTGGGCCGTTCGATCGCCGCCGCCATGGGACGCAAGTTCCATCGCATCAGCCTGGGCGGCATGCGCGACGAGGCCGAGATCCGCGGCCACCGCCGGACCTACATCGGCGCCCTGCCCGGCCAGATCGTCCAGGGCCTGCGCCGCGCCGAGAGCAAGAACCCGGTGTTCATGCTCGACGAGGTGGACAAGCTCGGCGCCGACTTCCGCGGCGATCCCAGCTCGGCGCTGCTCGAGGTGCTGGATCCCGAACAGAACAACAGCTTCAAGGACCACTACGTGGATCTGCCCTTCGACCTGTCCGAGGTGCTGTTCATCTGCACGGCCAACGTGCTCGACACCGTCCCGCCGGCGCTGCGCGACCGCATGGAGGTGATCCGCCTCGCCGGCTACATCGAGGAGGAGAAGCTCCACATCGCCCGCCGCCACATCATTCCGCGACAGCTCGACAACCACGGCATGAAGCCCGAGGACATCGCCTTCGGCGACGAGGCTCTGAAGAAGCTGATCCGCGAGTACACCCGCGAGGCCGGCCTGCGCAATCTCGAGCGCGAGATCGCGTCGATCATCCGCAAGGTGGCGCGGCGCCGGGCCGAGGGCCGCGGCGACACGGTGGGCGTCACTCCGGAGAGCGTCGAGGACTTCCTGGGCGCGCCCTACTTCATGCGGGAGGAGATGGAGGAGCGCACGCTGATGGCCGGCGTTGCCCTGGGCCTGTCCTGGACGGCTGCCGGCGGCGAGGTGCTCTACATCGAAGCCACCCAGATGTGGGGCCAGAAGGGCCTCACCCTGACCGGGCAGTTGGGCGACGTCATGAAGGAGAGCGCCCAGGCGGCGCTGTCGTGGGTGCGCGCGCACTCGCGGGAGCTGGGCGTCGAGGAGTCGTTCTTCGAACGCGTGGACCTGCACCTGCACGTGCCCGAGGGCGCCATCCCCAAGGACGGTCCCTCGGCCGGCGTGACCCTGGTGACGGCGCTCGTGTCCCTGCTGACGAACAGGCCCGTGCGGCCGCGCCTCGCGATGACCGGAGAGATGACGCTCTCGGGCCGCGTGCTTCCCGTGGGCGGCATCAAGGAGAAGGTCCTCGCCGCCCATCGCCTGGGAGTCAAGGAAGTGCTCCTGCCCAAGCGCAACGAGAAGGCGTTCAAGGAGGACATCCCCGAGAACGTGCGCAACGACATCCAGATCCACCTGGTGTCGACGCTGGACGAGGTGCTGAAGCTCGCCCTGGGCCCGACGGATTCGCGCCCGGTCCCGAAGCTCGGCGAGACCTTCCAGCCCCGGCTGTCCAACTGACCTAGAAGGTCACCGCCAGCGCGATCTGCGCGCCCTTGCCTCGCACTGGCGCCGCCCGCAGCGCGACGCTTTCGATCGGCACCTTCCCCCAGCGGTCACGCTTGATCAGCGCGCCGATGCCGGCTCCCCACAGGGCGCCGCCCAGGGCGCCGATCAGGATGCCCTTCCGGACCCTTCTCTCCTTGCCGGTGCTGACGTCGAGCTCCATGATCGCGTCTCGACGCACGCGCAGTGGCGCACTCTCCTGGACGCCCACGAGCAGGAACTCGTCTTCGATTCCCGTGAGGAAGCCTTCGAGCCGTCCGTCGACGACGCTCGGGGCCAGGATGCGCACGCGGCTCCCCAGGGTGACGGGAAGCTGGCCGGCCGAGTCCTGCGACCAAGCCTCGGCTGGCGGCAGCAGAAGGCAGGCCAGGATCACGGCCATGCAGGACCTTAGCGTCCTCGGCGAGCGCTTCATGGCTCACCTCCTGCAAGCACACTACGCAAGGCCGGTACGCGCGGGACGCACGGCTGTGACGCTTCCGGCGGGCGTCCCAAGAGGCCGCCAGGGCGTTTGACCTCCGCGAAACCGTCGGTCATGATCGCCGGTCGCCAATGCTCTGCCCCCGCTGCCAGAAGGAGAACAGCCCCGAGGCCGTGCGCTGCCTTCACTGCGGCTCGGGGACGGCGGTGGCGACGCTGGAGCTCGTCCGCGGCAGCCTGGCCGACCGGATCTTCTTCCTGGCGCCACGCGACTACAACGTCGGGCGGGCGTCGGGCAACGACGTTTCGCTTCCGGAGCCTTCGGTCTCCAAGCTCCACGCCCGCCTCAGCTTCGAGAACGGCCAGTTCTGGATCGAGGATCTCAAGAGCCTGCACGGGGTCTACGTCAACGCCGCGAAGATCCAGAAAGTCGCCCTGACTCCGGGCGCCCAGGTCCAGTTCGGCAACCTGAGCTTCAAGTTCTCGGCACTCTCGGGCGACGGCACGACCGACAAGATCGTCGAGTTCCCGTGGGCCGAGCAGCAGCAGCTCGTGCTCCAGCTCGTGCAGACCCTCAACTCGACCCTGGTGCTGTCCGAGGTGCTCGAGCAGGTGCTCGACGGCGTCATGCGCATCACTCGAGCCGAGCGTGGCTTCCTGCTGCTGGCCGAGGCCGGCGCGGGCTCCTACCCGTCCGTCGCCGGGCTGCAGCTTCGCGTGGGGCGCCAGCGCGGCGGCCAGGCCCTGAACGCGGTCCAGGGCCTTTCGAGCTCGGTCATCCGCAAGGCCATCGAGAGCGGCGAGACCGTGGCCACGGGAAACGCGGTCGCCGACCCGAACCTGGGCCAGGCCCAGAGCGTGATCCTGATGGACCTTCGGACGATCGTGTGCATCCCCCTGCGCTCGCCGCGCTCGGAGAGTCAGCCGGGCGCCCATCGGGCCTTGGGTGCCTTGTACGTGGACAACTCGGAGACCTCGGCGCCCTTTCCGCCGGACAGCCTGCGGGCCGCCGAGGCGCTGGCCCGCCACGCGGCCCTGGCCATCGAGAACGCCCAGTCCTTCGAGCGCGAGCAGCGCACCATCGAGGAGCTGCGCAAAGCGCAGCAACGCCTGCTGCAGGCGGAGAAGCTCGCGACCATCGGCAAGATGGCCGCCGGCATCGCCCACGAGCTCAACACGCCCCTCACCTACATCATGGGCAACCTCGAGATGCTGCGCATGAAGGAGCTGCCCGGCGAGCAGCAGGAGATGCTGCAGTCCGTGGACCGCGGGGTCGAGCGGATCCGCAGCCTGGCCCAGAGCCTGCTGGCCTTCAGCCGGCCGAGCCACGAGGACCCGGCCGCCTTCGACATGAACGGGGTGATCGAGCGCGCCCTGGAGTTCTGCCACTACCAGATCCTGAAGGCCGGGCTGCGTGTGCAGAAGCAGCTCAGCCCGGAGCTGCCGAAGCTCCAGGGCGTGGCGAGCCAGCTCGAGATGGCCTTCATCAATCTGATCGTGAATGCGGCGCATGCCATGAGCGGGCAGGCGAAGCGCGAGCTCAGCGTGTCCACGCGCCGGGCCGAGTCCGAGGTCGAGGTCCTGGTAGCGGACACCGGACCGGGCATCCCGGAGGGCATACGCGCGACGCTGTTCGAGCCCTTCGTGACCACCAAGGCCGAAGGCGAGGGCACCGGGCTGGGGCTCTCGACCGTGCTGATGATCGTGGAGCGGCACCACGGTCGCATCGGCTTTACGAGCCAGATGGGCGTCGGCACCACCTTCCGCGTGACGTTGCCGGTCGGCTGACGCCGCCGGCCGCGCGCGTTAGCGCGACGCGATCTGGTAGAGCCTGGCGTCGGCCAGGCTCAGGCGGTTGTCACGATCGAGCTCGACGCGCACGGCCCTGACCCGCTTCGTCTCGAAAACCAGCGCCCGTCGGCGTTCTCCGGGCCGCGCAGGCGCCCCGCACGACCAGCCGACGAACGAGGGCACGGGCTCGAACGCCTCTCCTTCGGCGCGCAGCTCCAGGCGCAGGCGGCGCACCGGCGGGCCACCGCCCGTCTCGAAGCGCAGCTCGACGCATGCGGCCTCGTGGGGCGCGCCGAGCTCGATCTCGACGCTCGCCAGCCCGCCACGCGGCGAGGCCGTGGACCGCAGGGCCAGCCCCTGTGGATCCAGGCCGGAGAACCGGACGCGGCGCGCCTCGGGTGCCCGCAGGACGACGACGGGCGGTCCGCTCCAGGGAGTGGCCGGAAGGGCGTGCAGCAGCATCTCGAGACCCGCGCCCTCGAGGCGACGGTCTCCCGCAAACGCGATCACCGCGTCGGCGCGGCCCAGGGCGAGGCGGTCGAGGCCCGCAGTCCCGCTCCACACGGCGATGTCGTACTGCAGGCGAGAGGTCCCCAGGTCGGGCACGCCTGAGACGATGCGGGCCCCGCGCGATAGCTCGCCCTCCACGAAGTCGAGGGCGGCATCCTTCGTCAGCGGCTGGCGCAGGGCCAGCACGTAGTCGAGCGACTCGAGGCCCGGGGGCAGCACGGCGATTCCGGCCAGGACGAGACTCGCCCTCGGCCAGCGCGAGGCGACCAGGCCCAACCCCCTGACGGCCAGCAGCGCGGCCACGCCGAGCGTCGAGACGATGAGCCGCTCGAACCGCGCCTCCGCGCTCACCAGGACGACGAGCAGGCCTGCGGAGTAGACGAGGGCGGGAACGAAGCCCGCGGGCGCGCGCAGTACCGCCGCCAGGCCAGCCAACGCCAGCGCGGCCCCCAGTGACCCCAGGCTACGCACGTAGCGGCCCGCGTAGTAGGCTGCGGGCGAGGCGCCGCGCGACGCCTCCTTCTCCGCGTCGTACATGTAGCCGCTCTGGGTGCGTGCACCCTGGAGCAGGGTCTCGGGATCGGTCACGAAGCGCGGCGTGGCCGCTGCCAGCACGAGTCCTGCGCAGGCTCCGCCCAGCAGCAAGCCTCGCAGGCGGCGGCCAGGCGCGAGCGCGCGGGCCGCCAGGAAGGCCGGCGTCATGGCTGCGCCCGTGAACTTGGTGGCGGCGCATGCACCCAGGGCCAGGCCCGCGAGCGCGTCGTCGCGCAGGCCAGGACCCAGCCGCGTGAAGGCGAGGAGTGCCAGCATTGCGCAGGCGCCGAGCACGACGTCGGGACGCACCATGTGGGCGGCCTGGACCTCGACGGGCGACAGCGCGAGCCACAGGGCCGCCAGCAGGCCCGCGCGCTCGCCCAAGAGGCGCCGGCCGAGGAGAAACGCGAGGGCGACGCTGAGCACGCCCGCCGCCGCGACCAGGCCTCGGGCCAGCACGTAAGCCTGTGCGCCCTCGCGGGCCTCGGCTGGCGCGGCCCCCAGTACGCCGCGCAGCACGACGAACATGAAGCCGGGGTACTCGTACCAGCCGGGGTCGTAGCTGCCGCGCTCGAGCATGTCGCGCGTCCGCTCGACGAACACGCGCTCGTCGGGGTCGGGGACGTGGCGCAGGCCCCAGCCGATTCCCGAGAAGCGCAGGAACGCGGCGAGTGCCAGGATCAGCAGCAGCAGGACGTGGCGGAGCCGCACCGGCGGGAGTGTACCGGGTGTGGCTAATCGGATCCACGAAGGTTGCACTTCCGACAACGCAGGTGCCGACTGGTCCTCGTAAGTCGTTGTGGCACAGTACGCGGCACGTGGCATGCCGCCTGCTTAGCACCCTGGCAGGAGGTGGCGCCCGTGCTGACGACCACGGCGATGCTGATGCTGGGCGGGGGGGCCGCGCTGCTGGGCGCCCTGTTCGAGGGCTCCTCGGCGGCCCTGCAAAGCTCCGGGACGCTCGTCCTGATGGGAGCGGCCGCAGGGGTCAGCCTGCTGCGGCGGACGAAGCTCGCCTAGACGCGGAACATCTCCTCGGACGGCCGCAGCGGCCGGTCGAGCCACAGCGGCCGGCGCAGGCCAGAAGGACCTGGCCCCGGTTTCGCCATCGCCTTCCACTCGCGGTAGACGCGCATCGAGAGCGCCGTGTCCACGAACACGTCGCCGTAGAGGTCGTCGGGCCTGGCCCTCGCCACCACGACCTTCTGGTGCCAGCAGTGCATGCCCGAGACGGGGTCGGGATGCACCGGGAACGTCAGGTTCTGGTGCACACCCGCGTCCTGCCACCAGATGCGCTGCGAATCGGGGTCGGCGCTCTTGAAGGGTCCGGTGCCCTCGGTCTGGCGCAGCAGGTAGCCGCTCTCGCCTCGCTTCTCGAAGACGACGCGCGCGCTCGACCAGCGGCTGCCCTCTGCTTCGCGGAGGCGCCAGCGCCCCAGATGGTGCGAGCAGGCAGCGACGCCGGGGGCGATGGCCTCGGTCACCCAGACGCGGTTCACGAAATAGCCGATGTCGGTGGAGACCCGCGCCAGGTCCCCGGTCGCCAGACCCAGGCGAAGGGCGTCGCGCGGGGCCATCCACAGCGGGTTCCGGTGCGAGATCTCGTTCAGGTACTTCGCGTTCCCGGTACGCGTGTGCACGAGCGTCGGCAGCCGGAAGGTGGGTAGCAGCACCAGCTCGCCCCTGGCCGCGTCGAGACGCGACGGGTGCACGTGGCTCTTCACGTAGCCGGGCAGCGCCTGGTCCTCCCAGCCCCAGTCCCGCATCGTGCGCGACCAGATCTCGAGCTTCTTCGAGGGCGTCGGGAACTCGGTCGTGGCCTCGAGCTGCTTCGCGTGGGCCTGGTCCTCGATCAGGAACGCTCCGTGCCGGCTCATGTACTCGAAGGGCGTGAGGCCCATCTTCTCGGCCGCCTGGGGCAGGCCCGGCACGGCGTTCTCGAAGATCCAGCGGTAGTACTCGCGGACGCTCAGCTTCTCGCCGGGACGGTAGGGCGACTCGAAGAAGCGGCGGATGCCGAGGCTGCCGTCGGGATCGACGCGCCATGACAGCTCGATCCAGAACTCGTCTTCCTCCCACACCTCGCCGGGATTGGCCTCGTGGGTGTAGCTGAAGCTCTCCCCCATGCGCTCGCGCGCCACGCGCAGCACCGGCTGGCGGAAGCTCACCCAGCGTCCCGACTGGGTCTCCTGGCTCTGGATGTCGTGGCGCTCGCCGCCCAGGCCCATGGGCAGCACGTAGTCCGCGAAGATCGCGGTCTCGCTCCAGGTGGGCGTGAGCGCGGCGTGCAGGCCGATCAGGGCCTCGTCCTGCAGGACCTCCATCCACGTCATCCCGTCCGGGTTGGTCCAGACCGGGTTGTAGACGCGCGTGAAATACGTGTCGACGCGGCCTCGGCCTTCCTTCAGGAAATGCGGGAGCAGGAAGGACATCTCGTAGTGGCTGAGGGGCCACTCGGGCGGGAACAGCAGCTCGTTCCACTCCTTCTGGCCGGGCGGCTCCTCCCAGAACGTCGGCTTGTACTTGTTCCAGGCGTGGGGCATGGTGCCACCCGGCGTTCCGTAGCTGCCGGTGAGCACCGTCAGGAGTTGCAGCGCCCGCGCCACCTGCCAGCCGCCCAGGTTGCCGCTGGCCGTACCGCGCCACACGTGGGAGGCGAAGGCGCCGCGGGCCTGGCCGATCAGGCGCGCGACTTCCACGATCTTCTGGCGCGGCACGCCGCTCTCGGCCTCGGCGTAAGCCGGCGTGAACTCGCGGTAGTGCTCGCGCAGCGACTCGAGGAAGCGCTGGAACGTCGGCTCCTCGCCCGGGTGACGGTCTTCGAGGTACTGTGTCCAGTTGGTCCACTTCTCGACGAAGGCGAGGTCCGCGAGGCCCTCGTCGAGGATCACGCCCGCCATCGCCAGCAGCACCGCGGCCTCGCTGCCCGGGTAGGTCGGCAGCCAGAAGTCCGCCATCGACGCGGTGTTCGACAGCCTCGGGTCCATCACTGCGAGCTTGGCGCCGTTGAGCTTGCCCTCGATGATCCGCTGGGCGTGCGGGTTGAAGTAGTGACCCGCCTCCAGGTGCGACGAGAGCAGCAGGATGAAGCGCGCGCGGGCGTGATCGGGGCTGGGCCGGTCGTAGCCCGACCACAGCGCATAGCCCAGGCGAGCCGACGAGGAGCACACGTTGGTGTGGGAGTTGTGGCCGTCGATGCCCCAGGCCTTCAGCACGCGGTCCATGGCCCGCTCGTGGCCGGGCCGGCCCACGTGGTACATGACCTCGTTCCTGCGTCCCTCGAGCAGCGCCTTGCGAATGCGGGCGCCGATCTCGTCGAGCACCCGGTCCCAGCTCACGCGCTCCCACTTCCCTTCGCCGCGCTTGCCGGCGCGGCGCAGCGGGTAGAGGATGCGCTCCGGGTCGTTGATCTGGTTGATGGTCGCCGGCCCCTTCGCGCAGTTGCGGCCCCGAGACGCCGGGTGCAGCGGGTTGCCCTCGAACTTGCGGATGCGCTGCGTGTCCTTGTCGATCCAGGCCAGCAGGCCGCAGGCGGCCTCGCAATTGAAGCAGATGGTGGGCACCAGCAGGTAGCGGCGCTCGACGCGGCGCGGCCACGCCTGCGCGTCCCACTCGCGCCAGTCGTCCCAACGCTCCTGCGGCGGGAAGGCGCTGAGGCCCGAGCCTCCCGTGATGCGTTCGACGCTCACGCCAGTGCCTCCGTCACGCGTTGGGGATCCGCTGCGGCGCCTGCACGTAGAGGTGCTCCCAGCCCAGCAGCCCGAGCAGGGCGAGTGTGGCGGCCACGGCGTTCGCCGACGGCGCGGCCCACAGCAGCGCCAGGGGCAGCAGGTGTCCGCAGGCCAGGACACCGGCCGTGAAGCGAGGGTCCTCCTGGATCAGGTGTGCGGCACGGCGCGCGTCTTCGGTGGCGTGGCGGCCGAACACCTCAACGGCCACGAGCAGCCCGTTCACCGGCAGCAGCCAAACCAGCAGGCTGGGAGCGAACAGCGCGGCGCCCGCCACTAGCGCCTGCACGGCCAGGTGCGGCCCGAGCAGCGAGGACTGCCACAAGTCGCGTCCCTTCGACTGGCCGAACAGGAACGCGGTGTAGATGGCCGTGGCTGCCCCTGCGAGCAGGGTGAAGGTCGTGAGCCAGGCCGGCGCGGGACGGGCCAGCAGGCCGAGTGCGATGTGGACCGTGAGCAACAGTCCGTAGGCGGTGATGACGTAGGCGCCCTTGACGAGCCAGCTCCGCCATTGCGGCTTGGTCAGGGTCCAGATGAAGCGCTGCGGCTGGCGCAGGTCCAGCACCAGGAGCAGGCCGGTCACGCCCAGGAAGACGAGGGCCACCAGGGCCGCGCCCGGCCGCAGCGCGTGGTCCACGGGGCTCGCCAGGGCCAGCAGCGCCGGTACGATGAATGCGCCGGCGGCGAGGGACTTGGTCCACAGGTACGCCGAGACCTTGAATCCCCAGGAGTGCCGGTGCTGCTCCTTGACGCCGTAGGTGCGGCGCGGCGCGCCGGCGTCCTCGCTCGTGGGCATGGCCGGAATGGCGGCGGCCTGGGGAGCCTGGGCCCACATGTAGTCCGAGGCGGGCGGAGCCGCCGAGGGAACCAGGGCCGACGCGTCGGCGTCGATGTAGTAGACCTTGGGCCGCGTGCCTTTCTCCGGCTTCCTGACCTGCAGCGGGATGCGTCCCACCAGCTGCGAAATCCGCGAGCCGTTGTCCTCCAGGTCGCCGGCCACGATGGCCTGGGTCGGGCACACGGTGACGCAGGGCGGCTCCAGGCCCACCTCGACGCGGTGCGCGCAGTAGTTGCACTTGGCTGCCGTCTCGGACTGCGGGTCGATGTAGATCGCGTCGTAGGGACAGCCCTGGATGCAGGCCTTGCAGCCGATGCAACGCCGGCTGTCGAAGTCCACGATGCCGTCCCGGCGCTTGAACAGCGCCGTGGTCGGACAGATCTCGACGCAGGGCGCGTCCTCGCAGTGGTTGCAGCGCGTGACCGTGAAGGTGCGCCGGGTCTCGGGGAACACGCCCTTCTCCACGTACTTGACCCAGGTGCGGGCGACGCCGAGCGGGACCTCGTGCTCGGCCTTGCAGGCCACCGAGCACGCGTGGCAGCCGATGCACCTCCGGTTGTCGATCAGGAACGCGTAGTTCAAGCCGGGCGGATTCTAGCGGACAGCGCCGGCCGGGGCCACCTCGGCCAGTTGCAGCCAGTAATCGGAGCGGGGCTTCCACTCGAAGGAGCGGCGCACCGCCCACACCTCGCCGTCGGTGTAGAGCGGGATCCAGGCCAGCTCCGTCATGATGCGTTGCATCAGCCCGGCCAGGGCCACGCGGCGGCGGGGCAGGTCCTCGACCAGGAGCGCCTCCTCGATGGCGGCGTCCAGGGATTCGTCGTGGAAGCCCGACTCGTTGAACTCGCCCAGGCCGCGCGCCCGGTCGGGCGAATGGAAGGCGTTCTCGAACAGCTCGCCTGAGTCGCCGGTGGTGCACGACCAGCGATCGAGCCACAGGCTCGCCTGGCTCTCGAGGTCCTCGAAGTACTCGGGGTCGGCCTGGACCTTGAGGCGCACGTCGATGCCGAGCGCGGGCAGCTGCGCCGCCAGGAGCTGCGCCGCCTCGCCCAGGATCTCGCGGCTGTGGAGGGTGACGGCGAAGCCCTTGGCGAAACCCGCTTCGCGGAGCAGCGCGCGGGCGCGCTCCGGGTCGCTACGCGTCTCGGGCAGTTGGGCGTCGAAGCCGAACACGTGACGCGGGACCAGCTGGTTGGCCGGCATCGCGTCGGTGGGAAGCCCGGCCACCAGGGCCTGGCGGTCGATGCCCAGATGGATCGCCTGGCGGACGCGCCGGTCGCGAAACGGGTTGCGTCCGCTCACCTGGGGCGTCACCTCGCGTCCCACGTCGAACGCCAGGTACTTCATCTGGAGGCTGATGCGCCGGTGCTGCGCGAACTCGGACGCGGAAAGCGTGCCGGCGATGCGCGTCAGGCCGAGCAACCCCATGTCGGTCTCCCCCGCGAGCAGGCGCCGCGCGGTCTCACCCGGCGGCACGTTCACGCGCAGCGCCACCCGCTCCACGGGAGCCGGCGGCAGGCGCCCGTTCTCGGCGGCCACCAGCTCGAGGCTCAATCCGGGGCTCCAGGACTCGATGCGGTAGGCTCCCGTGCCCCGGGGCGTCCGTTCGAGGGACTGGCGGCTCGAGCCGGCTGGAACGATGAACACGTGGCCGAGCTTGTGCAGCAGCACGGGCGAGCGCCGCTTCAGCCTCACCCGCACCGACCTCGGCCCGCTGATCTCGGCGTGCGACACGTCCCCCAGGTAGTAGCGCACGTCGAGGCCGGGCTCCGAAAGCGGGCGGTTGAGGGAGAACACCACGTCGGCCGGCAGCACTGGCTTGCCGTCGTGAAAGCGGGCCGCGGGGTCGAGCTCGAAATCCCAGGTCAGCGGATCGGGGTTGTGCCAGCGCAGCGCGAGCCCGGGCCGGCGGCGCAGGCCAGGGTCCGTCATCACTAGGGCCTGGTACACGTTCCCGAGCACCGTGAAGGAGCCCGAGGTGTCGGAAACGTGGGGATCGACGGTCTGCAGGTCCGAAGGCAGCGTGACGCGGAGCACCCTGGGCGCGGGAATCTCTGCGGGCCGGCACGCCGCGACCAGGATCAGGGTGCCCGCGAGGGCCAGACCCCGGGCCGCGGGGTTCGTCACCACGCCCATTCGAACACTACTCGCTGACTACGAGGCGTCCCCGCAGGCTCTCGTTGTCGGGCTCGAGGCAGCAGTAGATCGGGAAGCTGCCGGCCTTGTCGGGAGTGAGATCCAGGCTGACGGCCTTGCCCGGGCGGACGCGCTTCTCGACCCGCAGCGCGTCCACGGCGAAACAATGCTCGTCGTCGCCAGACTTGAGGCTGAGCCGCAGCGTCTCGCCCTTGCGCAGGCGCAGCGTGTCGGGCTTCCACCCGGCCTTGGAGACTGTCACGTCGATCACGTCCTGCGCGATCGCATCGCCGCCCAGGAAGCCACAGAGAACACAGAGAATCAACGGAAAGGACACAGAGGAACGAAGCTTGATGTTTCTCTGTGGCCTCACCCGAGCCTCCGTTTCTCTGTGGCCTCTGTGGTTGGTCGTTCCTGGGAGCTGACTATCGCGGACGGTGGTGGTCGCGGCCACCGCCGTGGTGGCCGCCGCCCCCGCGCCCGCCCCTGCGATCGCGGTCGCGATCGCCGCCGCCCGGCCGGCGCTCGCTACCGCGACGGTGCTCGTCGTGGCCGCCGCCGCTGCCGCCTGGCGTGGGCTCGGTGCCCGCCGGGGCCTCGATCAGCGCCTTGCGCGACAGCCGGATCTTGCCGGAAGGATCGATGTTCACGACCTTCACCAGCACCTGGTCGCCCTCTTTCACCTCGGAGTGGACGTCCTGGACGCGGTGATGGGCCATCTCGGAGACGTGGAGCAGGCCGTCGGTGCCCGGCAGGATCTCGACGAAGGCTCCGAACTCCACGACGCGCACGACCTTGCCGAGGTAGGTCTTGTTGAGCTCGGCGGTGGCCGTCAGCTCCTCGATGATGGCCACGGCCTTCTTGGCAGCGGCCTCGTCGATGGAGGCGATCGCCACGCGCCCGTCGTCCTCGATGTCGATCTTGCAGCCGGTCCGCTCCACGATGGATCGGATCATCTTGCCGCCCGGCCCGATGACGTCGCGGATCTTCTCCACCGGGATGCGGATCGTGATGATGCGCGGCGCGTAGGCGCTGATGTCCGCGCGCGGCGCCGCCAGGGCCTCGGCCATCCGGTCCAGGATGTGCAGGCGACCCACGCGCGCCTGCTCCAGGGCCGCGGCCAGGATCTCGGGGGTGATGCCGCCGATCTTGATGTCCATCTGCAGCGCGTTGATGCCGTTGCGGGTGCCGGCGACCTTGAAGTCCATGTCGCCGTAGTGGTCTTCCTCGCCCGCGATGTCGGACAGCACCGCCCAGCGCTCGCCCTCCTTGACGAGGCCCATGGCCACGCCGGCCACCGGCGTCTTGATCGGGACGCCGGCGTCCATCAGGGCCAGGGTCCCGCCGCAGATGCTGGCCATGGACGACGAGCCGTTGGACTCGAGGATGTCCGACACGATGCGGATCGTGTAGGGGAAGGCCTCCTCCGTGGGCAGGCTCTCGCGCACCGCGCGCTCGGCCAGGGCGCCGTGGCCGATCTCGCGCCGGCCGGGGCCGCGCAGGAACTTCACTTCGCCGACCGAGAAGGGCGGGAAGTTGTAGTGGAGCATGAAGCGCTTCTTCGACTCGGCTTCCTGCACGAGGTCGACGATCTGCGCGTCCTCGGACGTGCCCAGGGTGACCGTGACCAGGGCCTGGGTCTCGCCGCGGGTGAACAGGGCCGAGCCGTGGGTGCGGGGCAGCACCCCGACCTCGCCGTGAATCGCGCGGATCTCGTCGAAGCGGCGGCCGTCGAGGCGGCGGCCGTTCAGCAGGATCTCGCTGCGCAGCAGCTTCTCGCGCAGACCGTCGTAGGCAGCGGGCACAGCGGCCTTCTTCTCGGCGTCGTCGCCCAGGGACGCGGCGTAGGCGTCCTTCAGCTCCTTCATCTTCGCGTAGGAGGCGAGCTTGCCGTTCATGCGCATCGCCTCGAGCAGCGGGCCGGCCAGGGCGCCCTCGATCTCGGCGCGGATCGCGGCCGGGATCTCCTTCTTCGCCACCGCGCGCTTCGGCTTGCCGCAGGCCTCGCGCAAACGCTTCTGCAGCCGGCAGATCTGCTGGATCACCTGGTGGCCCTCGCTCAGGGCGCGCACCATGTCGGCCTCGGACAGCTCGCTCGCCCCCGCTTCCACCATCACGATGGCGTCCTCGGTGCCGGCGACCAGCAGGTTCAGCTTGCTCTTGACCTTGAGGTCGCTGCTCGACGGGTTCACGACGCACTGGCCGTCCCAGAACCCGACCCGCACGGCTCCCACGGGGCTTTCGAAGGGGATGTCGGAGATGCACAGCGACGTGGACGCGCCGATGATCGCCAGCGTGTCGGAGTCGTTCTCCATGTCGGCCGAGAGCAGCAGGCCGACCACCTGGGTCTCGCACGCGTAGCCCTCGGGGAACAGCGGGCGCAGCGGCCGGTCGATCATGCGCGAGGTCAGGATCTCCTTCTCGTTGGGCCGGCCCTCGCGCTTGAAGAAGCCGCCGGGGATCTTGCCGCCGGCGTAGGTGTTCTCGCGGTAGTCCACCGTGAGCGGCATGAAATCGATGCCGGGCTTGGGCTCCTTCTGAGCGCAGGCCGTGGCGAGCACGACGGTGTCGCCGAGCCGGACGAGGGTCGCCCCGTCTGCTTGCTTCGCCATGCGCCCTGTCTCGATGGACAGGGTGTGGCGTCCGAGGGGCATCTCGACCCGTTGCATTGTCATCTCTCTCCGCTCTCTCCGGGCTCTCGTGCGCACACGCGCCTACCGGCCCAGGCGTGCCGGTGCCCGCCGCTTTTGCCTGGTCCTACGTATTTCTGGAGGGGTCCGTAGTTCGTCCCGGTACCGCTACGCCTACTTGCGAATGCCCAGCTTGTCGATCAAGCCGCGATACCGCTTCAGATCCTTCTTCTTCAAGTAGTCCAGCAGGCGCCGGCGCTGCCCGACCAGCATCATCAAACCACGGCGCGAATGATGGTCCTTCGCGTGGGTCTTGAAATGCTCGGTCAGGTAGTTGATGCGCTCGCTGAGAATGGCGACCTGGACCTCGGGCGACCCGGTGTCCTTGGCGTGGGTCTTGACCCCGCCGATGACGTTCGTCTTCTGTTCCTTGGTGAGAGTCACCCGACTTACCTCCGCTTTCCCTTTCTCGTCAACGGGCGATCCTATCACGGAGCCCGATTTCCTGTAAACCCTTCAGTCCACGAGGACGAGGTGGGGGTGCAGCCGGCCCGCGCGGGGGGCGGCCAGGGCCAAAAAGACGCCGTCCCCGTCCATCAGGCGGACGTGAGGGGCGCTCTCCCACTCCCTGCCACTGGCAAGCGAGGCCGGGGCCAAGGCGCGCCCGTGGCGCACGGCGACGCGCCCCTCCGCCGTGACCGTAACGGCCGGAAAGTCCGTCAACAACGTGTTGATGGGATTGAGCTTCGCCAGCAGGCCTTCGCGGTTTTCTTCCGTCAGCTCCGACCAGGTTGCGGCCCGTTCCAGGCCGTAGCCCGCACTCTCGGTCCGCCGGAGCGACGTCAGGTGCCCCCCGACGCCCAGGGCGCTGCCGATGTCGCGGGCGAGAGCGCGAATGTAGGTCCCCGCGGAGCAACGAACGCGCAGGCGTACGAGATCGCCTGCGACGTGCGTGACCTCGAGGCTCTGGATCGTCACCCGGGCCGGGCGCCGCTCGGCCGTTTCGCCGCGCCGCGCCAGCGCGTAGAGCCTCTGGCCGCCGACTTTCTTGGCCGAGAACGCGGGCGGCAGCTGGTCGATCTCTCCTGCGAAGCCGCGGCACGCTGCCTCGACCTCCTGTCGCTCGATCGATACGGCACGGGCCTCGCCCAGGGGTTCGCCGGCCCGGTCGTCGGTCGTCGTCGAGAAGCCGAGGCGCAGCGTCGCTTCGTAGGCCTTGGCGCCGGCCGAGAGGAAGGACGCGAGGCGCGTGGCACGTCCCAGGCACAGTGGCAACACACCGGTGGCCAGGGGGTCGAGGGTCCCAGTGTGGCCGATGCGCCGTTGGCCCAGGGCGCGGCGCGCGCGGTCCACGGCATCGTGGGAGGTCGGGCCCTCGGGCTTGTCGACGACCAGGACGCCCTCGGCGGAAGCGCTCAGTCCTCTCCCCTCTCGTCGTCCCGGGAGCGCACCTCGTCGAGCAGGCGCGCGATGCGGTCGGTGGCGTCGATGCCCTTGTCGTAGACGAACTGGACCTCGGGCAACACGCGCATCCGCATGCGCCGGCCCACCTCGCGCCGCACGAAACCCTGCGCGCGCTGGAGCGCCGCCAGGGTCTCCCGCTTCTGCTTGTCGTCCCCGAGCACGCTGACGTAGGCCTTGGCGTGGCCGAAGTCCGCGGTGACTTCGACGCGCGTGACCGTGACGAAGCCGATGCGCGGGTCCTTCAGCTCGCGCGCCACCAGCTTCGCGATCTGCTCGCGCATTTCCTCGGCCACGCGCGCCCGCCGGTGCCCGGTCACAAGAGCTCCGTGTGGGAATCCACCAGCAGGATGTCGCGGGCCTGGCCCGCCGTTCCCGCGACGCTGTCGAGGGTGGACTCCAGGTGGCCCTGGTCGGTGTTCACCGAAACCACCGCAAGGCGCGCCCGCTGCCACAGGTCCTGATGTTCCACCTCTGCGATCGACACGTTGAAGCGGTTGCGGATCCTCTGCTCGAGGCTGCGCAGGGCCTGGCGCTTGTCCTTCAGTGAGCGGGCGCCCGGGAAGTGCAGCTCGAGCACGAGCAGGCCGATGACCATTTCCGCCAGTCTACGGGAGCCATAAGCAATAAGCGATGAGTTCTTCGTGACCCGTATCTGAAGGAAACCCGCGGCTATTCGAGGGTTTCCTTCACCTTCTCGGTCACGAAGAACTCGATCACGTCGCCGGGCTTCACGTCGTTGTAGCCCGCGATGCCGATGCCGCACTCCGTGCCGGCCTTCACCTCGGACGCGTCGTCCTTGAAGCGCTTCAAGGACGAAACCTTGCCGGTGTAGATCACGACGTTGTCCCGCAACAGCCGCACGTGGGCCTGGCGGGTGACCTTGCCGTCCACCACGTAGCAGCCTGCGATGGTTCCGACCTTGGAGATCTTGAAGGTGTCGCGCACTTCGGCGGCGCCCTGGCGCACCTCCCGGATGGTCGGCTCCAGCAGGCCCTCCATGGCCTTCTTCATCTCTTCGACGGCGTCGTAGATGACGGTGTGGAGGCGGATCTCGATCTTGTCGCGCTCGGCCGCGTCGGCCGCCTTGCGCTCGGGCCTCACGCTGAAGCCCACCACCACGGCGCCCGAGGCATGGGCCAGCAGCACGTCGCTCTCGGTGATCGCGCCGACGCCCGAGCGGATGACGCGCAGCTTGATCTTGTCCTGGGGCAGCTTCTGGAACTGGTCGACCAGGGCCTCGACCGAGCCCTGCACGTCGCCCTTGACGACCAGCGGCAGCTCCTGCAACTGGCCTTCCGCGATGGCGCGCGACAGGTCCTCGAGGCGGATCTTCGACGAGGCCGCCATGGCCTTCTCGCGCAGCTTGAGCTGCCGGAAGTTCACGATCGACTGCGCCTTCACGCTGTCGGCCACCACCAGCAGCTGATCGCCAGGCTCGGGGAGCGCACCAAGCCCGAGGATCTCGACGGGCGTCGCCGGACTTGCCAGGTCGAGGCGCCTGCCCTGGTCGTCCATCAGCGCGCGCACCTTGCCGGTCACCGCTCCAGCCACGATCGTGTCGCCCACGCGCAGCGTGCCGTCCTGGACCAGCACCGTGGCCACGGGGCCGCGCCCCTTGTCGAGACGGGCTTCGAGCACGGTGCCGGACGCGGGCTTCTGCGGGTTGGCCTTGAACTCCTTGAGGTCGGCGACCAAGAGCAGCATCTCGAGGAGCTGTTCCAGGTTCTGGCGCTTCTTGGCGGAGACGTTCACGAACACGGCGTCGCCGCCCCATTCCTCGGGCATCAGGCCGCGGTCGGAGAGCTGCTGCTTGACCCTGTCGGGCTGCGCCTCGGGCTTGTCGATCTTGTTCACCGCCACCACGATGGGAACCCCGGCGGCCCTGGCGTGATCCATGGCTTCCAGGGTCTGGGGCATGACGCCGTCGTCGGCCGCCACCACCAGCACCACGATGTCGGTGACGCGGGCGCCGCGGGCGCGCATCAGCGTGAAGGCCTCGTGGCCGGGGGTGTCGAGGAACACGACCTTCCGCGAGCCCACGTCGACGTGGTAGGCGCCGATGTGCTGTGTGATGCCGCCCGCCTCGCCGGCCGCCACGGTCGTCTCGCGGATCGCGTCGAGCAGCGAGGTCTTGCCGTGGTCGACGTGGCCCATGACCGTAATCACGGGCGCGCGCGGCACCAGGTCCTTCGGGTCCGACTTCTCCTCGTGCTCGACCTCGAGGGTCTCCTCGAAGGACTGGATGGTGACCTCGTAGTTGAACTCGCGGCAGATCTCCATGGCGAGGGGCGGATCCAGGCTCTGGTTCACCGTCGCCATGATGCCGCGCTGGATCAGCGCCTTCATGATGTCGCGGTTCTTGACGTCGGACATCTTCTCCGACAGCTCCTTGACCGTGACCGCCTCCGTCAGGGTGATCTTCCGCGGCGGTCCGGTGAAGACGGGCTTCTGCTCCGCCACCGGCGTCGGCGCAGGGCGCCTGTCGCGCTTCGGGCGGTCGGGCGGGCGTTGCGGCAGCGGACCCGAGCCGGGCGCGCCCGGGCGCCGTGCGCCGGGGATCGGCGAGACGGGCCGCAGGCCCATCGGGGATGCGCCTGGCCGTCCCGAGACCGGGTGCGGCGAGCGCGGCAGCACGGCGCCCCCGCCCACCGGATGCTGGCTCGTGGGGTGCGGGCCGACAGGCCGCGGCGGCACGACAGGCCGCGGCGGAGCCAGGGGCCGGATCGGGCGCGGGATCGACGTCGGACGCGCCGCGGGAGCCGCCGCCGCCGGAGCGGCGGCGGACCCAGTCGGGGCCAAAGGCGCCGCCGACACGGCCGGGGCGGGTGGCGCGGGCGGAGCCAGCGGGCGCAGCGGCCCCGTCATGCGCGGCACGGCCGTGTGCAGACGCGTGGGGGCCGCCGGGGCCGGCAGGACGGGCGTGGCTGGCGCGACGGGAGGGCTGGCCGGATCTGCAGCCTGCGGCGCAGCGCCGGCGTCTTCCTCGTCGAAGGCTCCCGGCTCTTCGAGCACCGGCGCTGCCGCGGCGACCTTGGGCGCGAGCCGTGGAGCCCCGGGGCGGTGCAGGAGCGCGGGCGCTACCTCGCCCGCAGCTTCGGCCTTGGCGGCCTCGGCCCGGGTCGCGCGCTTCTTGCCCGACTTGCGGGCTTCGGCGGCCTCCTTGGCCAGCGCCGCGGCCTTCTCACGCTCGGCTTTCTCCGCGGCGATCTTGTCGGCCAGGGCCCGCGCCTGCGCGTCGCGCTCGGCGTCGTCTTCCTCGCTGCCGTAGACCCGCTTCTTCTTCGCGGTCAGGGCGTCGATCTTGACGGCGCGCTTCAGCTTGTCCGCGGTGTCCTCGTCGATCGAGCTCGACGCGGTCTTGACCTCGGCGCCGAGTTTCCTGAGCCGGTTGATGACGTCCTGGCTCTCGAGGCCCAGGTCGCGGGCGAGTTGGAAGACCCTGACGCTCGTCAATCCGCCCCACCCTTCTTACCCTCGGCGACGGCACCCTCCGCAGCCGGCTCGGGCTGCGGCTGCGTCTCGGGCTCCGCCTCTGCGGCAGCCTCGGCGGCGGCCGCGGCCTCGGCCTCGGCTGCCTCGGCCAGTTGCGCTTCCTCGGCAGCCAATCGCTCCGCCTCCTGGCGCGCCAGCTCGTCGGCGTCGCGCTTGTCCCACACGGCCTTGGCCTCGACCGCCGCGTGGCGGATCTTCTCGGCCGTCTTGGGACCGATGCCGTCGATCGTCTCCATCTCCTCGTCGGTCATCTGGAGGATGTGTGCGAGGCCCTGGACGCCCGCGTCGATCAGCTTTTGGGCGAACTTGTCGGAGACGCCGTACTCCTCGAGGCTCTTCAGCTCCTCGACCACGCGCGCCATGCGGGCCATCTCGGCCTCGACCTCCTGGCGCTTCTCTTCCTCGCTCTTGATGTCGATGCGCCAGCCCACCAGCTTGGCCGCCAGCCGGACGTTCTGGCCCTTCTTGCCGATGGCGAGGCTCAGCTGCTTGTCCTCGACCACGACCTCCATGATCTTCTGCTCTTCGTCGACGATCGTGACCCGGGAGATCTTGGCCGGCGACAGCGCCTTCTCCACGAACTGTACCGCGTCGTCGCTCCACTCCACGATGTCGATCTTCTCGCCGCGCAGCTCCCGGATGATGGACTGCACGCGGGTGCCCTTCATGCCGACGCAGGCGCCCACCGGGTCCACGTCCTTCTCGCGGGAGATCACCGCCACCTTGGCGCGCTCGCCCGCTTCGCGCACGCAGCCGCGGATCTGGACGGTGCCGTCGTAGATCTCGGGCACTTCCATCTCGAACAGCTTGATCAGCAGGGCCGGATCGGTGCGGCTCACGATCACCTGCGGTCCCTTGGCGGCCTTCAGCACGCGAACGATGGCGACGCGGGTGCGGTCGCCGGGCTGGTAGGTCTCGGCGCGGCTCTGCTCCTTGCGCGGCAAGAGCGCCTCGGCCCGGCCCAGGTCCACCACGAAGTCGCCCATCTCCTGGCGCTTGATGATGCCGTTCACGACCTCGCCCACGCGGTTGCTGTACTCGGCGAAGACGTTGTCGCGCTCGGCCTCGCGCACCTTCTGGAAGATCACCTGCTTCGCGGTCTGGGCGGCGATGCGCCCCAGCACCGTGGTGTCCTTCGGGAACTCGATCTCCTGGCCGACCTCGGCCTCGGGGATCAGCTTCTGGGCCTGGTTGAGGCTGATCTGGACCTCGTCGTTGTCGATCGTCTCGACGATCTGCTTGACCGCGAAGACCTCGATCTCCCCGCTGTCGTCGTTGAAGCGGGAACGCAGGTCTTCCCCCGTCTTGTAGTACTTCTTGGACGCCGTGAGGATGGCGTCCTCGATGGCCGCGATGATCACATCGGGGTTGATGTTCTTCTCGCGGCTGATCTGATCGATCTGTTGCCTGAGCGCGCTGGCCATGTCTCCCCTGGTCTAGAACTCGACCTCGAGCCGGCCGTGGGACAGCTTGGCGAAGGGCACGCGGCACGCGGCGCCGCCTTCCTTCTCCAGCACGATCTCCACCACGCCGTTCTCGCAGGCCTTCAGTCGGCCGGTCCAGTGCCGCCGCCCGTCCACCGTCTCGTAGCTCGACAGCTTCGCGAGACTGCCCACGAACCGGCGGTAGTCGGCCTCGGTCTTCAGGGGACGGTCGAGGCCCGGCGAGCTGACCTCGAGCGTGTAGGTGGAGGCGACGGGGTCCTCGACGTCGAGTATCGACCCCACCTCCTCGGAGACCGACTTCAGGTCGTCGAGGCCGATTCCGCCCGGCTTGTCGACGTAGAGACGCACGAGCATTCCCCCCGGCTGGCGCTTGAGCTCCACATCGACGAGCTCGAAGCCCCGTCCGACGGCGACCCGTTCGGCCACGCTGCGGATGGCCTCCGTCCCCCCCTGTTTCAGCCCTGGTCCCCCCAAAAAAAAGAGTGGGGCAAAGCCCACTCTGATGTTCGATCCCGAGTTGGAACGCCCAGTCTAGCAGGGATTTCCGGGCGCAGCAAGGATTGGCGCGCGGCGCGCGATCAGGCCACGCGGGCGACCAGGTCGTAGGCGTGCGCCTCCGTGATCTCGCAGGCGACGAAGGCCCCGGGGAGGAGGGCGCTCTCGCCGCTGTCCGTGATCAGGACGGCGCCGTCGATCTCCGGAGCCTGGGTCGCGAGCCGGCCCCGCACGATCAGCTCGGACTCGGGATGCGGGCCCTCGACCAGCACTTCCACGCGCTGCCCGATCCGCGCGCGGTTGCGGCGGGTCGAGATCCGCTTCTGCAGCTCCATCAGCCGGCGCCGGCGCGACTGCTTGGTGCGCTGCGGGATGCGGCCGTCGAGGTCGAAGGAGCTGGTGCCCTCCTCGTCGGAAAAGGTGAACACGCCGACGTTGTCGAACTCGCCCGCCTCGACGAAGCCCGAGAGCGTCTCGAAATCCGCGGCCGTCTCGCCCGGGAACCCGACGATGAAGGACGTGCGCAGCGCGACGCCGGGCACGCGCTCCCGCATACGCTCCACGAGGCCCAGCAGGTTGCCCTTGCCGGTGGGCCGCTTCATGCGTCTCAGCACCGGCTCGCTGGCGTGCTGGAGCGGGATGTCGATGTACTTGACGACCTTCTCTTCCGACGCGATCGCGTCCAGGATGCCGTCGCTGACGGTGGCCGGGTAGGCGTACATCACGCGGATCCAGCGGATGCCGTCGACCCTGCCGAGCCGCCGCAGCAGCAGCGCCAGGCCGTCGCGCATCCCGAGGTCCAGGCCGTAGCGCGTCGAGTCCTGGGCGACCAGCACCAGCTCCCTGACCCCGCGGTCGGCCAGCGCCCGCGCTTCGGCCACGATGTCGTCCACGCGCCGGCTGCGGTGGCGGCCGCGCAGCGTCGGGATGATGCAGAAGCTGCACGTGTAGTCGCAGCCCTCGCTGATCTTCATGTAGGCCATGTAGGACGGCGTCGAGAGCAGGCGCGGCGCCGTATGGTCGTACACCCATTGCGGCAATCCGTCCGCGGCGTCGGTGTGGGTGGCCTCGCCTTCCACCGCGCGCACGATGTCCTCCACCTGGCCGGTGCCGAGGGTGGCGTCGATCTCGGGGATTTCCCGGCGCAGCTCGGCGTCGTAGCGCTGGGCCAGGCACCCGGTGACGACCAGGCGCTGCGCGCGGCCCGACTCCTTTTCCTTCGCCATCTCCAGGATGGTGTCGACGGATTCCTGCTTGGCCCGGTCGATGAACGCGCAGGTGTTGACCACGATCACGTCGGCGTGCTTCGCGTCTGGGGCGATCTCGTAGCCTTGCGCGCGCAGGCGGCCCAGCATCACCTCGCTGTCCACCAGGTTCTTCGGGCAGCCGAGGCTCACGAAGCCGACCGACTTCCCGGCGCTCGCGGAGGGCGGACGGCGCAGGTCCAGCGACACCGGCACCCAGCTCTCGTCGTGGACGGGCACGGCTCTGCCTAGTGCGCCTTCTCGGGCGTGTCGATCTCGTTGCCCCAGTCCCGCAGCTTGTCGCGGTCGCTCACCGCGTGCAGCTCGTCGGCGATGTCGGCAGCCTGGTCGCCGATGCCGCCCAGCACCTCGTGCTCCTCGCCCTGTTGGGCGATCAAGGACAAGTGGTGGGCGATCGCGTCGAGCTTGGGGACGGCCTTGTCGACGGCCAGGAGCAGGCCCTCGACCAGCTCCACGAGAGCCTTGCGGCTCAGGCCGTCATGCCACGTCTGTTCCATCGCGCGATGATACCATGCGCGCCCGGACGGAGGCTCGCGTGGGCAAGGTCGCGAAAGTCGCCATCGGCTGCTCGATCGTCCTGTTCCTTGGCGTGATCGCCGTCGTCGCCGGCATCGGCGGCTTGGCCTGGTGGGGCAAGGGCAAGCTCCAGGAGATGGCGGGGCCCGCCCTCGAATCGGCCCGCAAGACCGGCGAGCTGGAGCAGAAGGCGAACCAGAACGCCTTCACGCGACCGGCCGACGGCGTGATCGCCGAGGATCGCCTGCTCAAGTTCCTGGAGGCGCGCAAACGCGTGTTCGCGGTCTACGAGAAGCACCAGGGGTTCTTCGAGGCCACGGTAAAGAAGAAGCAGGCCGACTTCTCCGACCTGACCAAGGGCATCGACACCATCGGCGAGATCCGTTTCGCGCTGGCCGAGGCCCTGGTGGACGTCGGCATGAACACCGAGGAGTACGCCTTCATCGCCTCGGCGATCTACCAGAGCGCCTGGGCGGCGAGCGTCGCGGACGAGACCGGCGGCAAGTCGGTCTCCGAGGCGACGGGCCTGGCCCTGGACGAGGCGCAGAAGCAGCTCGAGGGCACAGAGCACCCCGGGGCCGCGAAGGCGGCCGAGGCGCTGAAGGAGCTCCGCGACACGACGGTCGAAATGTCCCAGGCAGCGGACGTGCCGCAGGCCAACGTCGACCTGTTCCGCAAGCACGAAGCGGAGATCCGGAAGTACGCGATGGCGGGCCTGGAGCTGGTTGGCCTCTAGGCGGGGCCTCCTCTGGGTCGTCCTGGCGGCGCTCCTGACGCCGGGCTGCTCGAGATCGCGGCCCAACATCGTACTGATCGTGGTCGACACGCTGCGCCGCGACCACCTGCCCTTCTACGGCTACGACAAGCCGACGGCGCCGTTCCTCGCGTCGCTGGCCGACCGGGGCAGCGTCTTCGAGAACGCCTACTCCACCTCGGCGTGGACGGCCCCCGCGACCGCGTCGCTGTTCACGGGGCTCTACGCGCGGCAGCACGGCGTCGTCACGGGCCGCTTCGCCGTGAAGAAGCTGCGCAAGGAGGGGGTGGCGATGCGGCTCAACCGCATACCCGGCCCCGCGCAGACGATACCGGAGCTGCTGAAGGCGGCGGGCTATTCCACCTTCGCGGTGGTCCAGAACTCCAACATCCGGCCGGAGTTGGGATTCGACGCAGGCTTCGACCTGTTCCTGCCCCTGAACCCCGCCAAGGAGGCCGACGTCATCACGGCCAAGCTGCGCGAGATCCAGGGGCGGATCGCGAAGGCCCGGCCGTATTTCCTCTATCTTCATTACATGGATCCCCACGAGCCGTACGCCAGGAACCGCGCGTTCTTCGACAAGCGCGCGCAGGGCGATGCACGCCGCATCTCGGCCTACGACAGCGAGATCCACCACGCCGACGCGCACATCCGCCAGGCGTTCGAAGCGCTGGCCTGGAATCGCGACACGCTGCTCGTGCTCACCGCCGACCACGGCGAGGAGCTCGGCGAACGCGGCTTCTGGGGCCACGCGCGCAGCTTGTACGGTGAGACACTGAACGTGCCCCTGCTCGCGTTCGGCCCCGGCGTGCGAGCCCAGCGGCTACGCGAGCGCGTGAGCCACGTCGACGTGCTGCCGACCCTGCTCGAGGGGGCGCGGACGCCGGCGGCCGCCGACGCCGCCGGTCTCAGTCTTTGGCCGCTCATTGGCGGACGTGCCACGTCGCTGCCCGAGCGCACTCTGTTCGCGGATTTCTGGCGGGCACCCGAGGGCCGCCCGGAGCTGCAGCAGCGGGCCGCCATCCGCGGTCCCTGGAAGCGCCTGGACGGCGAGGCCGGCGGCCCCTACCTGTTCAACCTCGATCTCGACCCGGCGGAGCGCACGAACCGCATCGGCGTGGCCCCGGACATGGCGGAAGACCTGCGCCGCAGCGCGCAGCGCTTCGACGCCAGCGCCAGGCGCTTCGAGCCCGAGTACGCCGAGACGCTCCAGGACGAGAAGACCAACGAGGAGCTGCGCGCCCTCGGCTACGTGAACTGATGGGAGGTGCCCTGATGCACGGATCCTGCGCAACGGGCGTTGCGGTGTCGCTGCTCCTGGCGGCCGGCTCGCAGGCCGTCGAGCGCCGACGCTTCAGCGTAGACGATCTGTTGCGCGTGCGGGACCTGTCCGACCCCCAGGTGTCCCCGGACGGCGCGTGGGTCGCCTACGTGGTGGAGAGCACGGACGTCGAGAAGGACGAAGGCTCGAGCGACATCTGGATGACGAGCTGGGACGGTCGCCGCCAGCTCCAGTTGACGAGGAGCGAGCAAGCCGACACGACGCCGCGCTTCAGCCCCGACGGCCGGCGGCTCGCGTTCCTGTCGTCTCGCGGCGAAGACGCGTCGACCCAGGTATGGGTACTCGACCTGTCGGGCGGGGAATCGCGGGCCTTGACCGACGTCCCTGGCGAGGTCGAGGACTTCGCCTGGTCTCCGGAAGGCCGGCGCCTTGCCCTCGTGGTCCAGGACCCGAAGCCCAGGCCGGTGGCCGAGGACGCGGCGCCACCGCCGATCGTGGTGGACCGATACCAGTTCAAGCAGGACGGCATCGGCTATCTCGACGCACGGCGGAGCCACGTCTACCTGTACGACATCGAGAGCCGCAAGACCGAGATCCTGACGCCGGGAACGACCGACGAAGGCCAACTGGCGTGGTCACCCGATGGCAAGAGCCTGGCCTTCGTCAGCAAGCGCGGCGGCGACCCCGACCGCCACTGGAACTGGGACGTGTTCCTGGTAGAGGCGCGGGCGGGCGCCGAGGCGCGCCGGCTGACGGCCTTCGATGGCAGCGACGCGGCGCCCGAGTACGAGGGCAGACCCGCCTTCGCCCCGGACGGCCGCAGCCTCGCGTATCTCCGGTCCGCCGACGCGTCCTTCGAAAGCTGCTTCTACGGCGTTCCGAGGCTGTCCACGATTGCGGCCGACGGCGGCGAGCCCCGGTTGCTGGCGGCAGACCTTGACCGTAGCGCCAGCGAGCCGCGCTTCTCCTCCGACGGACGGCATCTGTACTTCAAGCTCGAGGACGATCGCAGTGTCCTACTCGCCCGCGCGCCGGTGACGGGCGGTCCGGTCGAGCGTCTGACCGAGGCCGGCCGCGTCGTGAAGGCCTTCGGCCTTGGCCCCGCCGGCAAGCTCGCCGTGCTCGCCTCGCGCCCTGGCGAAGCTGCCGAGGTGTTCGCCCTCGAGGGCGGTGCGCTGCGTCCGCTTTCGCGCCAGAACCAGGCGCTGATGGCGCAGCTCGAGCTGGGCGCGGTCGAGGAGATGGACGCGACGAGCCAGGATGGCTCCCGCGTCGGGTCGATGCTGGTCAAGCCACCGGGCTTCGTGCTGGGCAGGCGCTACCCCACGCTGCTCTACATCCACGGCGGACCCAACATGCAGGACCAGCACGAGTTCGACGCGTGGGCCCAGCTCTACGCCGCCCAGGGCTACCTGGTGGTGCAGCCGAACTATCGAGGCAGCACCGGCCGCGGCGCCGCGTGGGCAGGCGCCATCGTCGGCGATTGGGGCCACCTCGAGGTGCAGGACGTCATCGCCGCGCTCGACGCCGCCGTCGCCAAGGGGATGGCGGACCCGGAGCGACTGGGGGTCCTGGGCTGGAGCTACGGCGGCATGCTAACCAACTACGCGATCGCCACCGACACGCGCTTCAAGGCGGCCTCGAGCGGCGCCGGCATTTCCAACATGTTGACCGGCTATGGCACCGACCACTACGTCGTGACCTACGAGCACGAGCTCGGTCCGCCGTGGAAGGGCATCGAACGCTATGTCAAGACCTCCTACCCGTTCCTGCACGCCGACCGGATCAGGACGCCGACGCTGTTCGTGTGCGGCCAGGAGGACTGGAACGTCCCCCTGGTCAACTCGGAGCAGATGTACCAGGCGTTGCGCAGCCTGGGCGTCGATACGCGGCTGGTGATCTACCCGGGCGAGTCCCATTCCATCGGACGTCCGAGCTACCTGCGCGACCTCGCCGTGCGGCACCTCGCGTGGTTCGGGGAGCGACTGAAGCCCTGAGCCCGCTCAGGCTACTGCACGTAGCCGAGCGCACGCAGGCGCTCGAGCGCATCGGCGTCGGTGGCGCTCTCGGCGCGAACCTCGCCTCCCCCAGCCGCGATGGCAGCCCGGCGGCGTGCGCGCAACTCGCCCTGCAGGAAACCGGCGACGACCGGGTTCGCGGCGAGTACGTCCCGCGTTTCGCCCGGGTCCGCGTGCAAGTCGTACATCTCCAGCCGGCGCGCCGCGTCCGCCTCCTCGTTCACGATCAGCTTCAGAGCACCCCAGCGGGCCGCGGCCTTGTCGTACATCCGGCGCTCGAACAGCAGGCGGCTGGTCAAGACGCGCGGGGCGGGTGCAGGGCCCAGCGTCCAGGCCGACGAGAGATCGTGGCCATCGCCGCGTGCCGGCGGCGCCCCGAGCAGGCCCAGGAGCGTCGGCATCAGGTCGGCATGTTGGAACGGTGTTGTGTCGCGCGTCCCGGCGCGCAGCCCACCCGGCAGCCGCACGACCAGGGGGATGCGCAGCACCTCGCCGTACAGTGTCTTGCCGTGGCCCTGGTTCCCGTGCTCGAAGAACTCCTCGCCGTGGTCGGCCAGCAGGATCACGATGGACTGCTCGAGCCGGTCTCGAGACCGGAGGCCGTCGATCAGCGTGCCGAACGCCGCGTCGGTGGCAAGGACGTCGGCGCGATACGCGGCGCGCAGGCGCTCGATCTCGGCGGGGCTGGGCGCCGCCTTGCGGGCCGTCTCGATGAGCTCGCCGCCGCTCGGGCCGTAGGGCGCGTGGGGCTCCATCACGTGCAGGTACGCGAAGCGCGGCGCAGCGGCAGACGCGAGCCACCCGAGCGCCTCCGCCACGACCTGCTGCGCCGTGCGTCCCGTCGAGCTGGCCTTCTCCTCCTGGCGCCATTCGGCGAAGCCCTGGGCGTATCCGCGACGCCGGGTCATGAGCGCGTTTGCCACGAACCCACCGGTCCGATAGCCGAGCCCGGAGAGGGCCTCCGCCAAGGTCTCGGCCGACTCCGGCAGGTCGCCCCAGGGCCCGTAGACGCCGAGGCGATCGGGCTCCAGGCCGGTGAAGAGCGCGGCGACCGACGGCAGCGTCCAGGACGATTGGGCCATCGCGTCGGTGAACACGACGCTCTCGCGCGCGAAGGCGTCGCAGTTCTTCGTGGGTGCAGGCGCGCCGTCCGCGCCCAGGGCGTCGGCGCGCAGCGTGTCGGCCAGGAACACGATCACGTCGGGGCGGCTCGGCAGGCGCGCCGGCTTCGGAGCGGGCGAGGGCCTTCGGGTGAGCCGCAGGCGCTCGAGGCGAAGGCCGAGGCCACCGGTCTCGGTCAGGATCAGGCGCACGGGCAGGCCCGCCGCGGCGCCGATGGCCAGCTCGCGGCGTACCCGCGCTCCTGCCTCGGCCGCGAGCTCGGCGAGCGATCGCGCGCCCTTCGTGTCGTCGAGCGCCACCTTCAATCCCACTCGGCCGCCCGCGCCGTGCGCCTGCAGTTCGAGCCGCGCGTCCTCGCCTGCCGCGACGAAGAAGCTCAACTCGCCGCCGGGAGGGAGCCAGACCCCTTGGCCCGGGCCGGGGCGTGGGCTCGATCCCAGGGGCCGTACCTCGACGCCGGACAGGACGAAGTGGCGCGCCGCGCGTCGGGCGGTCGACTGCTTCGTGGCGAGGCCGAACTCCAGCACGTTCGCGCCACGCTTCTGCGCGGCGCTCGGGATCTCGAGCCCGAGCTCCGCGTCGTCGCCCGGTACTTCCAGCCGGCCGACCGGGTGGCCGTTCCACGCGACCTCAACGGCCAGCGGCCGGCCCGAGGCGCCCCCGGCGCGCATCACGAGGCGCAGCTGCTTGTCGCCCGTCGTCGCAAAGTCGAGGGCTACGCGCGACCTGAGGCCACGGCTGCGGAACGCCCGCGCTGCGCCTGCGGCGCTCTCCCAACCCCCGACGTCGAACGCGAGGGCCGGCGTGAGGGCCTCGAAGGACCAGAAGTCGGAGCGCAGGGACGACCGCTCGGGGCTCGCCAGCAGGTCGATCGCCTCCCGGTTCGCGGCCGCCGGCGTCGGGACCGGGCCACGCTCGCCGCGGCAGGCCAGGAGCGCAACGAGCGCCAGGGCCAGCGGGCGCCTCACGCGCCGCGCTCGGCCGCCTCGAGGATGCGCCCGGCGGCCACGTCGGCGCCGCTCGTATCCGGAGCGGGCGGCACCGGCTTCGCGAGCACGTCGCGCAGCGCCGCGTCCAGCCGCCCGGCGCGCAGGTCGGCCTGCGAAATGTGGACGCACGCCAGCCAGGACGGCATCTCGGCCACCATCACGCCGTACTCCGGGAAGTCGCCGCGGTCCGTGTAGATGACCCGCACGCCGGCGCCGATCGCATCGCTGACGATGCCGTACCCCGGCTTCGTGATCACCACGTCCACCGCGCCCACCACGTCCTCGTAGCCCAGGCCCTGGGCCTCGAGGCCTGCGGCGTCGAGCAGGCGCAGGTTCGGCAAAGCACCCGGCGGCTTGTCGGTGCTGAGGAACACGAAGTGGCCGAAGCGGGCGAGCGTCGAGACGTCGAGGTTCGGCATGCCGAAGCCGCCGAAGGACAAGAGCAGCGCCGTCTCGGCTCCGAGATTGAGCCGGCGCCGCGCCTCCGCGCGGGTGATCCGCGGCACGCGGGCGACCAGCGGGATGTCCTCGACGCGTGGGAACACCCGCATGTCGCCGGCGAAGGGCAGGCGCAGCAGCAGCCCCGCGCGGCCGTAGTACTCGGCGCAGCGGGCGGCGGCGTCGCGCAGCTTGGGCCGCCTTTGCGCCAAGTGCCTGTAAATCCAGTCCCAGGAGAAATTGGCCAGGGCCACGCTGAACACGCCTGCCTCGTGGGCCGCCTGGAACGCCATCGGCGGGATGTCGCCCAGCACCACCGTGGCGCCCGCGTGTCGCAGGAAGCGCCACTCCGTGTCCACCAGCTCGGGCAGGTCGCGTGCGAAGTCGCGCCAACTCGCCTCCGTGGCGGCCTCGTCGATCGTGAGGGCGTCCTGCTGCACGAGGCCGACGTCGCAGCGCAGCTTCCTGAAGGACAGGGCGCCCGGGATGGCCCGGCGGAACAGCGCCTCCGGGGCGTCGCTCACCACCGTGATCCGCACCCCGGGCTTCAACTCCCGCACGCGCCGCAGCACCTCGGCGCTGCGGGTCGCGTGGCCGAATCCGTGGCCCGAGACGTAGGCGACGATCATCGGCTCACGGATAGATCCGGTACAGCATGCGCGGGAAGGCGATCGTCTCGCGCAAGTGGTCGATGCCGCAGATCCAGGTCACGGCCCGCTCGATCCCCATGCCGAAGCCCGCGTGGGGGAAGCTGCCGTACTTGCGAAGGTCGACGTACCAGCGGAAGGATTCCTCGGGCAGGCCGTGCTCGCGGATGCGCGCCACCAGCAGGTCGTGGTCGGCCAGGCGCTCGCCCCCGCCCACGATCTCGCCGTAACCCTCGGGGGCCAGGATGTCGGCCGACAGGGACAGCTCGGGGCGCTCGGGGTCGGGCGCCATGTAGAACGCCTTGATGGCCGAGGGGAAGCGGTGGACGATCACGGGCCGGTCGTGGGCCTCGGCGATCACGGTCTCATCGGTGCCGCCGAAATCGCTGCCCCAGGCGGTCTGGCTTCCCTTCTCCTGCAGCAGCTTCATGGCGTCGTCGTAGTGCAGCCAGGGGAACGGGGCCTTCACGTTCTCGAGCTTGGCGGTGTCGCGCTCGAGGACCTTCAGCTCTTCGCGGCGATCCACGAGTGCCCGCTCCACGACGGCGCAGACCAGGCCCTCGGCCAGCCGCATCGCGTCTTCGAGGTGAGCGAACGCGATCTCCGGCTCCACCATCCAGAACTCCGTGAGGTGGCGGCGCGTCTTCGATTTCTCGGCGCGAAACGTCGGGCCGAAGCAGTAGACGCGGCCGTGGGCGGCCGCCGTGGCCTCGTTGTAGAGCTGGCCGCTCTGGGTCAGGTAGGCGGTGCCCTCGTCGAAGTAGGGCACGCCGAACAGCGTCGTGGTGCCCTCGCACGCCGCCGGGGTGAAGATCGGCGTGTCCACGAGCAGGTAGCCCTGGGAGTCCAGGTAGTCCCGCACGGCCTTCACGACAGTGTGGCGCACCCGCGCCACGGCGTGCTGCTTCTGGGAGCGCAGCCACAAGTGCCGCTGCTCCATCAGGAACGCGGTGCCGTGGTCTTTGGGCGTGATCGGGTAGTCGTGCACGGACTGGAACACCTGGAAGCCCGAGACGTCCATCTCGAAGCCACCCGGCGCGCGCTTGTCCTCTCGCAGCGTGCCGGTGACCTCCAGGGACGATTCCTGCCCGGCCTGCTCGGCCGCCTGCCAGGCCTCGGGGGCCACCGCGGCCTTGGCCATCACGGCCTGGGCGAAGCCGCTGCCGTCGCGCAGGATCAGGAACTGCAGCTTGCCGCTCGAACGCTTGTTGTGGAGCCAGCCGCGCACCACCACCACCGCACCGACATGGTCCTTCCACTCTCCGATCCGAACCACTGCCATCTATCTCAACTCCTCCAGGTGACGGGCCAGCACGCGGCGCAGCCCGTCGAGTTCGGGGCGGCGCGAGAGGGTGCGGCGCGCGTGTTCCAGGGTGCGGGGAACGTGCTGGTCGTAGAGGTCGGTCCCGCGCACGGTCTTCATGAAGCCGAAGGTGCCCAGCGCCTTCAGGTTGCGCTGCACCGACACGAGGTCGAAGCGCCGCGCGAAGGTCTCGCGCGTCTCAGCCGGCGTGGCCCGCTGCCGGAAGGCCTCGGCCGCGTCCGCGACCAGCGTCTCAGGCAGGTCTACGTACGAGTCGCGCAGCAGCGAGACGAGGTCGTAGCTCGCGGGCCCCATGCGGGCGTCCTGGAAGTCGATCCAGTGCAGCACGCCGCCCTTCAGCATCAGGTTGCGGCTGTGGAAGTCGCGGTGGCACAGCACCCGCGGCCAGGCGGCGATCTCCGCGCACAGCGCGTGGATCGCCTCGCTCAGGCCGGCTCGGTCCTCCACCGACAGCTCGCGGCGGCGCAGTCCCTCCAGGAAGTGCTTCACGAAGTAGTGCAGCTCCCAGGACAGCTTCGCGATGTCGAAGGCGATGCCGAAGCATGCCGCGCGCTGCGGGCCCCGCGCCGCCTCGATCTGCAGCCGCGCCAGGTCCGCGGTCGCCTGGGCGTAGAAGTCCGTTCGCTGCGCCTCGACGGCCCCTGCCAGGGCCTGCTGGAGCGTCGTGTCGCCGAGGTCCTCGATCAGCAGGATGCCGCGAGCGCCGTCGCGGTCGAGCACGCGCGGGACGGGCAGGCCATAGGTGTGGAACAGGTCTCGAATCGCGACGAACGGACTCGCGTCCGCGTCGAAGGCCTCGGGATACAGCGCCAGCACCCGGGTCGTCGGGCCCTCGCGCAGGCGGAAGTAGCGGCGCGTCGAGGCGTCCCCGGAGAGCGCCTCGATCTCGGGCGCCCAGCGCCGTTCGGCGAGGAACGACTCGAGGCGCGGGGGTTGCGAAGCCGCCAAGCTGCTCACAACGGTCTCCGGCCCGATCGTGTGACCACCAGCCCTTCGATCCTCTCGCCGGGCCTTATCCGCACGCCCTCGGCGACCACGCATCGCCCCACGAACGCGCCCTCCCCTACCTCGACGTTCTCCCACAAGACGCAGTCGAGAAGCCGCGCCCCGCTGCCCACACGGCAGCCGCTTCCCACGATGGCGTGTGTCAGGCTGGCGTCCTTGGCCAAGCGCGCGTCCGGATGCACGAGACGCAGCGCGCGCCGCCGCCTCAGCATCTGGAGCTGGGAATCGAGATACTGCGCCGGAGCGCCGAAATCGTACCACGCTCCCGCCACGCGGACGCCGCGCAGCAGGGCCTGGTTCACCAGTGGCGCGTACAGATCACGCACGTTGTCCGAGGGCCCCGCGGCGAGTCGATCCAGGAGCGCCGGGTCGAGGACCTGCACGCCCGTGAACAGCGAGACGCGGCCGCGCGCCGGGCGCGGCTTGCCGGCCAGCGACCGGATGCGTCCGCGCCGATCGGTCACGACCGGACCGTAGCGCGCCGGGTCGGGGTTGGGCAGCAGGGCGAGGGTGGCCGCCGCCCCGCTCTTCCGGTGTTGCGCCAGGAGCGCCCGCAGGTCGAACTCGAACAGCACGTCTCCGTTCACCAGTAGCACGGGCCCGGGACCGAGCAGGCGCCGGACGCGTCGCGGCCCACCGCCGGTGCCCAGGATTTTCCGCTCGTGGGAGTAGCGGATCCGCAGGCCGAAGCGCCGCCCGTCGCCCGCGGCGCGCCTTACGCTGGCCGGGCGGTGATGGGTATTGATCACGACCTCGCGCACGCCCGCCCCGGCCAGGCGCTCCAGCGTATGCTGCAGCAGCGGGCGGCCCAGGACCGGCAGCGCGGGCTTGGCACGCCGCTCGGTCAGGGGCCGCATGCGCAGGCCGAGGCCCGCGGCCAGCACCATGGCCTTCACGGGAACACCATGTCCCCCGTGCGCCCGCTGGCCAAGAACAGCGACGCGTAGGATTCGCTCACGTAGTCGTTCGCGGTGTAGCCCAGCGCCGTCGCGGCCTCGTGGATGCCCGGCAGATCGCCCTCCACCTCGAAGAACGTCCCGATCGGCGTCTCGTCCACGACGATCTCGACCTGGCGCCAGCTCCAGACCTCGCGGTACTTCTGGTAGCGGAAGAACGGCCGGTAGCCCGCCGCGGCCAGGATCGCGCGCATCTCGGCGCCCGAGGCCACACGGGTCTCGTGCTCCTCGCGGAGCTTGGCGCCTTCCAGCACGCGCTTGGGTCCCTTGAAGGTGAGCAGAGTCTCGCCCCGGCTCTCACGCAGCCGCAGCAGGGCGCCGCCGGCGCGCAGCGAACCCCGGGCGTCGTCGTAGATCACGTTGTCCTCGAAGCCGCGGGGGCTCCTGGGCTCGGCCCCCAGGCGCACCAGCGCAGCACGCGCCGCCTCGGGCGACGCGACCCGCAGCTTGACCTCGATCTCGACGCCGGATGCGGCCAAGCCGCTACTCGACGACCCGCACCTTCATCTCGATGCGCTCGTTCGGGTTGTCCTTGGAGTCGCGCGGAGCAGCCACGATCTTGTCCGCCACCTCCATGCCGCGCGTGACCTTGCCGAAGGCCGTGTACTGGCGGTCGAGGAACGACGAGTCGGCGACGCAGATGAAGAACTGGCAGCCCGCGCTGTCGGGGTCCTGGGCGCGCGCCATCGAGAGCACCCCGCGCTTGTGCGGGGTATCGTTGAACTCGGCCTTGACGTTGTAGCCCGGCCCGCCAGTGCCGTGAACGGAGCGCGCGGCCTTGGGATCGCGAGTGTTCGGGTCGCCGCCCTGGATCATGAAGCCCGGGATCACGCGGTGAAAGGTGGTGCCGTCGTAGCTGCCCTTCTTCGCCAGGTCCTGGAAGTTCTTGACGTGGCCCGGTGCCTTCGCATCCAGGAACTCCAGCTCGATCTCGCCGAACTTCGTCTCGATCACCGCACGCGATGCCATGTACCCTCCGGTATCGAGCGACTCTATCCCCCGCCGCGCTGCGCTGGCAAACCGCCCTCCAGAGCGCGGTCCACGGCCTCCTGGAAACGGCTGTCGCCGATCCGGAGCAGGATCCGGCGCGCTTCCTCGCGGCGGCCGAGTGCCGCCAGGCACAGGGCCCGATCGAGGCGCGCCTCGGGCGACAGCAGCCAAAAGTCGCCGGTCCGCGCCAGCGCGTCGAACAGCGCCAGCGCCTCCCCCGCGCGGCCCGCCTCGAAGGCGGCGGCCGCTCGGACGAAGCCGTCGGGCGGCGGCTCGTCCTCGCCTGGGGCCAGGCCGCTTCTGAGCAGGCTCGGAGGCGGAAGCGGGACGGGCCGCGCGACGGGCACGCGGTTCCAGGCGGCGCGCGGGGCGCTCTCCGTAACGTCGCGACGCTGCAGCAGGTCGAGAACCGGGGGCAGGCTGCTGACCAGGGGCGGGCGCGCGATCAGGATCGCGAACCCGCCGCGCGCGATGGCAACGACCGCGGGAACGGGCCAGGCCTGGTCGGCGGCCGAGCCCGCGCCGGCCAGGTACGGCCAGCGGTATCGATACAGCGTCACGGCCGAGCGCAGGGCCGCGTCCTGGTCGGGCGAAGCCGCCATCAGCGCGACGCGAGCCGAGGCGGGGGCGAGCCGCTTCAGGTCCAGCAGGTCCGCCGAGCAGGTGCGGCACGCGGGATCGGCGACGTAGAGCAGCGTGAGGTGGGCGGACTCGGGGCGGAACGGCTCGCCCGTAGACAGCCGCGCGCGGGCCGGAAACTGCAGCGGCCCGTCGCGGAACTCGGGCCGCGGCTCCGCTCTGGCCAAGCCGGCGCGCACGCGATCCAGCTCGGCCTGCAGCGACGGCACGCCCGCAAGATCGGCGGCCTGGCCGGCCGTTTCGAGCGCGGCCGTGTCGAGGGGTACAGGCGACCCCACCAGGATGTCGAGGGCCTCGCGACCGCGGCCCGAGGCCACGAGCGCGCTCCCCAGGCGCCCTCGCGCGCTGCCCGCCGGATCCAGCACGAAGGCGCGCCGCAGGTGGCGCAAGCCGGCCGCGCCGCGGCCGCTGCGCAGCAAGGCCTCGCCCATCGCTTCGTACAACGCCGCCCGATGCCGGCGATAGGCCTCGCGCGCCGCGAGGAACTCGTCCTCGACCACCTCGCCCTTGCGGCCGGGCTTCACGAAGGCGATCGGATCGAACTCGCCGGTCAGCGCCAGGGCCTTCTCGGCCGTGCCGACTGCCTCGCTCGGGCTCGCCATGGCGAGGGAAGCCGCCGCCAGGCGTTCCGCCTCGGCCACGGGGCCGGCCAGCAGCAGCAGGAGCGCGATCACCGCAGCTGGTTCGCGATGCAGGCGCCGTTCGCGAGGGCCACCAGCAGCGGCAACGCCAGCAGGGCCACGCCGGTGCCCGGGCCCACCGCGATCTCGCCCCGCTCGTCGGCGACCGCGACCTTGGGCAGCGCGTCGACGGGCGTCGCCGTGTCGGGCTCGTCGGGCAGGAACAGGATGGTCTCGCGGCGCTCGTCCTTGAGCTCGCCCGGCTCGGTGGTGCGCTGCGTGAACGTGCGCCGCAGCCCGTCGGGACCCACGTACTCGAAGGTCAGCTCCTGCACCACGCGTCCGTTGACCCGAACGTTCGTCGGCTGCTCGCTCACGAAGCTCGCCTCCGCCACCCGGCCGTCGCGCAGCAGGCGCAGCGTGCGGCGTCCCGAGCGCAAGGCGAACCCCACGATGACCGCCGCGACAGCGGGGAACACCACGACGAAGATCGCGCCAGGGCCGAACATGCCCCGCCGCATGCCGACCATGCGCGAGAAGCTGGGCCAGGACGGGACGTACTCGACCGGCAGTTCTGCGCCGGCGCCCGGCGCGCTGCCCGTCACGTAGGACGTCCCCGAGAGCTGCGGACCGGCCGGGACCTGGTAGGTGTACTGAACCCGGTAGATGGGCCTCTTGCCCTCGCTGGCTCCGGTGCTGTCCGTGGCGGTGATCCGCCCGTCGGTCTTCGCGGCGCTGGCGCGCAGGACGATGGGCGCCAGCAGCTCGGCGTTCATCGCGAACATCCAGAAAAACGGCGTGCTGAAGAGCAGCAGGCCCCAACCGACGACGGCCAGGCCGCCGCCGAACAAGGCGTTCACGCGCACGGGAAGCGGGACGGCGCGCGGAGGCGGCGCCAATCGATCGAAGTTCGGTCGGCTCAACGGCGAGCCTTCAGCTTGGCCAGTCGGCGCTCCGCCTCGTCGAAGGTCGCGTCCTTCTTGCAGAAAGCGAAGCGCACCTGGCTGCGGCCGTCCTGCGGGTCGCGATAGAAAGACGACCCGGGCACCACCGCGATGCCGATCTCCTCGACCAGGTACCGCGCGAACGCCACGTCGTCGTCCCAGCCGAGCCCCGTGGTGTCGGTCATCACGTAGTAGGCCCCGCGCGGCCGATAGGTCCGGAACCCCGCCCCCTCGAGCATCGGCAGCAGGCGCTCGCGGCGGCGGGCGTAGCCCGAGGCCAGCTCGGCGTAGTAGGAGTCGGGCAGCGACAGGGCCAGGACGCCGGCCTCCTGCAGCGGCGCCGCCGCGCCGACGGTCAGGAAGTCGTGCACCTTGCGGATCGCGGTGCTGAGCTCGGGAGGCGCTATGGTCCAGCCCACGCGCCAGCCGGTCACGCTGTAGGTCTTGCTCATGCCGTTGATGGTGATGGTGCGCTCGCGCATCCCGGGCAACGCGGCCATCGGCACGTGGACGGCGCCGTCGAAGAGGATGTGCTCGTAGATCTCGTCGGTGACGGCCACCGCGTCGTGCTCGCGGCACAGCGCCGCGATCGTGAGCAGCTCCTCGCGGCTGAAGACCTTGCCGGTGGGGTTGTTGGGCGTGTTGACGATGATCGCGCGCGTCTTGCGGTTGAATGCGCCGCGCAGCTCGTCGGGGTCGAAGCTCCAGTCGGGCGGCCGCAAGCGCACGAATCGCGGCACCGCTCCCGACAGGATCGCGTCGGGCCCGTAGTTCTCGTAGTACGGCTCGAATATCACGACCTCGTCCCCGGGGTCGAGGAAGGCCATCAGCGAGGCGATCATGGCCTCGGTCGAGCCGCAGGTGACCGTGACTTCGCGGTCGGCGTCCACCGGGACGCCGTACAGGCGCGTGAACTTGGCGGCGATGGCGTCGCGCAGGCCCTTGGCGCCCCAGGTGACGGCGTACTGGTTGACGTCGGCGGCGATGGCCTCGCGCGCCGCTTCCTTCAGGGCCAGGGGCGCCGGGAAGTCGGGAAAGCCCTGGGACAGGTTCACGGCGTCGTGAAGCTGGGCGAGGCGCGTCATCTCGCGGATCACCGACTCCGTGAAGCGCGCCGCCTTCAGCGAGGGGCGAACGCTCATGAGGCCGGCGACGGCACGGGGCTCTTGGCGCCTGCGTTGCCGTCCAGGGGCGAGAGTGTAGACGCGGCGAGCAGCGTCATGTCGGGCGGCAGCGGCCGCGACAGGTCCACGTGGCCGGCGAGTGTCTCGGCAGGTCGGTCCTCCACGAGGATCTGGACGCGGCGGATGGCCGGGAAGTTCGCGGTGATCGAGTTGACGACGGAGTATACGGCGCGCAGCTCTTCGCTCACGCCGCCGGCGTGGCCCATGGTCGCCTCCTTGGAGAGATCCACGTAGGCGACGCCGCGGGCGGTCACGAAAACCTCCAGCACCCGGGTGCCGGACGGCAAGGTGGCGACGAGCGCCGAGCCCTGGGCCGGCCCCTTCACCAGCTCCTCGACCACGCTGCGCAGTTGCCGAGACAGGTCCGAGGAGAAGGCCACCTCCCGGTCTTCCATCACCAGGCCGGGCGCCTCGGCCGAGTTGAAGAACAGCCGCACGTTGATCGAGCGCTGCGCCTCGCCGGGCTCGGCCGGGTTCTCCGGCTCGGCGCTGCTCGGGCTCTCCACGCTCTCGTCGCCCTGGGACGGCAGCTCCTGGCGGAACAGCCGCGCCCAGCGCGGCGCGCTCCAGGTCGAGCCCACGAGCAACGCCAGCAGGCCGAGCACCGTCAGCAGGTTGGCCACTCGCGGCGTCACGGCGAACCGGAGAGCCGGCCGCCCAAGCTGCGAGCCGCTCGCGTGCGGTCGGACTCGAAGCGCGCGATGCCACGCAGCAGGGCCGCGGCGACCCGAGCCTGCCAGGCGTCCGAGACGAGCAGCTTCTCCTCCTCGGAGTTCGTGATGAAGGCGATCTCCACCAGCACGGCCGGCATCGCCGCACCCACCAGCACCCGGAACGGCGCCTGCTTGATGCCGCGGCCCTGGCTGCCCGTGACCTCGGCCAGCTCCTCCTGGATCCGCGAGGCCAGCGCCGACGACTCCTCCAGGTGCTCGGCCTGGGCCATGTCCCACAGGATCAGCGACAGGTCGGAGCCTTCGGGGGCCAGGGGCAGCGCCGCCGCACCCTCGGCCTGGGCCAGGCGCCGGCTCTCGTCGTCCGAGGCCTGGTATGAAAGGAAGTACACCTCGCTGCCGTGCGCCCCATGGGCGCGGCTGGCGTTGCAGTGGATCGAGACGAACAGGTCGGCCTTGTAGTTGTTGGCCACGGCGGCGCGATCGTCCAGGGCCACCAGCGCGTCGGTGTCGCGGGTGAGGAAGGCCTGGTAGCCGAGGCTGTTCTGGATCGCCGCGCGCAGGCGGCGCGCGACCGCCAGGGTGACGTCCTTCTCCATGGCGCCGGCGGGCCCGACGGCGCCCACTTCGTCGCCGCCATGGCCCGGGTCGATCACGACCGTGCGCACTGCGGGCGGCGGCGCTGCCTGGGCCCGGGGTGCTTCGGTCGGGGCCGCCGTGGGCGCGCCTTCCTTGCGCGCCAGGGGCACGGCCGCACGGAATTCGAGCACGAGACGCGGCGGCCCGTCCTGCTCCTGGACCTGCACTTCATGGAAGCGGCGCCCAGGCGTGATGGCGAACAGGTTCTCCCGCCCGCCGAGGTACCGCACCCAGTCCACGATCCCGCCCGTGAGCCGCTCCTGCGTGAAGGTCGTGTCCACCAGGTCGCGCGGGACGCGCACGGTGACCTTGCCCTGATCCTGTTCCACCCGGAACGGGACCTTCTCGCTGGCCGTGATCACCACGCGCACGACATCCCCCGACACGAAGGTCGCGACGCTCAGGCGTGGCGCGCCCACGTTGCCCAGGGTCAGCACCCTCGACGCCTTTCGCCACTCGCTCTTCTGTCCCAGGAGCGGACCCAAGAGGCGCGGCACCGCGTCCACCGGCACCAGCCACTGCCCCGATTCGAGCAGGGCCGGCGCGGAGAGCAGGCGTAGGTCGCCTCCGATCGAGGCGAGGCTCTTCTTGTTGTAGAGGATCGCTTCCCGGCCCTGGTACGACAGCGTCACCGACCCCACGCCCGCGTTGGTGCGCGCCGTGACGCCCAGGCCGGAGAGCAGCGTCTCCAGGGAGAGCATCTCGACGTCGCCGCGGATCGTGGCGGCCAGCTCGCGCCGCTGGCCCTCGGTCAGGAAGACCAGGGGCTCCGAAGGGGCGGCTTGGGCTGAAAGGGGGAGGAGTGAAAGAGCGGCGGCGAGCCGAAAGCGCGTCACCCGAGGGGATATTAGCACGTTCAACCCGAGAGCCCCTGCCCTGGTCCAAGTCCTGCAGGAGGTCGAATCGCTCATGTTGTCCGCCGCCTCGCTACTGAGCCTGCTCCTGGCGGTGCCCGCCGACGACGCCGGCATCCTGCACGCGCTCAATCGCTTGACCTGGGGTCCCAGGCCGGGAGACGTGGCCCGCGTCCGGGCCGTGGGTCTCGATCGCTGGGTCGAAGAGCAACTGCACCCCGACAGGATCGAGGACCTCGCCGTCGAGGCGCGCCTAGCGTCCCTCGGGACCGCCGGCCTGAGCACGGCCGAGCTGCGCAGGAGCTACGAGGTCCCGAAGGACGCGAAGCGCGAGATGAAGCAGAAGCAGGCCGCCATGGGCGACAGCCCATCCGAGGAGCAGCTGCGCGCGGTCAAGCGCGAGATGTACCTGAAGCTCCTCCCGCGCATGGCCGGCCGGCCCCAGGAGGTCATCGACGAGCTGCAGGAGGCCAAGCTGCTGCGCGCCGTCTACAGCGAGCGCCAACTGGCCGACGTGTTGACCGACTTCTGGATGAACCACTTCAACGTCTACGCGGCCAAGGGCCCCGATCGCTACCTGCTGGCCGAGTACGAGAGCCAGGCGATCCGGCCCCACGCCCTGGGCCGTTTCGAGGACCTGTTGCTCGCGACAGCGCAGAGTCCCGCGATGCTGTTCTACCTGGACAACTGGATCTCCGCGGCCCCCGGCACCGACCTGTCGGTCCTGCGCCGTGGCATGAAGAAGCGTCCGGACCCCGAGCTGCCCCGCAGCCTGGGCCTGAACGAGAACTACGCCCGCGAAATCATGGAGCTTCACACCCTCGGCGTCGACGGCGGTTACACGCAGAAGGACGTCAGCGAGGTGGCGCGCTCTTTCACCGGCTGGACCGTGCGCGGCCTGCGCACGGACGGCGCGACGCCGGAGTTCGTGTTCGTTCCGTTCATGCACGCCCGAGGCGACAAGCAGGTGCTGGGCCGGACGGTCGCGTCGGGCGGAAAGGACGAGGGCGAACGGGTCATCCGTCTGTTGGCGACTCATCCGTCCACCGCCCGCTTCATTTCCACCAAGATCGCGCGCCGCTTCGTGTCCGACCAGCCGCCGCCGGCGCTCGTCGACCGCATGGCCGCGACCTTCCGCGAAACCCGGGGCGAGATCCGCGAGGTGATGCGCACGCTGCTGCGATCGCCCGAGTTCGTCGCGGCCGACGCGCGCGGGGCCAAGACCAAGACGCCCCTCGAGTTCGCGGTCAGCGCCCTGCGCGCCACGGGCGCCGACCTGCTGTCGGCCCGCGAGGTGGCCGAGCGCCTGGACCACATGGGCATGCCGCTCTACATGACCCAGCCCCCGACGGGATACAAGGACACGGCCGAAGCCTGGGTTTCGAGCGCCGGCTTGCTGGCGCGCCTGAACTTCGCGGCCGACCTGGCCGCGGGACGGCTCATGGGGACGCTGGTCGATCCGGCCTCGCTCGGTCCCGAGGCGGGCCTGAAGCTCGGATCGCCGGAGTTCCAGCGGAGGTGAGCATGACGACGCGCCGCGCCTTCCTCGGCAGGGGCGGACTCGCCCTCGTGAGCTTCGGCCTCGCGCCGCGCAGCCTTGCGCGACTCGCGCCGCTGGCCAACTCACGAGGCAAGACGCTCGTGGTGCTGTTCCAGCGCGGAGCCTGCGACGGGCTCAACACCGTGATCCCCTACGCCGACCGCGGCTATCGGGCCGCGCGCCCGAGCATCGCGATCCCGGTCCCGCGCGGCAATGCGCGGGATGCCGCGCTGGACCTCGACGGTTTCTTCGGCCTGCATCCCGCGCTCCTCCCGCTGCTGCCCTTGTGGAAGGACGGCAGCCTCGGGATCGTCCACGCCATCGGCAGCCCCGACCCGACCCGCTCGCACTTCGACGCCCAGGACTTCATGGAGAGCGGCACGCCCGGGATCAAGTCCACCCAGGACGGCTGGCTGAACCGCTGCCTGCAGGCACGACCCGATCCGGAAGCCACGCCGTTTCGGGCCGTATCCCTGACGCCCACGCTGCCCCGCGCGCTGGCCGGGCGAGCGCCGGCCGTGGCCCTCGCGAGCCTGCGCGACTTCGGCCTGGGGGCCTCGTCTTTGGCCGTCTCCCGGCGTTTCGAGGACATGTACGCGGCTGCCGAGGCTCCCGGCTTGCGCGGTTCGGGGCGCGAGGCCTTCGACGCCCTCGACATGCTGCGGACCGCAGACCCGGCCGGTCTCCGGCCTGCCACTGGCGCCGTGTATCCGCGTGGGCCGTTGGGCGAGTCGCTGCAGCAGATCGCCCAGCTCATCAAGGCGCAGATGGGCGTCGAGGTGGCGTTTGCCGAGATCGGCGGCTGGGATCACCACGCCGCCGAGGGGGCGGTGGACGGCCAGTTGGCGATCCGGCTGCGCGACCTGGGCTCCGCCCTCGCCGCGTTTCATCGGGATCTCGGCTCGCGCATGCAGGACGTCGTGGTCGCGACCATGACCGAGTTCGGCCGCACCGTGCGGGAGAACGGCAACCGCGGAACCGATCACGGCCACGCCAGCGTCGCGTTCGTCCTGGGCGGCGCGGTGCGCGGCGGCCGGGTCCACGGTCGTTGGCCCGGTCTCGCCGCCGGCGAACTCTACGAGGGTCGCGACCTCGCGGTCACGACGGACTTCCGCGACCTGGTCGCGGAACTCGCGTCGCGTCACCTGGGCGTCGCCGACCTGTCCCTGGTCCTGCCGCGCTTCGACTGGAGCCCGGAGCGTTTCCCCGGAGTGCTGCGGGCGTAGCTACTGCTTCGCGCGGCCCAGCACGGCCAGCGCATCGTCGCCGAAATACTTCACGACCAGGCGGCTCCAGCTCCCGGTCTTGCGCAGGTTGCCGAGATGCTCGTCCAGGGCCTTGCGCAGCTCCGGTCGCCCTTGCGCACGCCGAATGAGCCGTGGCCCGGCGTGCCGAGGAACAGCCCGGCCTGGAGTTCCCCGCCCAGCTCGTGCCCTTCACGACACCCACCCGCGCGGCCCTGAGTTCAGCCAGCGTGAGGATCGGGGCCTGGCGCTTGCGCGTCAGGACCACGTGACGCGTCGGCAGCACCTCGGTGCTGAAGGCGATCTGCCGGCGACGCGCCGCGGTGTCCACGAGCCCGACGATCACGTCGCCCTGCCCCTTCAACAGCGAGGAGATGATCGCCTCGAAAGGACGGATCACCGTCTCGACGCGGATGCGATGCAGGCTCGCGAACCCGTCGAGGACTTCGCGGTCGAATCGTCCATCACGAGCACGCGCAGGGTGCCCTTGGACTTGTTCTCGGCCAGGTCGGCAAACGCCGGCGGCGCCGCCAGCAGGACGAGGATCGGAACGACGGCTCTCATCGAGCCCAAGTATAGGACGGGGCGCCCCGGGCCTTTCCGGAGGCGCCCCGCTCCTGCGGCTCGACGCGTCGGCTTACGAAGCGCTGAGGACGAGGCTCTTGTTCTTGTCGAGGCGGATCTCGGTCACGTGGTAGCCACCGTCGCCGTTCTTCTTCATCACGACGCCCTTCTCGCCGCTCGTGCGATCCACCAGCCTCGCTCGCGTCTCCACCTTGTTCTTGCCCTTGCCGAAGGTGACCGCGACGTCCTGCCCTTCGCCTTCCCAGGTCAGCCGGTATTCGCCGGCCTTGAGCTCCTGGCCCGCGACCTTCGCCGGCTGCAGCAGCTCGATGTCGGTCTGGCCCTTCGTAGCTGCAAACGCGCTGGCCGAAATCATGAGGGCGGCCGCGCCCATGAGTACAACGATCCGATGCTTCATTTTTCTGCGCTCCTTCGGGTGGGATCTGATTCGTCCCTCGCAGTTAGAACGCGAATGGCGTCGCGAAAGTTTCGGCAAAACTCGTGAGGCTTCAGCGTGTTCAGACGTCTGGATGCTCGACGAGAAACCTCTTGAACTGAGCGCGACGACGTGCCACCTTTGTCCATGATGTTCACCAGTCCCGGTGGAACGCCGCGCTACCCGACGCGGGCCGAGATCCGGCACGACGAGGCCGAACTGGCCGAAGCCATCCTGCAAGGAGCGCACTGCCGTCCCGACCAGGCGTTCGGCGAGTACTTCGAAGGACGCACGGCCTCCTGCGCGCTCGGCGCGGCCTACGAGGGTATCTATCGCTTGCCGCACGAAGCCGAGGGCATCCGGCCGAGGCAGCTCGAGCGGTTCTTCGACTGCCTCGAGGGCACGCTGCGCAGTTGCCCGGAAGGTTGCCGGAAGCGGCTCATCCTCGGGGCGATGATCCTGCACCTGAACGACGATCATCACTGGACGCGCGAGCGCATCGCGGCCTGGGTCGCCCCAGCTCCCGAAACACCCTAGCGGACGCTGAGGCGAGCGAGCGAAACGCGCGAGCGCAGCGAGCGCGGGAAGCGAGTGTGCGGGAGTCGTTGCCGAGCGACGCCGAAGGCGTCGCGAACGCCTGACGACCGGCGACTCTCGGCCCTCACGT
>Ga0187893_10001826_pt1 | contig 49163 bp, 45 predicted proteins | sample MA1701074metaG_FD_139574 | JGI IMG/M metagenome (GOLD analysis project Ga0187893, IMG submission 139574) | White microbial mat communities from a basaltic lava cave in the Kipuka Kanohina Cave System on the Island of Hawaii, USA - MA170107-4 metaG ... | reverse complement strand
TTTTTCGTTTGCCATTTTGCCTGGCTATTCACGGTTCACCGTTCGCCATTTCGCCGTTAACCGTTTCCCGTCCTATTCACCATTCACCATTCACCATTGACCATTCATGAAGCGCTCTCCACTGGTCGTAATCTTTACCACAGTTTTCATCGACCTGCTGGGGTTCGGCATAGTGATTCCTGTGCTTCCGTTTTATGCGGAAGGGACGCAATTTAATGGCACCCCTCGCACCGTAGGATTGCTCTTCGCCTCCTATTCAATCATGCAGCTCATTTTTTCGCCGGTGCTGGGACGCCTTTCAGACAAGCATGGCCGGCGCCCCGTACTTCTGATCTCAATCCTGGGCACCGGGATCGGGTTCCTAATCCTCGGTTATGCCACCACCATCTGGATGCTTTTCGCCGGCCGCATCCTCGACGGCATTTCCGGCGGTAACATTTCAACTGCCCAGGCTTACATCGCCGACGTGACACCAAAGGAGGATCGCGCTAAAGGAATGGGATTGCTCGGCGCGGCTTTTGGTCTTGGGTTTATTTTTGGACCGGCTATCGGCGGCATCCTGAGCCGTTGGGGCACCCACGTGCCGTTCCTTTTTGCGGCGGGACTCTGCTTTGCGAATGCCGGGCTACTCTACTTCACTTTGCCAGAGACAATTAAGCCCGGCCATCCGGCGCGCGTCTCGGCCGGAGGTGGACGTGGATTGGGGCAATTAATCAAATCGCTGAAAGATGCACGCCTTGGCTTTGTGCTGACGATCTACTTCTTATTTGTGGTCGCATTCTCGATCATGACGACTTCCTTTTCACTCTACACGATGTTTCGGTTTGGTTATGACGCCCAGCACACCGGATATCTCTTTGCTTATGTCGGCTTCATCGCCGTTGTCATCCAGGGCGGATTGATTGGCCGTTTGGTAAAGCGCTTTGGAGAACTCCCGTTAATCATCGTGGGCGCACTGTTCTTTGCCGGGAGCTTGTTCGCAGTGCCTTTCGTTGGACCGCAAACCGGCGGCTTGTTGGCGCTGCTGATCGGTGGTGGCATCTTCTCACTCGGAAACTCGTTAGCCACGCCGGCGCTGACAAGCCTGGCATCAAAGAGCGTTGGGCCTGCCGAACAAGGAAGTGTTATGGGTCTGGTGCAATCGGCGGGAAGTTTGGCGCGGGCAGTCGGGCCCTCACTCGCCGCTCTCTTAATTCACAGCGCAGTGGTCCAGATGGGGGCGGACGGCGCCGTCCATCATATGAGCGATCATTCGCTGTTCGTGACCTTCTGGACCGCATCGGTGATTATGTTTTTGGCTTTCCTGCTGGCTGCCTATTTCACGCGAGTGCATATAGCGGAATATTCAGATACAGGTGCTGTAGAAGCGGTGTAAGCCGGCAAAATCCCCCAGCTAGCGCTCTAAGTGACTAACTAGAACCCGCAGTTGAATCTCACTGAGCGCTCAACTTGTCCGATCAATTCAAGATTAGGCATCTCGGGTTGGGAAGGGGGAACTTGACCGCGCCTCAAAGTCTCAGACGCTAGAAGAATCGGCGAATTAGATAGAGGATCAAACTCAGGACCAACGAAACGATCAGCATCGAGATGATAGGGACATAGACGCGCGTCCGCTCACCTTCATAACGAATATCGCCTGGGAGGCGCCCAAACCAGTTGAGACCACCGGCATAGATCAGCAGGCCAATCAAAATCAGACCCGCGCCCCCAACAATCACTAAAACTCCGATAGAACGATTCATCTTGAAGTCCGACAAACTTTAGTTTGTCGTCTGCTGCGACCTGCTGCTGTCTGCGGCGGCCACTGAAATTCCGGAAATCAAGCGACAAACTAAAGTTTGTCGGACATAGCAAAGTTTGTCGGACATGCTAAAGTTTGTCGGACATGAATGGCGCCAACGGCCCATCCGGCCTGACGATATCCTTCAACGCCGAATAAGGGATCAACACATATTGCGGGCCGGCCGCATAAGGCGCCACCTGGTAGTTATCGAAGTTGATTCCCAATCCGGTTCTGGTAATCACCCAGCTCTTAAAGTTATTCGCGTCGAGCCCGGCTCCCCTTTCGACCCATTCATCGTCGAGCATTAACTCCGACCCTTTTGACTGGGACTGCTTCTTTAGATCTTTGATGCTGAACGCGGAGATCGTTTGTAGATACTTTGAGCCAGGCTTGAACAAGTCGGCAAGTCTAATTACTTTTCCGGCCTTTAGGTCATAATTCAGCACTCGAGTATGGGAGTTTGGATGGGCCGCACCCTGAAAGTAGGTGCCAATATTAAACTGCGTGCTGATCAAACCGTCGTTCGCGAGACTGATGCTGTAGCCGAGGTCGAGAGTGCTCCCCAGATTTGACGACTCCCGATCTATCTGGTCCTCGGCCCACTCGGTCATCTGTTTGCGAAACTCGGCTACCTCGTTCGCGGCAACATTCCGGGCTTCCTGATTGAACTTGTCAAAGCGCCCGTCTGCCGCCCCGGTGACTTGAGGGTATTCGGCGTCAATTTCATACTTCGGACTCTTTTTGGAGTCCTTAATCGACTTTGTCGCGATCTCGGCGCCGCCGCTGAACTCAATCGGCTCCTGGTGTAAAGAGAAAGCGGTCTTTTTATCGCCGTTGGGTCTCGTCCAGTTGCCGGCTATGGAAACCAGCCCATCCTGATCGTTAGTCTGCCAAATGCCCTTGAAGACTCCAGTCTGTTTTCCGGTCGGGTCGAATTCTTCCAGTGTCAAATATTCATTTCCATCGATCGTTCCTCGCAAGTCAATTTTGATTCCGATCTTCTGGTAAGAATAACTGCCCCATAACTTCTCGCCTTCGCGCGTCAGTTTCATCTGCAACCCGAGCGCGCTGCCGATTGACCCTCTGAAATACTTCACGTCCGCTACTGGAGTGGATCCTCCGGCGGGATGATTAAGATCGCTGGCCATGCCAGGCGTGTTAGCTGCGTTGGGTTGAGACTGAGATACCTGGGTTTTTCCGCACGCGGTGATAGTGACGAGCGTGATTGCGATCAGAAATGTTGAGAAGAGCTTCATTAAATTCATGTTTATTCGTAATCGTAATCCTATAACTTAAGGACGCAATGCGCCTAGCCGCTCCGGGCCGAATCCGATCGAGCCAAGCCGCTCTTCATGACCTCGTTTCGTATGTCTTCGAACGTCAGATGACACAGGCGGCCACCCGTAAATATCTCGTTGTTTGTAACATCCGCCAGGGCAAAAGGCGGCGGTGAAAAACTATCCAACTCTTCATCGGTGTCGAACCCCACTTCCGCCAGTACCAATCCAAACAGGTCGCCGAGGAACATGTCGATGCTGAACTTTCGGCCTTGCCACTGAAACGGATATCGATTCTTTCGGATCTCGTTTGCCTCAAAAATTGCGAGCGTTTCAGCCTCACGCGCATTGAGGTAGATGTTTGTAATCAGAGTTCGAGAGAGATCCTCCGGCTGGGGCGCAAACTTCTGCGTGAATTTCACAATCCATTTGTTGGTTTTGGGGTCGCGCACCTTACGAATTCTGAGCCGGGTGCCGGTAATGTAGTTATCGGTGATTTGCACATGCGGGTCGGCGCGCGTCATTCCTTCGGGCAGTTCCTGCAAAAGATAACGCCGTTCGCGCTCAACGCGGGCATATTTGCTGTCGGGAACGATGGTGTTCTGGTTGGTTAATTTGGCAACGCCCACAAATCCACCTCTCGAATTCAGCCGAACTTTACATATGCCGAGAGTAAATGTAAAGTTACGGGCGTAACTTTACATATCATGACGTGATATGTAAAGTTGAAACCCCCATGAAACTTAAGTCATTTAACTCTGGAAGTTACACACAGCAGTACCAATATAGAAGTTTTACTCCGACCCCAATCAATCGACCATTTGATTGGGACGATCCTAACATCGATGTTCTTTTGGAAGATGCCACCCGCCTAATTGGTGAGTTAAATGCGTACTCAAAACTCATACCGGATGTTGATTTCTTCATCAGCATGCACATCGTCAAGGAGGCGACCACATCGAGCCGTATTGAGGGCACTCAGACCAACGTTAGGGAAGCTGTATTGCCGGAAGAAGAAATCGCTCAGGAAAGACGCGACGATTGGTTAGAAGTCCAGAATTATGTTAAGGCGATGAACCACGCGATTGCGGCACTCGAAAGATTGCCTCTTTCCATTCGCCTGCTTCGGGAGGCCCACAAAACTCTAATGTCCGGAGTACGTGGTGAACATCGCAATCCTGGTGAGATACGTAAAAGCCAGAATTGGATCGGCGGCTCCAGTTTGAGAGACGCCATTTTCATCCCACCATCACACCAGGAGGTGCCAGATCTGCTGAGCGACCTTGAAAAATTCTGGCACAACGATCAACTCGCCATTCCCCACTTAATCCGGACTGCTTTAAGTCATTATCAGTTTGAAACCATTCACCCGTTTCTTGACGGCAATGGGCGAATTGGCAGAGTGCTGATAACCCTCTATTTGATTGATAAAGGATTATTGGTCAAGCCGACGTTGTATCTTTCTGACTTCTTTGAAAGAAATAAAGGTGCATATTACGATGCTCTTACGGCAGTTAGAGCTTCGAACAATATAGAGCATTGGATAAAGTTCTTTCTCACCGGGGTAGCAGAAACGGCTGCAAACAGTAAACAGACCTTCGAGAAGATCGTGGAACTGAGGCACGTGTTTGAGGGGAAAATCTTGCAACTGGGGAAAAGAAATCCAAAGGGACAGGCATTACTACGACACCTTTTCTCCCAACCAGCATTGACTGCAAACCGAATTGCCGCGAAATTGCAAATCACACATCAATCCGCAAGTTCGCTTATTAGAGCGTTTGAGGAAATGGGCATCCTTCAAGAAGCTAGCGGCAGAAAAAAAGATCGGCTTTTTGTGTTTTCTGACTACCTTCGCTTATTCGCTTCGCGCGGCCAAATTCGACTACCCAAAGCTTGAGCCGATCAGCGATGGCTAGGCGTAAGGCTAGCTTTGCACTCTGCTTAATCGAAACCATGGCCCTGGTCGCTTTCCTGAGAGGCGTCAACGTAGGCGGAAACAAGACCTTTCGCCCCAGCATTCTCGCTAAAGAGTTGGCTGAGTTCGACGTCGTCAACGTTGGCGCGGCAGGAACTTTCGTGGTGCGGGGAAAGGTAAGCCCGGCAAAGCTGCGTGCCGAAATCCTGCGCCGGCTCCAGTTCAAAGCCGAAATAATGATTTGCCGCGGCCAGGATCTCATCGACTTGCAGCACTCAGAACCATTTCGAAACTTACCCGATAAGGACGTCCGGCCGTTTGTCTGCGTGATGCAGAAAACGCCAACCAATCTGCCGAGGCTTCCGCTCGTCCGGCCCGAAGGAGACAAGTGGGAGGTCAAACTCCTGCGAGTCGTCGGGGTATGCGTGCTAGCAGTCTGGCGGCGGCAGGGGAAAGGTATGCTCTATCCTAACGAAGTCGTCGAGAAGACGTTCGGCCAACCGGCAACCACGCGCAGTTGGAACACCATCGTCAGTGTGTGCAAGTTTCTGGAAAAGTAAAGAACACTGGCGAGTGGTCTGATCTGATTATTGGATCCGCCGACGCTTAATTCAAGTCCAACCTACAAGCCAGCGCCACGACCACTCTTGAATCCCACCCACGGCAGAAGCTGTGAAAAGAAAGAAAAATAGCCACAGATGAACGCGGGTGATACAGATCGAACAAAAGTCAGATCCTGATGTTATTTTTTCTTTTTACTACTTGTCTTGCTCTGACCCGTGTTATCCGCGTTTATCTGTGGCAGTTCTTACTGTTGTGGGCGGACTTTGTAGGTTGGACTTGAAGAATCTACCCACTGCCGTGGGTAGGATTCTCAAGAGTTTTAATACAGCCTGGGTAACGTCGGGTCATTATCAATGAGCGTCTCGACTCTGAGCATAGGTGGCCCGACGCCACCGCGTTCCGGTTGACCTCATTACGTTTCGCTATTCCATGGCAAAAAGCGGTAAGTGGGGTTCCGTTGTTACTGCGTCCGATTTTTCTTCGGGTGAGGAAAGTAATTGCCTCAACTCATCGGCAGTTTCGGGTTGTGGCCAAACGCGAGCGCCACGATTCTGAAGCTCGCGGTTGCCGTCGGGAACGCCTTCATCGGTTCGGACATAAAGAGTACGGCTCTTGAATCGATCCAACTGTTCGATAGCGCCAGCCCACGTGCCCCCTTTATTCACATCTGAGCTGACAACCAGACTTGCGTCCCCTAACGCGTAGATCACCTTGTTTCGCTGCATCGCGTTGCCGACATTAAATCGCGCGGCAGGATCTACCAGCGAAATCAGCGCGAGCCGTTCTTCTCGAATCCATTCGTGGCAGTCCAGGGCTACTGCGAACCGGAATAGTTGTTCAGCCAGGACTCCGATCGCGGTTCCACCTGAGCTCAGACTCGCCTCCATGGCCGCGCGGTCCACGCCCTTCGCGCCGCCGGAAATAATGTTGACATCGGCTGCGGCGGCCAACTGGCCTACTGAACGAGTAAAGTTCAGGCTTTGATCATCGGCGTCGCGCGAGCCGACCACAGCCAGGCCGCCTTTCTCCAGCAGACTCTTATCTCCACAGCCATAGATGAGAATCGGAGCCCGTTCTCCGAGTTTTGACGCAAAGCACCCAGGGTAGTCGTCATCGTCACGGCTCGTAACCCAGACGCCACGAGACTCCCACTTCTCGAGCGCCTGGCTCAACTGAAAACCGCGATCGAGTAAACTCTCGAGCCGCTCTGGGGAAAGTATTGAAGCCAGTTTGGCAAGCAACTGCGCACGGCCTGGGCCAGGCAGATCAAGCGGCTCCCGCCCTTCTTCTTTTAACTTTTGGCCCAGCTTGTTGGCTTCCTTTAAAGACAGCGCCTTGGTGTCTAGATCATCCGAGTTGCCGGCGATCAGAGGGGCGGTTAGAAGGAGCCAGGCCCGCGCATTTTCTGATACAAAAGTCATCGATTTCCCGTCAGGGCCAGCGCCAGTGGATAAACCTGTCCACTGCCATGCTGCCGTAAGAGGTAACCCACCACCGTAACGGTCCAGCCCGAGTCAACCATGTCATCCAGCAAAAACACAGCGCCATTCTGACAACTTCCCGGAAGAATTGCGAACACGCCGTCCACGTTTGCCGCCTGCATGGCTGAGTTACGCATGGTTTTCTGAGGCGCATGTTCCGCGATGTTTTTGACCGAAGAAATCAAAGGCAGCCCCAATTTGCGCGCGAGCCGTTGAGCCAGGTCGCCAACCAACTGGGGATGTCGTCGCGATGGAACATAAGTAAGCCAGGTCGGAAAGGGATCAGGCTTCCACACCTCAATCAAGTCGGCCAGAGCGATCACCAGCTCGTCAGCAAAACGTTGATTCTGGTACTTGCCCTCTCGCACCAGATCACCCCAACCAGGATCTCCCCAGAAACAAAGGCACCTTCCTTCGGAGAGCTGTAGATCGGGAGGAATTCTTCCTCGGACACCCAGCTTTGGTAATCCGCCCGTGGGCCACTGACGCCGCGATTTGATTACAGCCTCGGCGCGACTAAGGAATCCAAGCGCTCTCCGAACCGTTTCTGGGCGGGCAGTTGCCGGAAGCGCCGGAATATTGAGGGTCTCATGGTCGCCGATTTCCCCATCCAGCGCTTTGATCAAGAACTTCATATGACCGTTCTTGAGATTCACATACTCCTGCATCTGACGCTGCTCGTGCCGGCGCAAGTCAGTTAAACGTTGAGCTCGTTCCCAGAATCCCTCACTGAGAAGAGCTGTCGTAAGCATCCATCTGGTACCTTCCCGCGTAATTGGCGACGGAGATTCAAGCGATAGCAACTGGATAGTACGGTCAACTCGACCTTTGCTGATGTTTACCTTTCCCAGGAGCTCGGACGCTGAAAGACCGCGGGGATTGGCGTGCAGTGCGCGAAGTATTTCCCTGACTTCCCCTTCTGTAGGAAAGGCCGACTCAATGAAGTAATCGGTGATGTCGATATCCTCAGTCCCGCTCAGTAACACACCGTAAGCCGCTGAAAGCGCGCGGCCGGCGCGACCTACTTGTTGATAATACGCAACCACGGAACCGGGACTTTGGTAATGAACTACGAAGCCAAGATCCGGCTTGTCAAAGCCCATGCCGAGCGCGGTGGTGGCGACCAGGGCTTTAAGTTTGTTTTGCAGCAACGCATGCTCCAATCTTTCTCGGTCCTCGCCGGACTCACTCGTGTAACAATCAACGGAAAACCCCTGATGTTTAAGCCAAGCGGCCACGCGCTCAGCGTCGCGGACTGTGAGCGTGTAGATGATCCCACTGCCGGGCATGCGATTGAGGTTCTCGCTAAGCCAGGCCAGCCGTTCGGCTCTTGAGGCCAGCCGGATGGTTTGTAGAAACAAGGACGGTCGATTTAGATCGCCACGCATCACCGTTAAGCCGGGGCCGAGTATCTGACTCAGATCTTCCATGACTCGATTGTTAGCGGTCGCGGTGGTTGCAAGCAGATGCAGATTCCGTGGCAGGTTCGCCGCCATCCGTTGGATCAGCCGGTAGTGCGGCCGAAAATCGTGCCCCCAATCAGAGATGCAGTGCGCCTCATCAATTACCAGCAGCGAGAGCGTGCTGCTAATTCGCGAGAAGACATGGCGTACAAAGGATTCATTTGCCAGTCGTTCGGGAGATATAAGCAGGAGATCAACTTGATTGCGGGCTACTTGGGCCTGCACTCGAGACCAATCGGGTTGGTTGTCTGAATGGATGGTTTCCGCGCGAAGACCCATGCGCTTTGCTGCTTCGATCTGGTTGCGCATGAGTGCCAGGAGCGGCGAAATCAATAATGCTGGTCCGCCGGCTGCCTCGCGCAGAAGTTTCGCTGCAATGAAATAGACGGAACTCTTGCCCCATCCTGTCTTCTGCACGACGAGTAATCGCCCTCGGCCTTCCAAAACATGTTGGATCGCTTCCGCCTGCCCTTCACGGAACTGAGCCAGAGGGTTTTGCGTGCCTGACCTGAGCAACTCCAGTGCCCGCATGTTGTTAAAGTTCATTTTTTTGCCTGCCAGAGGGGACGTGAGATTTTTTACTGTAGTAGCGCGTCCAACACGGTGAGGATGCGAACTTACAGTTGATTACGGCAGAGGGAAAATATAACAGTCTTCAGGCGGCGTCAAGTTGAACAACGAACAGTTGGGGAGCGGGCAACAGATGAGTGGAGAAGCCCGATGCCCTACACCGAGACTAACTGTTTCTCGCGTTCGCGCAGGAACTCAAAAGGCTCGACGATCTTACCTGCAATCGCCGAAGCGGCAACGACGTAGGGTGATGCGAGGTAAAGCTTGCCGGGGCCGGAGCGGCCCGGGAAATTTCTATTCTGGGCACTCACGGTAACTGTCTCAGCCGTCTTCGAGGCCCCGGGGCCGGCGTTGATGCAGGCTCCACACGAAGGATCGATTAGCTCGGCGCCGGCACGCTCGAAAATTTCGATGTATCCACGAGAACGCGCGTACTGCTTGATCTTTTGCGAACCGAATTGCAGATAGAGATGGACCCCGGGAGCTACGCGCTTGCCTTGTTCGAGCGCGTTCTGCAAGACTTCCGCGTACATGTCCATGTCCGCCATCTTGCCGCCGGTGCACGAGCCGCCGTACGCCGCGTCGATGCGAACCTCCTCCTCCAGCTCGTCAATGGGGATTCCATTACGCGGGTCGCCGGGCAACGCCACCATCGGCCTTATCTCATCAAGATCAATCTCAAACACGGCGGCATATTCGGCGTCTGAGTCGCTGTAGGTAAACCCTTTTTGTACCTCGTCCGCATCCAAACCTCTCGTCCGAACAATGTAGTCGAGCGTCACTTCGTCCGGTTCGATGATCCCCGTCGTGCCGCCGGCTTCGACCGCCATGTTCGTGAGCGTGGCGCGTTCATCCATGGCCCAGTTCTTCAGATCCTCGCCAGCAAACTCCAACACCTTACCGATGCCTTTGGACGACTTCATGTATTCTGAAGCGAGGATTACCAGCATCACATCCTTGGCGGCAACATCGGCGCGCTTCTTTCCTTTCAAGACATAGCGAACGGTTTCGGGCACGCGGACGCGAATATCTTTCGTGAACCAGGCGTTGGCCATGTCCGTCGAGCCGACCCCGAATGCAAAACATCCCAACACGCCTGCCATGCAGGTATGCGAGTCGGTGCCAATCACCAGTTGACCCGGCAGCGCGATGTCTTCGACGACCGCGTTGTGACAGATAGCTTCCGAGCCGCCGTCGGGACTTTCTCCATAAAGCCGGATGCCTTGTTCGCGAGTGAATCGATCTTGTGTTGTGGCGAGGCCATCAGCGCGCTCCAGCAGGCCCAGCTTCCGTTTCTCTTCAGGCATGACGCGGCCAAGAAACGTCAGGTGGTCGCGAAAGGCATAGACACTTTCCGCCTCGGTTACGCGCGCGTCGCGGCCCAGGGCTAGTTTGAAGAGCGACTCGGCCATCGGCGTCACATACTCGTGCGAGAAACGGACGTCGGCCACGGCAAACAATGCATCGCCGGGCTTGACGGCTTCCACGCCGATCTTTCCGGCGGAAACAAACGCATGCTTCGCGATGATCTTCTCGACGATGGTCATCGGCCGTTTACTTGTTTCGAGCGCCGGGGGAGAAACTTTTCCGGCCAGGCGGGCTTTGTTGTAATTGAAGAGACCGCCGTGCCGGACGATGTCCTGCGAGATGGGATCGAGGCCTTTGGTGAACTCAGCGAGCGCAATTTCCTCTCCACGGCGGATTCGATCAATCAATCCCAAATCGGTGGAAGTAAGGAGACCAATGTTTTGGCAATTCTGACCGTAAATCTTTTCGATGCTTTCGGCGATCACTAGCTGGATTCCGGCGGCCTTCTCGGCAAAAGGCGCCGTCTCGCGCGACGATCCGCACCCCTTGGAAAGCCCGGAGACCACGACCGCGAATTCGCCGTTCTTGACCTCGTCTTTCTGGACGGCGCCTTCGCGCATGCCGACATAGACGTATTGACCTAACGTCTCGTCGTAGTAGAAGCAGACCCAGCCGGGAGTGATCTCGTCGGTTGAGATGTTGCTCATCAGCGGCAGGCCGTTTTTGAGCAACCTGTCCGCGAGCTCCTGTTCAAGTTCTTCGCGCTCGTCACTCTGGGCTTCGAATTGCCGGCGAATAAGCGAGGTGTCGTCGGTGAGAAAGAGAACGCGGCCCCTGAAGTTTAGCTGGTCGGGAAGTTTCGATACCTTGTCGGAGGTCATTAGCATTCCTGTTACATTCGTTGCCTGTGCGTAGACTGGCTCTCATTATAACCTCAGGAACACGATCCACTAAAACACACGAAGTTGCACTAATAAGCCCTTGGTGCTTCTTCGTGTGATTCGTGGATCGATACCTAAGGAAAGGCCTGCTTAGGCAGCAAACAAAATGGCTCAAGGCTCCGAAAGAAGGATCAGAATTCAGAAGCGGCCCGGTGACAAATGTTCGGAACTTAGTTTGAAAAATCGCCTCTTATCCAGAGTTCCAACCCGGAAGTAATTAAGGCGCCTCGTAAATCAGCTCACGCTTGCGGCGGCTGGCACCGAAGGCCATTCCGGAAAGCGCTCCAGCACCTGCTCCAACCAACAAACCTATCCCGATCCAAAGTTCGCTGTCATCCACACGCGGACTATATTTTCCGTAGCCGATGCCGGTGCCCGCTCCGGCGCCAATCCCCGCGCCGATCGCCGCCCACTTGCCCTTCGCCGCTTTCCCGGTTGAGTGATAGATTTGCCGGATGTTATCGCGAGGAATGTTGACTACCTTTTTGTTGCGCGACAAAGTGAGGTTGGAATCCGAGGCTTCAATCATCTTTCCTTCGACGGTCTTTCCATCTTTCTGTTTCACAATCAGTCGCTCGTCTGCAGCAATGGCTTGAACCGCTGGCCATCCATCTGTTTGTGCTAAGGCAACCGGCGTTTGCCAAACCAGCATGGCCGTTACCAACAACATGCAAGAGATCCGGGTTTTCATGGTTTTCTCCTAAATTAAGGAATGCGCTGTGGTCGAACATCTCAAAGTTGGCAATCTTCGTACCGGCTGCAGGAAAAGCATCGTTTCAAGGAATCGGATGGATTTCTAATGACGGGCTTGAACCGGCGCAGGAAATTCACGACATTTGTATGAAAGCCAAAGCTACGAGCCCGGCGAAAAGGGTCGGATGTTTTATGGCTGGGTAGTAAAACCCTTGACGGCGCCTGTGCGAGTCTTGCAGACTAAGCGCCACGGTCCCTCACATCAGGAAGACTCGAAAGAGATGAATAAAAAAGTGGGCGAAAGCACCGAAACGGAAGTTGCGGCCCCGGACGTATACGAAAGACTCTGCCGCGCGCGTCGCTTTATGGATCTTTGCTACGACCTGCCCCTTAACCTGGACCAAATTTCCAGTCATGCCTGCTTTTCGCGATACCACTTTCTAAGGCTTTTCCGGCGGGCCTTTAATAAGACACCGCACCAATACCTGGTCGAACGGCGCATTGAAAAAGCCAAGGAGCTGCTCAGCTCAAAGGACCTTAGAGTCACCGACGTCTGTTTCGAAGTGGGGTTTCAGAGTCTCGGCTCCTTCAGCAGCCTCTTTCGGAAGAACGTAGGGCACACACCAATCACCTACCGCGAGAAGAGTCGTCGGTCGCAGGCAGCTAAGCAAAAGATTCCTGGCTGCTTCCTGGTGATGTATAAACTCGAGAATGCCTAAAAGTGGCACAGACTTTAGTCTGTGACTGGCTAAGTGGCACAGACTTTAGTCTGTGACTGGCTAAGTGGCACAGACTTTAGTCTGTGATTGGCTAAGTGGCACAGACTTTAGTCTGTGATTGGCTCTTGCTGAACTCAACCACCGGCTGAAGCCTCCGCCCGTGCCCCTTTAGTCTGTGACTGGCTCTGATGGACAATTGACAGACTGAAGTCTGTCCCACTTTAGCAATTTTCGAGAAGCACTTTTCCACGAGAGTGCTTAACCTGCCGGGAAAATAATTTCCGAAAGAGGAAACCCATGATCCGCAAGATGTCACATGCCACGATTTTTGTTACCAATCAGGACGAGGCCCTGAGCTTCTACCGAGACAAGTTGGGCTTTCAGGTTCACACCGACGCCAAGGTAGGCGACGACTTTCGTTGGCTGACCCTCAACGTTCCCGACCAGCCGGGCTTTGAAATCGTGCTGATGGAACCTAAACCCGGCATGCTGATGGATGACGCCACCGCCGCCCAGCTCAGAGCCATCATGGCGAAAGGTGTGTTGGGCGCAGGCGTCTTTAACACGGACGACTGCCGCAAAACCTATGAAGAACTCAAAAGCAAAGGCGTGGAATTCCTCTCAGAGCCAACTGATAGACCCTACGGTGTTGAAGCCGTCTTTAAGGACAATTCCGGTAACTGGTTCAGCCTGACGCAGCCAAACGCGGACCACCAGTGATAGTTCCGTGCATCGCGGGTTGGAATGGTTTAGAATAATGGCCTACCTCAGAACCTCGCGGGTTGTTCAAGCTATCAAGGAGCAGTCCGATGAGAAAACACCCAACCCGGATTCTTGTGGCCGCCGCAGTGCTGGCGTTGATCTCGACCCCGGTTTTTACTCAAAACCAGACCCAACACAGGAAGCTTCCGAATTTTCAAAGAGTCAATGACACGCTGTTTCGCGGCGCGCAGCCCAAACCTGGCGGCCTGGCATTGCTGAGGCAGCTTGGGGTTAAAAGCGTGGTGAATCTCCGTGACGACGATCGTCGCGCTCAGGATGAGCGCTCCGAAGCCGAAAGCGCAGGCTTGCAGTATTTCAACATTCCGATGGGACGCTGGGACCGTCCCGACGACAAAGAAATCGAGCAGGTGCTTTCAATTATCAACAATCCTGAAAACCAACCCGTCTTCGTTCACTGCGCGCACGGCGCTGACCGAACGGGGGCCGTGATCGCTATCTACCGCATCAGTCACGATGGCTGGACCAGCGAGCAGGCCAAGGCCGAGGCAAAGCGCTATGGCCTGAAACCGTGGCAGTTTGGCATTAAGGACTACATTCGCGATTACTATAAGCGGCAGACTACAGGTGGAACTGCGCGCAATTGACGTTGAGTGTGCTGTCCGTTCAACCTTCCCATCAGGATAGAACTTCCTCCGCTGCAGACTGGTTACTCATTGAGACTCACCATCCTCGGGTTCGCGGTTGAGAAGGTAGAAAAACGCGTCACCAGAGCCGAGACAATACAAGCTTAGGACCCGATAGAGTACGGCCAGCACGACTGCTTGCAGGAAAGCCTTTGAAGCTTTTGCAAGCAGTTCAGGCTCTTCACCGGCGAGCGCATAAGCTCCAGATACGCTGACGGTGAGTGTCAAAGACTGCCAGAAGAAGTATAAGCCCGCAACTCTGATTAATAACCAGACCACCTGTTTCTTAGTCATGCAAGTTCCCCTTTCGCGACAGCGCGCTTGCTGGACCAATTACAAATATCAGCAACGATCAAATGGGCTTATAGCACACTCAGCCCGGGAACAGTTAGATCTACTTCAGAGAAAATCCAGACCATCGTTTCCTTTAATCGGGCGTGGTTAGCGAAGTGCGGATCACACCGAAACTCCCTTTCGTAATGAGCCTGGCTGTCTTTATACTCTTGCTGTCGGGACACCAACCAAACCGAATCGAGTCAACAATGACAGATCGAATGAAATGGACTGATCGGAAGTTCAACTTTGACTTTCCGGCGCAACTCTATCCCGAGATGATCGAACGCGTGCGAGGCACACCGGCGCGGCTTGAGGATCGTCTCAAGTCAGTCAGCCGAGAGATTTTGACAAAGCGTGATGGCGAGCGATGGTCGATTCAGGAGAATGTTGGACATCTGCTCGATCTTGAGCCGCTGGTCGAACAGCGACTCGACGAATATCTGGCCGGCGCCGATGAATTGCACGCTGCGGATATGTCAAATCGCAAGACCTATGACGCAAATCATAACGCTGTATCTATGAGTTCAATTCTGAGTGCGTTTCGTGACGAGCGAACGAGGATTGTTGCGCGCCTTGACGGTCTGGACGCAGAGATATTCGCACGCAGCGCGTTTCATCCTCGCTTGAAGGTGCAGATGCGTCTGGTAGATATGATATTTTTTCAGGCCGAGCACGACGACTTTCACCTGGCACGCATTAGTGATCTCTTGCGGTTGGGTGGCGGTTGAAGTCGACGTAGGTTTGCAATTGTGGTTGGGTGGCGGTTGAAGTCGACGTGGTTTGCAAATTTGTCTGGTATGTCTGAACTACGGCAGGATGACTCAAGCTCTTCACTGGGAGCGCGGGCGTCCTGCCCGCATCTGGCACCGGAAACGACGCTTGATGCGAGCGAGACGCCCCGCATCGAGCTTAAAGGACGAACGTTGAAAATCGCGGACGCGGTGCGGGCGAGACGCCCGCGCTCCCAGCGAAGAGCTTGAGTCGTTTTTGCGGAAGTTAGTTTACTGAAAGGGTTCTCGCTGCTTTTAATAACGGATAGTAGTCGTCAGGAGAGAATGATGGCGAGAAAGTGCATATTTGTAGTTCTGTTATCGATCGTGTTACCAGCCGGGTCCGTCACCGCTCAGCAGTCGCTCGACGCGATGATCGACCGCGACCTTGGATCGCTGGTTGAGACTTACAAGATGCTGCATGCGGCGCCAGAACTTTCCCATCGTGAGGAGAAGACGGCGTCGTTCCTTGCAACTCAACTGCGGGCCCTTGGCTACACCGTCACCGAGCGAGTGGGAAAGTTTTCTCGCCCAGACTGGATTGGTCATGGGGTTGTGGCGGTCATGAAAAACGGCGAAGGCCCAACGGTGCTGGTGCGGACTGATATGGATGCCTTACCCGTCAGCGAAAGAACCGGCCTTCCGTATGCAAGCACCGTGATGACAAAGAATGACGCCGGCCAGGAAGTGGGCGTGATGCATGCCTGCGGTCACGACATTCACATGACGACGATGCTGGGCACGGCAAAAATGCTTTCCGAGTTGAAGGCTCAGTGGCGCGGCACGCTCGTCTTGATCGGCCAACCTGCCGAAGAGACGATCGACGGCGCCAAGGCCATGCTGAACGACGGTTTTTACACAAAATTTCCGCGGCCCGACTTTGCTATCGCGCTGCATGATAGCGCGGATTTCGCTGCTGGTACCGTCGGCGTTATCTCCGGTTTTGCGCTGGCCAGCTCCACCAGTGTCGACATAAAGATCCGGGGCGTCGGGGGGCATGGCTCCAGACCCGAATCAGCTAAAGATCCGATTGTGCTTGCAGCGCAGGTCATTCTCGCGCTTCAGACCATCGTCAGCCGCGAGACTTCACCGCTCGATCCGGCCGTGATCACAGTTGGATCGATTCACGGCGGTACGCGATACAACATCATTCCCGATGAAGTGAATTTGCAGTTAACCGTTCGGGCCTACAAGGAGGAAGTGCGACAGAAACTCCTGGCCGCGATCGAACGAGTGACCAAAGGCATTGCTACCGCCGCGGGAATTCCCAACGACCGCGCGCCCGTCGTCAAGATCAGCGAAACGGAAGTCACTACCGCCACCTATAATGATCCGGAATTGACAGAGAGAGTGACGGCAGGTTTGGTAAAAGCGCTGGGGCAGGAAAATGTTATTAAAGCGGCGCCAATTATGGGCAGCGAAGATTTTGGGTATTTCAGTCTGGAGCATAAGATTCCGACGACGATGTTTTGGCTCGGAGTTGTCGATCCGGCGCAGCTCAAGCTAAGTAAGGAAGGAGGCCCGGCGCTGCCCTCGCTTCATTCACCTTTGTTTGCTCCGCTTCCGGAACCAAGTCTGCGAACCGGGGTTAAAGCCATGACATCGGTGGTGCTTGATTTGATGAAGAAGGGATGAGTTTGACAGGATTAACAGAATAAACACGATTTCAAAAAGAGTGGGTGTTTCCAAAAGTTAACCTTTGTCTCCGTAAATCTTGTAAATCCTGTTAATCGTCAAATTGTTCGAAAGTAGGAGCCATGCTGCATATACATAATGGAGACTGTTCGGCGGAGATCGGAAAACGATCGACTCTGCCGGGAGAACACTTCGCGTGGCGCGAGGCTCTGAGCGAAGGCCCCACACCAGCGAACCTCATTGGAGAGGAATGGCGGCACCGGCGCGCCAGACATCTGGCCGAATCCTACGGCGAGGCTCTAAATGAAACTGAAAGGGAACTGCGTGCCCAGGAAGAAAAGCTTGCCGCGTACACAGAGCACGATGAAGTTGTCTTGTGGTTCGAACACGACCTCTTCTGCCAGATAAATCTGCTTTACCTGCTCGACTGGTTTGCCCAACACGACCTGGGCCAAACTAAAATAAGTTTGATTTTCGTGGGCGAATTTCCCGGTCTCTCAAACTTCCGTGGTTTGGGCGAGCTCAATCCCGAACAGATGGCTTCACTTTTCCCCGGCCGGGGCGAAGTGTCAGCAGCACAGTTGAATCTGGCTACCAGGGCATGGACTGCGTATTGTTCGAACGATCCGACCGCCGTTGAGCAACTTCTGGAGACCGATACTTTCGCGATGCCTTTTTTGAAGCGGGCGCTCGATCTTCATCTTGAGCGGTATCCCTTCGTGAGCAATGGTCTAAACCGTATTCAAAACCGAGGGTTGCAACTCATCAGCGGTGGATTGCGCAGGTTTGCCGACCTCTTTCCGCGTTTTGGCGACGCCGAACCTTACTATGGCTTAGGTGACGCACAGTTTTGGATCTCTTTAAGACAGATGAGCAATGCCAGCCAACCGCTCTTGAATACCAACAACGGCGATCTCTTGAACGGCAAACTGACTCCGGAGAAGGTTCAACACACCACGTTTGAGATAACTGAGATCGGCGCCGAAGTACTCAATGCTCAGGCTGATTTTGTGGAGCTAAACGGAGTTGACACCTGGTTAGGCGGAGTTCACCTTAGCGGCAAGACAAATTTTTGGCGCTGGGACGATCAGAAGCACAGGCTTGTTTTTATATAGCCAGGATCTGTCCGACAAACTTCAGTTTGTCGTTCAATTTGAAGCCGCTCAGTTGGCCGGCGACAAACTAAAGTTTGTCGGACATCCTGAAGTTTGTCGGACATATCCGCGATGCCCAACGCTCTCCTCAATCTTACCGAATCTCTCGATCGCCGGATCTTGAATGATCCGGCGCTTGGCCCTGACGTATTTGCCGAGTTGCGCTCATCTCAACGCGAGCTGGGTTTGCTGCACGACGGCCGGCCCACGTGCCCGTTTCTTCGCCCACATATTCTTAGTCGCACCCAGTATGCGGCGATCGGCGCGGCCGCTGAAATTATCGCCGGCGCGTTTGAGAAGGTTGTCGCCAGAGCTCTGGATGATCCGGAGCTGCTTTCCAATCTTGGCCTCACGGCGGCGGAAGAGACAATGGCCCGCCTAGATCCGGGATACTCGCGTCTCTGCGTCAGCAGCCGGCTCGATACTTACCTAACCGACTCAGGGTTTCAATTCCTCGAATACAACGCCGAGACTCCCGCGGGTGTCGCCGATCAAATGCAGCTTGAAAAGGTTCTCTATCGATTGCCTCATCTGCAGGAGTTCCTTAACCGGCGTGAGCACTTTTCACCCCGACCGCACGAGCGACTGCTTGATTCATTGCTCGATGTCTATCATGAATGGGGAGGTCCGGAAGACCGTCCTCATATCGCCATCGTTGATTGGGAAGGTGTTCCCACGGCCAGCGAATTCGGAGTTCTTAAAGAATATTTTGAGTCAGCAGGCTACGAGACTCGCATACTTGATCCCCACTCTCTGGAATACGACGGTCAGCGATTGAGGGCCGGAAAGTTTCGGATCGACATTTTCTACAAGCGGGTGATTATTCATGAGTTCCTCGAGCGATTTGATGATTCGCATCCGCTCTGCCGCGCCTATCGTGACGGCAATGTCTGCATGGCAAACTCATTTCGCGTTAAGGTGGCCCACAAGAAAGCCGGCTTTGCCATTCTCAGCAATCCATCTTATGAGGATCTGTTCACAGCTACAGAGGTGGAGATGATCCGGCGCCACATTCCCTGGACGCGAATCGTCAGGAAAGGAACTACTTCGTTTCACGACCAGGAGCGTGACCTGGTTGAGATCCTGAGGACTGCCCGCGAGCGACTGGTGCTTAAACCGAATGACGATTATGGCGGCCAGGGAATCATGATTGGATGGGAAACCGGGGCCGATGAATGGGAGCACGCAATTGAGCGCGCGCTGGCCGAGTCCTATGTAGTCCAGGAGCGGGTTGCGGTGAAGAAGGTCGCGATACCAATGTTTACAGACCGCGTTCAGAGTCAGGAGATGTTCGTCGACTTTAACCCCTTCCTCTTCCAAAACAGAATTGAGGGTGCGCTGGTTCGCTTGTCTGCGTCATCGCTTTGCAATATTACTTCCGGCGGCGGCCAAACCGCGCTCCTGGTGATTGAGGATCCTTAGATTTACCATTTACCATTTACCATTTACCAATCTAATGGACATTGAATCAGTTCGGAAATTTTGTCTTTCGCTGCCGCACGTAACCGAAGGCATCCAGTGGGGAAATGATCTTCTCATGCGCATCGGCAACAAGATGTTCGCTGTGATTGTGCTCGAGCCGGCTTCCGATCACGTCCTTTCATTTAAATGCACGCCCGCGAAATTTGCCGAATTGGTGGAACAGGAGGGCATCGTGCCAGCTCCTTACGTTGCCCGCTATCATTGGGTGGCCCTCGAACGTTTTGATGCACTGCCGGAGCGCGAACTGAAAGAGTTGCTAACCACCTCGTATGAGCTGGTCCGAGATAAACTGCCAAAGAAAGTAAGAGATGGGCTGGCCTCAAAAGCCCCAAGCAGGGCAAGAAAGACCAAGAATTGAAGGCAGTTCGATCTTGAGGTTTACTTTGTTTTCAGGATCAAGACAACCCTGCCTCGCCTTTTTCGATTCAAACGGGGCACGCTCCCCATCTCCCCAGGCTCATTCCCAACCTGCTTGAAGGAGACCCCCATGAGAAACAAGTTCCTGGGCATACTGGTTCTGCTGCCAGTTCTCGCTTTTAGCCAAACATCTTTTGCTCAAACTTCTCTTGAAATACTCGCGCAAAAAGCAGTCTCTGAAAACGCTTCAGAGTCGGCTCGGGCAATCAACGAACTGCGTACCCTTGGTCCACGGGGACTGGAAATGCTTATCAAGGTTCACGAGAAAGAAATCCGTCGTCAAGTCTCGCAGCCACTGCTTCCAACAACGCCCGAGTGGCAGCGTTTGAGCGCAGCGCTCGATGCTGTCAGTAAGCAGAAAGACAGTTATCTCTCAGGTCTTTACTGGCACACCGACTTTGATCAGGCTAAGACCGCAGCTCGCGCTGCCGGCAAACCGATTCTCTCGCTGCGCTTGTTAGGCAACCTCAACGAAGAGTTTAGCTGCGCCAATAGCCGCTTCTTTCGCACCATTCTTTATTCGAATGCCGCGGTCTCCAGGATGCTGCGCGACAGATTTATTCTCCATTGGAAATCCGTGCGTCCCGCGCCGCACATCACCATCGATTTCGGCGACGGGCGCAGGCTTGAACGAACCGTCACCGGCAACAGCATCCATTACATCCTCGATGCCGACGGCAGGCCCATCGACGCGCTGCCGGGTCTGTATGGGCCACGGGCGTTTGTGCGCGGTTTGGAAGAAGCCGAGGAAGTATTCCAGCAGTTGGCACGACCGGGAGAAGCACACCTTTTGAAAGGACTTTCAGATTACCATGCGGCTCGGCTTAAGCTGATCAATCTCGGCTGGTTGGCTGATATCGAAAGCTCCGGCGGGAAGATTCCAGAGAATTTTAAGGTGATAAGAAGTAGAGATGGCCTGCCCACAGCCATCGAGATTGCCCCGCTCGCCATCACCAAGATGGTAATTGAAGTGCCCATCCTGAGATCGATGACGACTGAGATGTTGGGAAAGGTCACTGATGAAGCTCTATGGAAAAAGATCGCTTCGCTTCACATAGACGATGCTCGGCTGGATGAGCGCAGCATTGGCCTGATTCAACGTCAGACCCAAAAAGCATTCATGGCCGATGCGGCCAAGACAAAGCCGCAGGTGGCGCTAAAAAACCTGGTGGCGAAGCTTGAAATGCACATCGCGCTCGACACCGTGCGCAACGAGTACTTGCTGCATACGAAACTGCATGCGTGGCTCATTGCCGACCGCCGCCGCAGCGATCTCGATCGACTCAACGAGAGAGTCTATGCGGAGTTGTTTTTGACGCCGGCGTCGGATCCGTGGCTGGGTTTGTTTGAGTCGAGCACTTATGTGGCACTCGATGGTGGCGGCATTGTTCGGTAGTTCCAGGACAAGATTCACAAGATTGCAAGATAGAAGATCTGCTGCGACTATGAGTGCTCGTTTTGGATTTTTCTTTAACTATCGATCGACTCGATTCTTCCAATAGTTGGGACGCCTGCCATAATGCGCAACAGCAACGATCAGAATTTCGTCCGCCTCAAGCGAGTAGATCAAACTAAATGGAAAGCGGTGCAGTAGGATTCTCTTGAGACCACGCCCCACCGAGTGACCAAGATTTGGATGCTCACGAAGGATATCAATTGCCCGTTGCACATCATCCAGAAAATCACTACCCAGACCAGCCGAGGCTCCTTCATAGAATTGAGCTGCCTCTGTCATTTCCTCGTCGGCTGGTTGGAGGAATCGATATGCAATCATTTGAGGCGGCTGCGCGCCCTGGCCATTACGAAATCGCCGGGTAAGGCCTTAATCTCACCTTTTTGAAAGCCATCGTACCGGCGCTGGGCTTCATCGATCCAAAGCTGTTCAACTCCAGTTTCAACTGAAGGATCGAGTTGCTCGATGAGGATGCGCGCAAGTGTCGCTTTCTCCCGCAGACTGAGCGTTCGAGCCTTGGTTTCTACTTCATCGAAGAGTGCGCTCATGAGTGCAATTATAACCACGACCATCCCGGCTGCCAATGTAATATCTCTTGAAATGCCACTTTCAATATTTCATCTTTGCAATAATTGCATCGGCGAATTCGGCGGTCTTTGAAGTGCCGCCGATGTCGCGCGTTCGCACATTTCCTTCCGCGAAAACTTCGAGCATCGCCTTCTCAATCGTCTCAGCCGCGTCGCGTTCGTCGAGATAGCGCAGCATCAGGATCCCTGACTGAAGCAGCGCCGTAGGATTTGCAACTCCCTGTCCGGCAATGTCCGGCGCCGAGCCGTGCACGGCTTCAAACACCGCGCCCAGCTCGCCGATGTTGGCGGCCGGGACCAATCCCAGCCCTCCGATCAATCCCGCGCACAAATCCGAGACGATGTCGCCGTAGAGGTTTTCACAAAGGAGCAGGTCGAATTGTTCGGGCTTCATGACGAGCTGCATCGACGTGTTATCGACGATCATGTCAGCAGCCTCGAGCTCTGGAAAATCCAGCGCCACTTTGCGGAAACAATCCAGAAAAAGCCCATCGGACATTTTCATGATATTGGCCTTGTGGACGCAGGTAATCTTCCGGCGCTTTTCCCGCCGCGCATATTCACACGCAAACCGCGAGATCCGGGTCGAGGCTTTTTCAGTGATGATCTTAAGGCTCTCCACGACGCCGGGGACAACCACATGCTCCAGCCCAGAGTAGAGCCCTTCGGTATTCTCGCGCACCACCACCAGGTCGAGATTTGGATAACGGCAAGGCACGTTTGGCAGCGCTCGCACGGGCCGTAGATTCGCGTATAAATCGAGCGCCTTGCGCAACCCCACGTTGACGGAAGCGAATCCTTTGCCGACGGGTGTGGTGATCGGACCTTTGAGGGCAACCTTGTTGCGCTTGATTGATTCGAGCAGTTCGTCGGGAAGGGTAGTCCCAAACTTTTCCAGAGCCTGCGCGCCGGCGTAATGCGTTTCCCAGGCGATGTCTACACCCGAGGCTTCGATAATTCTCACGACGCTCGAGGCTACTTCCGGCCCGATGCCATCGCCCGGAATCAGTGTGATAGGATGTTTCATGATTGGTTGTTGGTACTTAGAACTTAGAACTTTGGACTTTGGAATTGGACTTTGGACTTTGGACTTTGGTTTTAAGATTAGGAAAAAAGCTTCTAAGCATACAGAGGTTCAAACCCAAAGCCCAAGCAATTAAAGACCCAAGGCCCAAGACCAAAGCCCAAAGACCAAAGCCCAAAGACCAAAGCCCAAAGACCAAAAGACCTTCCAGCAATGAATGACTTTCCAAAAACAGCCAACGTAGTAATCGTCGGCGGCGGTGTGATAGGTCTCGCTGTGGCCCGGGCGTTGGCCGTGCGCGGGATGAAGGACGTGATCGTAATCGAGCGCGGCGGCCTTGGCGCCGAAGCGTCATCGGCCGCCGCCGGAATGCTCGCGCCCCAGGCGGAAGCCGACTCACCCGACGAATTCTTCACACTTTGCTGCCGCAGCCGCGATATGTATGCGCACTTCGCTGAAGCCTTACGCGAAGAGACGGGCATCGACGTCGAGCTGGACACCACGGGCACGCTTTACCTGGCATTACACGAACATGACCTGGAGGAGATTCAAAGACGCTACTCCTGGCAGGCCGCCGCCGGATTACCAGTCGAGAAACTGAGCGCCGAAGAGGTGCGCGAACTCGAGCCGTGTATCTCGAGCCACACACTCGTCGCCCTCAAATTCCCGCTCGACATTCAGGTTGAGAATCGCCGTTTGGTTAGCGCTCTTGCCACATCGAATTCCAATCGTGGAGTGCGTCTCATTACCGGAACAACGGTTGAGACGATTCGAACTGAACGAAGCCGGGTGGCTGGCGTGGAAACGTCACGCGGTTATGTGAGCTGCCCAACCATTGTGATCTCCAGTGGTGCGTGGACTTCATTTCTCACTGGCTCCGATCAATCGTTGCCTAAGCTTACCATCGAGCCCGTCCGAGGCCAGATGATCTCCTTTGAAGGTAACCCCGCAATTGCGCGACATGTAATCTACAGCCCGCGTGGTTACATAGTCCCGAGGCGTGATGGACGACTGTTGGCGGGATCGACGACGGAACAGGCGGGGTTTGACAAGCGGGTTACCGCGGGAGGGGTCCAGTCTATCTTGACGCACGCTTTGGAAATCTCTCCCGCAATATCAGATCTTCCGCTGGTCGATTCGTGGGCGGGTCTGCGACCACGCGCGCCTGATAACTTGCCTGTGCTTGGCCCATATGCTGAAATCCGAGGCCTAATTTACGCCACCGGGCACTATCGTAATGGGATACTCCTTGCTCCGCTTACTGGTGAGTTGATTGCCGGAGCAATTGCGAATAATGTCATTGCTCCCCTCCTTGGAGCTTTCGTTCCGGGACGTTTTGAATTGGCCGCCGTGAACTGATTTAACTGCTCATAATGAAACCAAGCCGCTGGATATTTTTGCTTCTCATTCTCATCTTGACCTTGGCGGGTGAAATTACCGCCCTGGCCCAGTCCGTGACAGCGCACCATGGGGCCACTGCTGAGACTGATCAGCGCACTTCCCAGGCGTTATACGACGAAGCCAATACCTATTTGGAAAAAAAGTTCGCGGAGTTCAACAAACAGAAGGTCGCTTACGATCAAAAGCTAGAAGAAAAGACAAAGCAGGAGCAGAGAGAGCTTGCCGCACGCAACGCGGCCGCGCTCGCAGCCCGGCGTTCATTGAAGGACAACGATCTGTACTACCTGGGAATGCTTTATCACCTCTCGGGTAATTCCGGCCAGGCCCTCGACAGCATGCGCCGTTTTCTTCGCGAGAAGCCTGATGGTGAGAAAGCGCAGGTAGCTCGTGCCGTCGTCGTCTTGTATGCCGTCCGCAAGGAACTTCTTCCCGAAGCTGAGACAGTCGTCAAAGCTTACAAAGAACGGGAGCCTCAGGACCTCGAAGAGTTGTACGGCATGGAGACGTTGCTGGCCGACGCGTTCCGTAAAGCGAAGGATTACGATCGGATGATCGTCCACGCCCAAGGGATGTGGAAAATTGCAACCAAAGCCACGGCCGAGAAGAAATTCAACCCCGTCAAGCGCGACGAAAAGCTATTCAAGGCCGCTTCAATGCTCGCCGAAGCCTTCAACGGAGCAAATCAACGAAAGGCCGCGATCTCAACAATTGAAGAGCTGGTCGGACTCTCGGTTTCGCTGCCGTCGGGCAACTTGAGTAAGTTGGCTCGGATTCGTTTGGCAGGACTCGACCCGGCGGCCGATGTACTCAAGGTATTGGAAAAAAACGGAGACCGCGAGGCAGGGCAACCGCCCGAGCTCGCAAAGGCGGAGTGGATAGATCAGCAGCCGATCAAGCTGTCTGAGCTTCGCGGACAAGTAGTCTTGTTGGATTTTTGGGCGCCCTGGTGTGGACCATGCCGCCGCACTTTTCCCAAACTTCAAAGCTGGCATGACAGCTACAAAGATAAGGGATTAGTAATTTTAGGACTAACTAACTATTACGGCTACGCCGAAGGAAAAAAGCTCACGCCGCCACAGGAGCTTTCTTATTTACGCGAATTCAAGAAGAAGAACCGTCTGCCTTACGGTTTTGTCGTATCAGACTCTCGTGTGAACGATATTAACTACGGCGCCTACTCTCTGCCGATGTCTTTCTTAATCGACCGGCGCGGGAGCGTGCGCTTCATTGCCCTGGGAGCCAACGATCAGGAAACCGAAAATCTGGGAAAGATGATCAAGCGTTTGCTGGCGGAACCGGCGCCCGAGGTCAACGCAGTTACCGGCAAGGCCGGAGCGACAAACAAAAGCGCGCCTTAGCCTTGAGCGAGAACAAACATGCAAAGCTTCGTCTACCGGATGCACACCTGGTTGGGGATGATTGTCGCAGTGCCGGTGTTGGCCTGGGCCTCGAGCGGTCTGCTTTACGCCTGGCCTAACGCCGTTGAAGGTGGCAAGGTTGAAAGGATCCAGGCGTCTATGGTGGTTATTACTCCGGCAGAAGCGATGGCTCGCGCCAATCAATTTTCCGGAAGACAATTGCCGACGACTGCGTTGACGCTGCTCATGCGGGACGGGAGGCCGGTCTATCAGGCAATTGGCGGGATGGGCGCCGACTCGCTATTGATCGACGCCGCGACCGGCATGGTGACCACAACTCCTCCTCCGGGGACGTTAACACGCTATTTCCGTCAAGCCCATTTCTATTTCTTCGCGGGAAGCTGGCAGGTTACATTATTGATTGTTTTAACGACGTTGGCGTGCGCTTCGGCGCTTTCCGGCATCTATCTGAACGTCAGGCTTTGGCTCGGCAAGTTTCGGGCGACTCGCAGGCAAAGGCACTTAGCCGTATAATTCGGTCTTTAGAATCAAGCTTCAAATCGCGTAATCGAATATGGAAGGTTCAAATATCACTGTTGGCATCGCTTTTGCTGCCGGCATTCTCTCGTTTCTTTCGCCCTGTGTTTTGCCCTTGGTTCCCGGCTATGTTTCGCTGATGTCGGGAGTGAGCATCGATCGGCTCAAGGAAACGGGCTCCGGCGTTGGAACCCGGGGCGTTGTGATCCTGAACTCGCTGGCATTCAATGCCGGATTATCAGTCATCTTTTTAGCTTTAGGAGGCACGGCGGGACTTGTCGGCGCCGCGATCACCAGCAATCCCTGGGTCAGGATTATCGGCGGCATAATTATCATCGCCTTCGGATTGCAGCTCATTGGGTTACTGAAGATTTCCACGCTCTACAAAGACACCCGCTTCTTTTCCAACGACAAGCCGCGCGGAATGCTGGGCTCATTTACTCTTGGGATTGCGTTTGCCGCCGGATGGACACCGTGTATCGGCCCGATCCTGGGCGGCATTATCGGATTGGCGGCTACCAGCGGCGGTTGGCGCAACGGCTTATTACTTTCGGCCTTTTACTCGGCCGGACTTGCGGTCCCGTTTCTGTTAACGGGGTTGGGCATCAATCAGTTTCTCGCGTTTTATGGAAAGTTTCGCAAGCACTTGCACAAGGTTGAGGTGGTCTCGGGAGTAATCCTGATTGCGGTCGGACTGCTGGTGGCCAGCGGTTATTCAACTTTGCTTGCCAGCTCAACCGTAGCCAGTTTTCTCCCAAATGCGGAAAGCTTGATCAAGGTAAAAACTGATGCGCCAGCGATCGCCGCGAACCGGGAAAGTAACTACCCACTCGCCCCTGCGGTGACACTGAAAACGCTGGATGGTCAGAGTTATCAGCTCACGGATCTGCGCGGACGCGTAGTGTTGCTGAACTTCTGGGCCACCTGGTGTATTCCCTGTCGCTCGGAGATACCCCAACTAAATGCGATGCACCATGATCTTGAGTCGCGCGGCCTTAGTGTCCTCGGGGTTTCCACTCATGACGGCGCGGACGGCGTGCGAGAGTTTTCGAAAGACATCAAACAGGACTACCCGGTGATGCTGGGCGATCAGGGGGTGGCAACCAGTTTTGGTGTTGGCGCCCTGCCCACGACTTTTGTTCTGGATCGTAAGGGACGAATTCGCGCCACCATCATCGGCGAAAGGACCCGCCAGTTTTTTGAAGCCGCGGTTAAGCCGCTGCTGGAGGAGACCACAACGGCTGACATTGCTAACCGGTAGCTGTGAAGTCGGAGTTTAAATTAGTTCAGAGTTCAAGCGTTCAAGCTTCAGCTTGAGTATTCTCCAATACAACAACCTCAAGGTTGAACTCTAAACTATTTGAACTCTAAACTTCAGTTTGGTTTTTGGAGTTACAGTCATGATCAAGTCATTTATGATTGCTCTTTTTTTCGTCGGCCTTATGCCGATTGCAGCTTCCGCCCAACACGAGTACTCACCGCTGGAGGAGAAAACGGTTAATTACAAAAATTGGACTCTCAAGGATCTTAAGGACGATAAGCCGGTTGATCTGCGCTCAATAATGGACGGAAAGAAACTGGTGATGATTGTTTACTTTGCGCCGTGGTGCGGCAATTGGCGCTACCAGGCTCCGGTGGCGGCAAGTCTCTATGAGAAATACAAGGATCAGGGATTTGAAGTGATTGGCGTTGGCGAGTACGGCTCGCGTGACGACGTCCGGGCTTTTTTTGGGCCGGCTGGTGCGCCTTATACCGTGGTGACCGAGTCTGAGTCGCGCGCCGATCGCGAAACGACGCCTCACTTCGGGTATCGCCAACTCACTGGTGACAAGCGCCGATGGGGGTCGCCCTGGAATATTTTTCTCGAGCCGTCAAAGCTGGCCAAAGAAGGCGACGTGCTGACGGAAAAAGCCTGGATCGTCAATGGCGAATTGATCGAAGCGGACGTTGATAAATTCATTAGCGAACGCTTGAAGGCGACGCCGGCAGCAGCCGCAGCGGCGATCCAACCCTGCAAGAACTGAATCCACTAACAACTGTCTAAGGCGTCCATGGCACGGCTTACCGCCGTGCCCTTTAACCCCCCCCATCGACCATTTACGATTTGACCATTTACCGGCTAAGATTGCGGGCTCTCAATCAGAACCTGATTTCATCGAGTTATCAATCAAACATCACATGAAACTTCGTTTGCTGTATCACGGTCATTGCTTTGATGGAGTTGCTTCGGCCGCCACCTTTACTCGTTTCTACAAAGAACGCGTCCACCCTGACGCGGATATCGAATACACCGGACTGCTACATCGCCCCGGCACCCTGTTTGACCTCGAGATGTTTGACGGCGATGAGAATGCCATCGTCGATTTCAAATATGCAGCCTCGGAACGGCTTACCTGGTGGTTCGATCATCACGAGTCAGCGTTTTTGACACCTGAGGACGAAGCCCATTTTCGCGCCGACACCTCAGGCCAAAAGTTTTTGGATCCCACGCGCAAGTCCTGCACGGAATTTATTGCTGAGGTCGCCGGTTCCCGATTTGGTTTTAATGCCGCGCCGCTCGAGGATCTCGTTCATTGGGCCCACATCATCGACGGGGCGCTCTATGAATCCGCAGCGCAGTGCGTCGAGCTTAAAGAACCCGCGCTGCAGTTGATGCAAGTGATTGAAGCCGATCCGGACGACAGGTTTATCGAGCAGTTGATCCGCGATCTGGTGGACACGTCGCTTGCGCAAGTCGCCACCAGCGAAGAGGTTCAACGACGCTTTCGGCCAATCAAACAGCAACATCTCGAAACGCTCGAGACCATTCGCCGCAAAGCATCTTCGGCCAGGGGCGTGGTGCATTTTGATCTCGTTGACGAAGGCTACGACGGCTTTAACAAGTTCATTCCTTATTACCTTTACCCGGAAACGACTTACTCGGTGGCTTTAACGCGCGGCCCTGTGCGCACCAAAATTTCGGTGGGCTCGAATCCCTGGGCTCCGGTGCCACGCACGCATAACATTGCAAAGATCTGCGAACGCTACGGCGGCGGCGGCCATGCAGTGGTAGGGGCAATTTCGTTCCGGCCCGACGAGGTTGATAAGGCAAGGGGGGTCATGAGGGAGATTGTTCAGGAGCTTTCCGGGCACGTCAAAGAGTAGTACACTTGCGACATGAATGGCCTCACCCCATTAGAGAGTTTTCTCAAACTCCAAATCGTTTCGCTCATTGCGGATATCTTGTCGATTTCCGGCTTTGTGTTAACAGTATGGGTGCTCCTTGAGACACGAAAACTCAGATCGCTTTATGTTTTAAAAGCCAGAGGTCCCTCACTTATCAGAGATCTTCAAAAGCTGGTTACGAAGCTTTCTGGTTACCTAAACAACTATCCAAACTCAGTCGCGAAAATAGCCCAGGAGTTAGGAAAGATTCAGATCAAATTCAAGTCTCTCGAGGCGAAGCTCGGGGGCACCTAAGAACTCAGTTATGCGGGTTCGCTCTTGGATTGACCAATGCGAAGTAAACATTGAAAATGAAGAGCGAGTACTAAGAGTCCATCGTGAAATAATCAAAGTTCTTGAAGAACTAAAGGATCATCAGAAAGATCTGGATTGGGAAAGGTGAAAATGTCCAGCGAACGAAATCAGTGGGTAGAGGCTATTGGAAAGCTGCTTACCCTTACACAGCATAGGGAGCTCAAATGGCGCAGCAATTATCCTCGTGAGCCATTGGCCGTACATCCCGGTGCAAAGGTCGACGTAGTCTACGAGACCGAGTATAAGGGGAAGATGCTAAGGCTTTTTGAGTCCAGATTTCGCGTCGAACGCGGAATATTTTCGCGATTGGATTGGGAAAGCGAAGCCGTTTTGCAGGTGGCTGATTCAAGCGGGCTATCAGCATGGACCTTTCCTCACAGTGATATTACCGAGCACTTACTGGCCGCAGTTAGGTACCAAGTTGCTGAGGTTGGGCATTTCCTCGAAGAGTTACTAACTGCCTGAGCTGATAGCCACTCTCCACCAGTCGCAATGCCGATGCTTGCCAGTGGGAATTGAATTCACCAAGCTTCGTCCTAATCCAAAACACCAGAAAAGCGGAACAATTCCTCGCTGACGCTGTCTAACCAGGCGCCAGTCTCAAAACCTCCCTGGATTTCAGCTTGGGTTTCAAAAAGGCTCGACTGATGTTGAAACCACCGGCGCATTACCATTGCTCTGGACCACGAACTTGATAGCGCCCGAGGCATATATCACTCTAACGACTTATTGGACCACATGCAGTCATTTGTATGAGCACCTCGATCGAAGGGCTTTGGCAGTTACAAGCTTCTCGCCGTCTGCGTATCATTAAGTTAATGCTAATGATACTTGTCGGTCTTTTGCTTCTGCTCATCTGTTTGTGGTTCTGGGTCACTCAACCTCTGTGGTCTCGGCCCCAACCAGTAGCCAAAGTCTCCGTCGAGCCGGCCCGCCTTGAAGCTCACGTCCGCGCGCTTTCAACTGACTTTTCTCCTCGCGATGAACACCACCCGGAGAACCTGGACCGAGCCGCTGCTTACATCCGAGCAGAGTTTGAAGCGGCGAGAGCACTCGTGAGGGATCAAACTTACGACCTGCACGGAAGAACATACCGAAATGTGATCGCCCAATTTGGGCCCGAAACGACGAGCCGGATCATTGTCGGGGCGCACTATGACACCGCCGGTCCTTTGCCCGGCGCAGACGACAACGCCAGTGGAGTTGCTGGATTGATCGAGCTTGCTAACTTACTGGGCGCACAGTCGCTGCCCATACGAGTGGAATTGGTTGCCTTTACCCTGGAGGAGCCTCCCTATTTTGGCACTGCACACATGGGCAGCGCGATTCACGCAGCCTCATTGCGCCGGCAAGGTGTAGAGGTTAGGTGCATGTTTTCTCTGGAGATGATCGGTTACTTCAGTGACGCGCCGCAGAGTCAGATGTTTCCGGTTCCCCTTCTCGGTATGTTCTACCCTTCAAAAGGCAACTTTATTGCCGTGGTGGGAAGATTTGGAGATGGACTGTTGGTTCGTCGGATCAAGTCAGCAATGCGCGATGCCACACCGTTGCCGGTCCATTCCATCAACGCGCCGTCCTTCGTACCCGGCGTGGACTTCTCAGATCAACTCAACTACTGGAATGCCGGATATAACGGAGTGATGATCACCGACACGGCGTTCTTTAGAAATCAGAATTATCACAGTTCACAGGACACCGCCGATAAGCTTGACTACGACCGAATGGCAATGGTCGTAGCAGGGGTTTATGTTGCAGTGATGACCCTGGCTGAGGAGTCGTAAAGCCTGATTGAGAGAAGCCGTCCGCCAATCGCTGCGCCACCCACCCAGTAATTCGTTCACTTGAATATTCACATCGCCCCGGCTTTATTAGATAATCGGTGGGTCGATTGGTTAACATAAGAGCCGCTTAGGAATTAGTACCCTGACACTTCAAGCAGAACAAATCGACGAAATCATCTCTTACGACCCGGCCACGGGCGATGAGATTGGCCGGGCGCCACTACTTTCAGCTAAAGCCGTGGCCGAAGCCGTCCGACGCGCCCGCGCAGCCCAGCCCGCCTGGGCGAATCTGTCGTTTCGTGACCGCGCCCGAGTAGTTCTCAAAGCCCGCGAGATCCTGCTGCAGCAGATGGACGAGGTCGCCACTCTAATCTCACGCGAAACCGGAAAACCTGTTGCGGAAGCGATCGCGATGGAAGTCGTGCCCACGCTCGATGCGATGCATTACTTCGCGCGCCACACTGCCAGACTGCTGCGACCGCAGAAAATCGACATTGGGCATTATGGCTTGATGGGCCGATCATCACGAATCGTTTACAAACCCGTCGGCGTTGTCGGGATTATCTCGCCGTGGAATTTTCCTCTGGCGACACCTGCCGAGGAAGTAGTGATGGCATTGATGGCCGGCAACTCAGTCGTGCTCAAGCCAAGCGAATTCACTCCGCTCACCGCTCTTAAGATCGGCGAGATCTTCCGGGGCGCGCGTTTGCCAGAGGGACTGTTCGAAATCGTGACCGGCGAGGGCTCGACGGGGGCGGCGCTCATCGACGCTCGCGTCGACAAGATCATGTTCACCGGCAGTGTGGCCACGGGTAAGCGCGTAGCCTCAGCCGCGGCGAAACACCTCACGCCGGTCGTGCTCGAGCTGGGCGGCAAAGATCCGATGGTAGTCCTGGAAGACGCGAATATTGGAAACGCCGCGCGCGGAGCTGTATGGGGTGCTTTCGCTAACGCGGGACAGTCATGCGCTTCGGTCGAGCGGTGCTACGTGCATGAATCGATTGCCCCTCAGTTTATCGCTCAAGTGCTCGCGGAAACTGAGGCGCTGACCCTGGGCGCCGGCGCCAAACAGGCCCCGGATGTTGGTTCGATGACCACTGAGCGGCAGTTACAAATCGTAGAAGCGCATGTCAACGATGCTGCTCGACGTGGGGCCACGGTAATCACAGGGGGGAAACGCCACAGCTTGAAAGGGTTGTTTTACGAACCGACCGTGCTGGCCGGAGTTAATCCAGACATGACGATCATGCGCGAGGAAACTTTCGGCCCGGTGCTGCCGATTATGACCTTTAAGACCGACGACGAGGCCGTCAAACTAGCCAATGATTCTAACTATGGTTTGACTGCAAGTGTTTGGACTAAAGACATCGGCCGTGGGAGGCTCCTTGCCGAACAAATCGAAGCCGGAACGGTGATGGTGAACGAAGTACTCTATACTCACGGCATCTCGCAGACTCCCTGGGGTGGAATCAAAGACAGCGGCTATGGACGAACGCACGGGCGCCTGGGTTTGCTCGAGTTGGTGACGCCACGCCATATTCATGTAAATCGGATTTCATTTCTGCCAGACGTTTGGTGGTTTCGCTATACCACGGAAGCGGCATCGCTTTTCCGCGGCTTGGCAAGACGCTTCACTTCAGGATCAATTATGAAGACGGCGCCGATGTTGCCGCAGATGATCCGTCGTCTCCTGCAGTTTCGCTGAATGCGGTCGATGCCGCCACCGTTTACTGGCTCCACTCATCACGGGAGTTTAGCTCGCGGAATAACTCTTTCTAAATTGCCAGTGCCGGCGCCGAACCCGACCCTCCGGAAACGACCGTTAAAGGACACCCCTCCAGTATTGCATTTACCCACGAACCCGATCTAAAGTACGCGACGCTACAACTCCCGGTAATCGTTCCAGCCCAGGCTCAGATGTTTTAAGCGCGTTCCGTTGGCCGTACCTTGCCGAATCTTCTGCCGGCGGAGCTGTTTCAGTGAGCATACCGACTCCCCCCATCGTTGTGCCTCACTCATCCGACAACTGTTGCAACTAACCTGCTGGAGGGAAACATGAAAAGATTACTTGCGATTCTTGCTTTTGCAGCCTTGTGTGTAGCGATACCAGTATTAACTGCAGTTCACGGTCAGGATCCAACCACCGGGCCATCCTCAGGACAAGGTAAGTTCCGCCGCACTCAAGCGGAAAAACGCATACCAGATCAGTACATTGTAGTACTCAAGGATGACATCGCGGATGTTGACCTCGAGGCTGAGCGGCTCTCACAAAAACACCTGGCCGATCGTTCAAACGGTCACACCTACAAACACGCGCTCAAAGGGTTCTCAGCTCGTATGTCAGAGAAACAGGCTGCTAAGCTGGCCGCAGACCCGCGCGTTGCATTCGTCGAGGAAGATGGCGAAGTGACGGCGTCTGCAGTTCAAACTGGCGCCACCTGGGGTCTGGATCGTATCGATCAGCGCAATCTGCCGCTCGATGGAAACTATACTTTTAACTTTACTGGCACCGCGGTGACAGCTTACATCATTGATACCGGAATCCGCACTACGCACAACGAATTCGGCGGGCGCGCCACTTCCGGTTTTACGGCCATCAATGACGGCCAGGGAACCAACGATTGTCATGGTCACGGGACCCACGTTGCCGGAACGGTGGGTGGCTCCACCTATGGGGTGGCCAAGAATGTCAACCTCGTGGCGGTTCGGGTCTTGGACTGCAGCGGCTCGGGAAGCAATTCGGGAGTAATCGCCGGCGTAGATTTTGTTACCTCAAACCATGCGGCCGGCACTCCCGCGGTTGCGAATATGAGCTTGGGGGGAAGTGTTTCTTCCGCTGTGGACACCGCCGTTAACAATTCGATTAACGACGGGGTCAGCTACGCGATTGCCGCTGGTAACAGCAACACCAACGCTTGTAACTCGTCGCCGGCGCGCGTGGCCAACGCCATCACCGTTGGGTCCACCACGACGACGGACGCGCGTTCATCATTCTCGAATTTTGGGACGTGTCTGGATATTTTTGCCCCCGGGTCGAGCATTACGTCGGCCTGGAACACGAGCAACACGGCCACCAACACGATCTCGGGGACGTCGATGGCAACGCCTCACGTCGCCGGCGTGGCGGCGCTGTTTCTCGAAACAAACCCGAGCGCTTCACCAGCCACCGTTACCTCGGCGATCATAAACAACGCCACACTCAATAAGGTAACGAATCCGGGCACGGGTTCACCTAACCGCCTCCTGTTTTCGTTACTTGGTGCTGCGCCGCCGCCAACTCCAACCCCCACACCCACGCCGACACCTCCGCCGGGCGGAACGCAATTGTTGCTGAATCCCGGATTTGAATCAGGCAACGTCAACTGGGTCGCGGATACCGGCGTGATTACCAACTCGACGGGGCGGTCGCCACGTTCGGGGTCCTTCTATGCCTGGCTGAACGGCTACGGCTTTTCCAACACCGACTTTGTCTACCAGCAGGTCACCATTCCCTCAACCGCGACGAGTGCGACCTTAACTTTCTGGCTGGCAATCGATACGGCCGAGACGACAACCACCACGGCCTTCGATACGCTCAAATTGCAGATTCGCAATTCGAGCAACACGGTGCTGGCGACGCTGGTGACTTACTCAAATCTAAACAAGACGACCGGATACGTCTTGCGAACTTTCGACCTGACCTCCTTTAAGGGGCAAACTATTCGAGTCTACTTCCTGGGTCAGGAAGACTTTTCCTTACAGACGTCGTTTGTAATCGACGACACGGCTCTGAACACTCAGTAGCTAAACTCGTCGAGATGTTTAAGGCTATGGGGATTTTGCGGAGGGTGAGTCGCGGGGACTCACCCTCATCTGTTTTGCACTTTGGAGTGGGGTAAAAAATCTCTCTTGGGAACGAAGTTCTCCTATTGTTTACCGCGGAAAAATACTATACTGCGTCCGCTCAACACACCGGGCAAGAGTTTCTTTAGATATCACTTCACGTACATAAAGAAATCGGATACTTCGCGGTTGAGCGTGTGCGTTTAATGAGTGCCCCCCTCCTCCCAAAGGGGTTGAACCCAGCCCAGTAAGGAAAGGACTATCATGAGAAAGACTTTAGCGTTTTTTTCGCTGGTAAGCGTCTGCCTGGCCATGGTCCCAGCTTCGGTATCCGGCCAAAAGAAGGACCTTCCCGATCAGGCATTAGAGCAGCGAGCGGAATTCAGCCGTCCCATACATCACGACACCACCAAGCGACCGCTGCGCGAGATGTTCGAAACCGGTCAACCTGCCCTCGTGCGTGGAGGCCGCGACTTTGAACCCGGACGGCCAGAGCCGGTCGGCCACACAAATCCCAAGGGAGACGATCCTTTGACTGAAAAGAGCATTGGATCTCCGTCGGCTTTTGCTCAACCCAAAGCCTCTACTAACGGCACACCCGTCGACCCCAGCTTTCGCGTTGCGCCACCTGACACCACCGGGGACGTTGGACCAAATCATTATGTACAGTGGGTTAACCTGCGTTATGCCATCTACACGCTTACGCGGGGCGCCAACAATGAAATCACGGCATTCAACCTGGTAGCCGGATTTCCCAAGCAGGGCAATGTGGTCTGGCAGGGATTCGGCGGCCGCTGCCAAACCGACAATTCCGGCGATCCGATTGTGCAATACGACCAATTGGCGGATCGCTGGGTGCTGACGCAGTTTGCGGTCGGGGGCACACCTTACACGCAATGTGTCGCCGTCTCAACCGGGCCGGATCCGACCGGCACTTACCATCGGTACGCTTTCTCATACTCCAACAACTTCAATGATTATCCGAAGATGGGGGTGTGGAACAATGCTTACTACATCACCTATAACATGTTCCTGGGCGGCGCCCTCTTTCGTGGCAACCGGGTGTGCGCTTTCGAGCGTGACAAGATGTTGATTGGCGCCACCGCAAGACAGGCCTGTGTGCAAACCAGTAGCAGCCATCACAGTCTGGTGCCGGCAGATTTGGAAGGAACCACACTGCCCCCCACCGGCTCGCGCAATTTCCTGCTCAGCATCACCACCACCGGCTTGAATTTTTGGCGGTTTGCGGTCAACTGGACCACGGCCACGGGGACACTCACCGGACCAACAGCCATTGCCGGGGTGAGCTTCAGCAGGGCATGTAATGGCGGAACCTGTATCCCTCAACCCGGTACCAGCCAACAGCTAGACTCATTGGCGGATCGGCTAATGTATCGTCTGAGTTACCGGAACCTCGGCACTCGTGAGGCGCTGGTGATCAACCATTCGGTGGCCACGGGCGGAGTCAGCGGAATTCGCTGGTATGAATTGACGAACGCCACTGGTCAGACGATTAACAGCGCCACTCCGGTCGTCCGGCAGCAGGGTACTTTCTCACCTAGCTCGGATTATCGCTGGATGGGCAGCGCGGCAATGGATAAAACCGGTGGGATCGCCGTGGGGTACAACATCTCCAACAGCTCCACAATCAAACCCAGCATTCGTTACGCCTATCGGGCTCCGGCAGATCCGCTGGGGACGTTGGGCAACGAGACTTCAATCCTGGTGGGCATTGGTTCGCAAACCGCAAGCCTTTCCCGCTGGGGCGACTACAGCACCATCAGTGTGGATCCGGTTGATGGCTGCACCATGGTCTTTACTTCGCAGTTTCAGCCAGCGGACGGCAATTTCAACTGGAGTACGCACATCTTCTCGTTCAAACTAAGCTCCTGCCCGTAGCACATTTGCTTCTGGCAGCATTTAAAGGGTGAATATCTTTCGGATGTTCACCCTTTTTTGCTTTGAAGGAGGATGTAGCCACATCCTCACATCCGGCGGCAACGGAGTCAGTACCGGCATGCGGTAGCGCCGGGTCATCTCGCTGATCCCCTCAGGACCCGCGCCACGAGGTCACGACCGCGTGCGGGTGGGTGCGTCGTAGGAGGCTCGAGGACCCACCCGCTACCGCGCGGTGGTTCTGACCTCATGACACTGGGAGCCGAGTTATTACACAGTCTCGGTAGCGCCGGGTTCGTCTGCGCACTATGTCTCACCGTATTGACCTCATGACACTACATTTCGAGGCGAATCTTGCTGCTCCTTAATCAAGAAGCCCGCCTCGTCGAGTATGGGCTTTCCCGTATCGGCTCGGCGCACCAACTCCGGGAGCCACGGATCATTTGTTTCCAGTGCGTAGCGGATCACGGCTCGGCTCTGTGCATCGATGGTTTTGTCTTTTATGAGGGACTGAGCACGTCGCTTGACGGAGTAGCTGACGGTTTTGATAAGTGGCACAGACTTCAGCCTGTGTTCGGTCAGTGGCACAGACTTCAGCCTGTGTTCGGTCAGTGGCACAGACTTCAGTCTGTGTTTGGTCAGTGGCACAGACTTTAGTCTGTGATTGCTTGACTTGGTTACATCTCTGGCTGAGCTGTTTCCATTGTGAGCTGCCTTGGTTGCGTTTTTGGTTAACGCGGTTCTGTTTTTTGTTGAATTGTTTGCTTCTTTGATGGGGTTAGTTACGTGAGGTGTTTTCGGGAGCGCTGTTGCGCTACTATGACTAGCCATGATCTTCATCCTTTCTTGGAAGGTTGAGGGTCTAGGGTCGGCTTTGTGTTGCGTCACAAGTCGGCCCGCTTCATTTTTTGTGGGAATGCCCGCACTATAACACAGTCAGTTGTCTCATATCATTTAATTTCAGTTCTTCTCGCTGCAATCTCTGTGATTCCCGCTGACTCTATGGTGGCTACGCCGAAGCCGCGCGCCCTTTTAATTACAAATCTCATATTGTCTTTGGGAGCGGGTCAGGGAATTTCTTGGCACTTGAGCAGAACGAAATTTTCCAGACCGGAAGTGACAAAGTTTGCCGTTTACCCTATTGCTCTGTCTCCCCTATTGCTCTAAGGAGAAAAGTAATATACTGCCGGGCGCTCAACACGCCGGGCAAGCGTTTCTAAATAGCCAACTTGGGTAGCCTGTGTCGATTTCCTGGATAATTCGCGGTTGGGCGTGTCCGTATTAGGTTTGCGTATCGTAGACTGCCCCCTCACTCCCAAAGGGGGTTTTAACCAGCCCAGTAAGGAAAGGACTATATGAAAAAGACTTTAGCTTTTCTGGCGTTGATAAGTCTGTGTCTGGCGATGGTTCCGAATTCGATGTCTGGCCAGAATAGGGAGCTTCCGGAACAAGCCTTGGAGCATCGAGCCGAATTCACCAGGCCGCAGCATCACGACACCACCAAGCGACCGTTGCGCGAGATGTTCGAAACCGGCCAACCTGCCCTCGTACGCGGAGGCCGCGACTTTGAGCCCGGTCGTCCAGAGCCAGTGGGTAACAAGAATCCCGCGGGCGACGATCCCCTGGCTGAAAAAAGCATCGGCTCTCCGTCGGCGTTCGCCGAACCCAAAGCATCTACTAACGGCACACCGGTTGATCCCAGCTTTCGGGTGGCGCCGCCGGATACCACCGGAGACGTGGGGCCCAATCATTATGTTCAGTGGGTCAATTTGCGTTATGCGATCTACACGCTTACGCGGGGCGCCAACAATGAAATCACTGCGTTTAATCTGGTAGCCGGATTTCCCAAGCAGGGCAACGTGGTCTGGCAGGGCTTCGGCGGCCGCTGCCAAACTGACAACTCAGGCGATCCAATTGTGCAGTACGACCAATTAGCAGATCGTTGGGTGCTGACCCAGTTTGCGGTCGGGGGCACACCTTACACGCAATGTGTCGCCGTCTCGACCGGGCCGGATCCGACCGGCACCTACCATCGTTACTCTTTCTCCTACAACCGAGACTTCAACGATTATCCAAAAATGGGAGTATGGCCCGATGCCTACTACATCACCTACAACATGTTTCGCAACGGCAGCAGCTTCCGTGGCAACCGAGTATGCGCTTTCGAACGTGACAAGATGCTGATCGGCGCGACGGCAAGACAGGCTTGCGTGCAAACCAGCACCAGCCATCACAGCCTCGTGCCGGCAGATTTGGAAGGAACCACACTGCCGCCCACCGGCTCGCGCAATTTCCTGCTCAGCATCACTACCACCACGATGAATTTCTGGCGATTCGCGGTCAACTGGACTAACGGCACCGGGACACTGACCGGACCAACCGCCATTGCCGGCGTCAGCTTTAGCAGGGCTTGTGGTGGCGGAGCCTGCATTCCGCAACCGGGAACCAGCCAGGTGCTTGACTCATTGGCCGACCGCCTCATGTACCGCTTAAGTTACCGGAATCTCGGCACTCGTGAGGCACTGGTGATCAACCATTCGGTGGCCACGGGCGGAGTCAGCGGAATTCGCTGGTACGAACTGCAAAACGTGACCGGACAAACAATTAATAGCGCCACCCCAACAGTTCGGCAGCAGGGTACTTTTTCGCCGAGCTCCGATTACCGCTGGATGGGCAGCGCGGCCATAGACAAGACTGGTGGGATCGCCGTGGGGTACAACATCTCCAACAGTTCCACGATCAAACCCAGCATTCGTTACGCCTATCGTGCTCCGGCAGATCCGCTGGGGACGTTGGGCAACGAGACTTCAATTCTGGTGGGCATTGGTTCGCAAACCGCAAGCCTTTCCCGCTGGGGTGACTACAGCACCATCAGTGTGGATCCGGTTGATGGCTGCACCATGGTTTTCACTTCGCAGTTTCAGCCAGCGGACGGCAATTTCAACTGGAGTACGCACATCTTTTCGTTTAAGCTAAGCTCCTGCCCGTAGCACATTTGCTTCTGGTAGCATTAAGGGGTGAATATCTTTAGGATGTTCACCCCCTTGTTTTTGCACGATGGTGGCCGATCATGGCATCCATTAGTTAGGAGAATTGGTTAAGTGATTTGGAAAGCATTTATGCATCGCCGCGAGCGCTCATATTACGAGCGGGACAACAACCGGTTGATCCGTCCGTTTGACTGGGGGCTCTCGTTCGTGGCCGATCATATTAACGGCGATGATCCGAGAACCATTCTTCGCGAGCACGCCAAAAAGGTATTGCAGGCTAGCGATGAGTTTTATGCGCTGCCTGCGATCGATGACTACAGGCTCAGTGGAGACCAGCTTACCTGGACCAGCGCTGTAAAAACCTCTTCTATCGAAAACAATATCGCCCGCGCTCGGTTCTTTCCGGCCCGATCGAAAAATGGCCGGCCGCCGCACAGAGCTGTGGTGGTCCTGCCGCAATGGAATGCGCAGCCCCAGAGCCACGTCGAAGCCTGCCGGATCTTTAACCTCATCGGCATCTCGGCGCTGCGGTTGACTCTTCCTTATCACCAGGAGCGCCGGCCCGCGGAACTCGAACGCGCCGATCATTTGGTCAGCCCTAACGTGGGACGGACAATTGAGTCATTTCGCCAGGGAGTGCTCGATACGCGCGCCGCGGTTAGATGGCTCAAGAACGAAGGTTACGAGCGGATCGGCATTCTGGGCACGAGTATCGGATCGTGCATCTCGTTTTTGGCATTCGCGCACGACCCCGACATTGTGGCGGGGACGTTCAATCACGTCTCGGGATACGTCGCCGACGTAGCCTGGAATGGCATCTCGACCCGCCATGTTCGGCAGGGTTTCGGTAATCACTTAACCCTTGACGAGCTGCGCGAGTACTGGAGTCCGATCAGTCCAGTACCCTTTATTCCGAAATTGCGAACGATGGGATCCCGGCCGATGAGATTTATTTCCGCGCGTTACGATCTGACTTTTCCGGTAGAGCTTTCGCATGAGGTTATTGCGGAGGTGAAGCGCCACGATTTGCCGCTCGATGTGATTTGGCTTCCCTGTGGTCATTACACGACCGCTGAATTGCCCTGGAAAGCAATTGATGCGTGGAAAATTGCCACCTTTCACCGGAAGCATTTGTGATTTCAGTGAGAGATTGGGTTCGATCTGATTGCCCGTTCCAGTGGGGTACGACCCCGCGAGTCGAAAGCTCTGATTGGGGCGCGCCTTCGTCGCCGAACTCTTCGTTGATGCGGCAAATCACTCTCGATTGAGTTTGGGCTAATCTTGTTTGATTCACTGGACGTCAAGCCAAGGTTAGTCAGGTCAGGTTGGGATAGGTTTGATACTAGAATGAACCACTGAACATATCCGGCTAAAAACATCGACAACCACATCGCAACGAACGCAAGCACTGAGGTGTCAGCTTCGATAAAAAGGGCTAAATAGGCCTGCGCCAGGATGCCCGCGGGAAAAGTGAACAAGGTCATGAATAACAGCACATCGTAATGCACAAAGGAACCGGGATTTGCTAAGCACAAAGCCAAACCAAGGTAAAGAACCCACAGGCACAGCGTCACCCAGATCAACTTTACAAGATTTATCAATCGAGTCTCTGGTTTGAACAGCATGACGTCAGATTAGACAAGGCGGGAAATTGATTTGTTCCCGATGGGCTTTGAAAAAATTGCCTACTAATCAACCAGCCAGCCTGCTTGATCAAATCGAAGAGGCTAAACGCCGCTTCGGCACAGGACACCACAAGAAGATTGAACAACTGCTGACGCGACTCACCGGGCAAAGGTTCAAAGACGCCCCGTCGTTAATCCGCTTCCACGAAGTTCTCCTATTCCTTCGCGCCTATCCACAAAGCGCACGCATTCTGCAAACGGTTGAGAATGAGCTTTCGTCTTTCTCCCAACGAGTTAATGCTCTGGAAAAGGCCGGGGCAGACCTGGGCACTTTAAATGAACCAGAAGTGTCAGGTATTGGCGGAACCTCCGTAACGGACACTTTCAGCTACTACATTGTGCGCTGGTTGGTGAAGCGGCACGCCACGCAGATATCTTTTTACTGGGACTGGTTTGAGAATGAAAACCGGCTGGCCGCCACCTGGCCTCGTTTTATGCCTTTGTTGGAAGAAGATGCCCAGGTCGAGGCAAATGTGCCTTATCTTGAATGGCTGCGAAATGCGAAGGGTCGTTCCAACTCCGTCGCGTGGCTGATCGGCAGATTTGAATCCCTGCCGCTTGACGACCGAAAGCGCGCCGAGCTTTACGATTCGCTCCAACTCTACGTTCGTTGGACACCTTCATTCAGGGCCACCCGCACAGAAATAAAACTTCCGGTGCGCAAAATCTTTTACCACCGCCGGCCTCTCATCGAGCGGCGAGACATCTCGCTTAGTGATGAACTGCAAGCGCCGCCCCCCGCGTTGAAAAAACTCTCCGTTAGACAAGGCGAAGCGATTCTGAACCTGGCGCGCGAGACTTCGACGATCCGATATCGCGAGCTTTACGGCTTCACCCACGGTGATGCGGCACGAGTTTTCAAGGCCGGACTTGGACGCGGCGTGGATCTTTTTGTCACGAGCGTGCCGGCTGGACGCCGGCTGCCGTTGCGCGCCTATCACGCAGCAATGATTTTCAAGAACGGCGTTCCCGTGGGTTACTTCGAGGGGCTTTCACTGTTCGAGCGAATTGAGAGCGGCTTTAATCTCTACTATACCTTCCGCGACGGCGAAACAGCCTGGCTCTACGCGCGGACGCTGAACGTCTTTCGTCATCTGCTGGGAGTAACGACATTCACGCTCGATCCTTATCAGATCGGCCATGAAAACGAAGAAGGGATCGAGTCAGGGGCATTCTGGTTTTATCGTAAGCTTGGCTTTCGTCCTGCTCGGCCGGAGCTCCTTCGGCTTACGTTAGCCGAGGAGAAAAAGATCGCTGCCCGTTCTTCTCATCGCACGTCCAAATCTGTTCTTCGAAGACTTGCTGCCGGTCCAATGATTTTCGCGCTCGACAAATCGAACGTTGGCGACTGGGATCGATTTCAAATCCGAAATATTGGCCTGGCGGTCCAGCGCCGCATGGCCAATGAGTTTAATGGAGATGCGCAAAGCATGCGAAGCGAATCCGTCCGCAGGATCGCTCGAACCCTCGGCCTTCGTATTTCTGATTGGCGTCAAGTCGAGCTGGCAACTCTCGAAGATTTTGCAGTTGTCTTGTGGCTAATCGATGATTTGGGCCGCTGGACCACCGTGGAAAAACAAAGACTGGCAGAAATCATCCGCGCGAAAGCTCGCTCGGAGGAGTCGCGATACTTGAAACTGATGCAAAAACATCCGAGACTGCGTGCGGAAATGATCCGTTTAGGGTCAATCCATAAATGATCCGCAGATTACGCAGATTTGAAGAAACCATTTAGAAGCATTCAAATAAGGAACCAATTAAGAAGCATTTAAATAAGGCATCCGAGAAGAGCTACTGTCCTGTCCCCAGAACTAAATGGACTAAAAGTTAAGCCAAATTACCAACAAATGGGCGAGGCAGCGAAAGCGTCGATCCAGTAGAGCAAGCCACCCTTCCCAACCTGTGAGACTCTCAAGCTTAGTTGTTCATCTAAAAGGTGAATGGCTTCCAACTTGAGCGGGGCAAGCCGCCCTTCCCAACCTGTGAGACTCTCAAGCTTAGTTGTTCATCTAAAAGGTGAATGGCTTTCCAACTTGAGCGGGGGCAAAATCTGCGTAATCGGTGGATGGGCTATGCGGACTCGTCACACACCCGCAGGCGCGACTCCAGGATCTTGTCTTCGGAAAACTCTTCCAGCTTTTGGAAGTACTCCGCAAGCCGGTCGATGGCATTCTCAGGCACCAGTCCCACGATCTCGGTGCTGTCGATCTCGACTCCAAACTTGCTCGCTTCGCTTCGCACAGCTTCATAAGCCTGGGTCATTCCGGTTTGCGTGTAATTGACAAGGTTCATCGAGACTTGAACCAGACCGCGCGTGCCCAATTCGAACCCCAGCGCCTTAACAAATGGCAGGCCGCCGTGCCGCGCTCTCACTGAGCGGGCCACCTGTCTGGCGATCGACAGATCGCGCGACCGAAGATTTACATTGAAAGCAATCAGAAAGGGCCGAACGCCCACGGCAATTGCTCCGGCAGTTGGGTGAGTCACGAGGGGGCCGGCATCCGGCGCCCGCGCCGGTTCGCAGTCAATTTGAGAGCGCAACAGTTCGAGGCCTCCGCGGCGCACATCTTCCAGGTTCACGCGATCGGGCCTCAGCGCCGCGCGTTCATAGAAATAGACTGGAATAGAAAGTTCGCTCGCGATGCGCTGACCGGCTTGATGGGCGAGATGAACACAATCGTCAAGTGTCATACTGCGTACTGGAACAAACGGCAGGACATCGGTGGCGCCCAGGCGGGGATGCTGGCCCGTGTGTTGCCGCATATCAATCAGTTCCGCGGCCAAGGCGACCGCGCGAAATGCCGCCTCAATGGCCTTCGCCGGAGAGGCGACAAAGGTAATAACGGAACGGTTATGATCCGGATCCGTGTGAATATCCAAAACACAGGCAGTTTCGACCGTGGCGATGGCCTTTGCCAGGCGCTCGACGATTTCGATCTTGCGGCCTTCGCTGAAGTTTGGTACACACTCAACGAGGGGATTGCCGATTGATGTCATTGCTAAATGCCGATTGATGTCATTGCCGATTGCCAATTGCCAATTGCCAATTGCCAATTGCCGATTGATGTCATTGCCGATTGCCAATTGCCGATTGCCGATTGATGTCATTGCCGATTGCCGATTGGTAAATCAGTTTCTGACAAGAGATTTCACGGACTAGGCAATAAATTCTTTGACCGCCGGGGATCGTAAATCGGCAATGGGCAATTGGCAATCGGCAATGACATCAATCGGCAATCGACACTAAACCATGGCTCGCGACCAATTCATCAATAATCGAAAGAATGCCTGGCAGCGGCTCGAAGATTTGATGATCCTGTTGGATAGCATGTCGCTAAAGCGCTTGCACCGCGAGGAGGTGCGCGAGCTGGGCCGTATCTATCGCCGCACTGCCTCAGACCTCGCGATCGCGCGCGCTGAGTCTCGCGATCCGCGACTGATTAATTATTTGAACAGCCTCGTGATTCGCGCCCATGGCCGGATTTACCGAGCAGACGCGCAAGGGGGAGAACGCATTCGTGGTTTCTTTGCGCGTGAATTTCCCCGAACCTTTCGGAGCACCTGGCGCTACACGGCGGTTTCATTTGCCGTTTTTACCTTGTTCAGCGTGATTGGCTTTGTCGGTAGTCATCGGGATCCGGAGTTCTCCGAGTTGGTCGGCGTGCCGGCTGGTTTTCGCGAACTCTATATCGAGACCAAGACGCGCTGGTGGGAAGATCTGAACGAGGCCAACCAGTTGGGCGCCAGCCAGATCATGACTAACAACATCCAGGTAACGATCTACACGTTTGCCTTCGGGGCTATGTTTGGCATGGGCACGTTGTTCGTGCTGGCTTACAACGGAGCCAACATTGCCTCGGTTGTCGCTCTCACCTATCGCGCCGGATTTGGCAATGAGCTGATTACATTCATGGTCGGCCATGGAGTGGTTGAGCTTTCGTGTATCTTCATCGCGGGAGGCGCCGGCCTGCTGATCGGCAGCGCCCTCTTAATGCCCGGCGACCTGACCCGCGCGGATGCGCTCAAGATGCGAGGTAAGGCTGCCGTTCGTTTAATGGTTGGGGTGGCCGTCCTGCTGGTTATCGCTGGAATCATCGAAGGGTTCATCTCTCCCGCCCCGATCGATCCCAGGATCAAATACAGTATCGCGGCAATCACCGGAATCGCGTTGTATTCGTATCTCATCTTAGCCGGGCGGTACAACGATGGACCGGGGAACGGAGAAACAGGGTCCAGGACTTAGGGACGTATAGGACTGATAGGACTGATAGGACTTATAGGACGTATAGGACTTATTAGTACCTCTAGCACTTAGTTCCCATTACAGCAATCCCCTCTCCTTCACCTGGAGATACTTTTCCAGGAGCGCGGGCGCTAGTGCGGCGGCCGTGACATCCAGAGCTAAGCCACCCTGCGATTCCACCAACCGCAGCGCCGCTTCCCGCAGATGCATTATCTCTTCGGCCACGGACTGAGTGAAAAGCTCGCGCGCAGTCTCCGGCGCATCGCGAACCACTGCTTTTAGATCGCGATCAGCAATCGTAACTACCAGGGGAAGATGCCGGGGCCGCAGTAATTTCAGGGATGCGAGCAACTCCTTTGAGCCTTCTTCGTCAACCAGGTCAGTCAAAAGCACGACGAGTGATCTTCGCTTGCTGTTGGCGGCCACAAACTCGAGCGCGCGTGAGTACGACGGCTCAATCATTTCCGGCTCGACGGCATGCAGGGCTTCGAGCGCGGCTTCCATGTGGTCGTGGCCTCGCCCCGGCGGCAAATAACTTTGAATTCGGCGTCCAAAGACCATCACGCCAGCGTTATCCCCACCCCGGGCTGCCGCAGACATCAAGGCAAGCGCGGCGTGAACGGCGGAATCCAGCTTCGTTTCCTGCTCGATGCGGGCGGTCATCAATCGGCCGGCATCGAGGGCAATGAGAATTGTCTGGTCACGCTCGATCTGATACTGCCGCGTGGTCAGCTTGCCGCGCCGCGCCGTCGCGGTCCAGGAAATGTGGCGCAACTCATCACCACGAACATACTCGCGCAATGATTCGAACTCGCGTCCTTCACCGCGCCAGGAAGTCTTTCGATGCGCGGCCACCAGCGAGCGCGCTCCCAGCGCTTTCAGTTCAGCTTCGCGGGCCCGGCGCATATTGGGATAAACCTTAACCACGGTTGGCTCGCCCACTTTAGTTTCACACCAGGTAAGTTTCAGTGGTGAAAGAAAGCGAACCACGGTTTGGCCAAACTCGAAGCGGCCTCGCTTAGGCGGCTTCAAGCCGTAGATGAGTGCTGCCGAGCTCTGCGCGTCGAGACGCACCCGGGCCTGGCGCAGGCCGGCTAACTTCATCTGCGGGGGATACTCGTCCTTGACGATCAGTGAAACCGGGTTGGATCGACTGTTCTGAAGTTTGATGTGCACGTCGGTTTCGGCGCCGACTGCAAAGCGTCCGCCAAACTCTCGGGTGATGCGGATGTCCTTTGGGAGGCGGCTGCGACTTGCGTCAATGACCGCGAGGGCCAAAAGACCGACGTCGTAAGCCAGGACAGCCCAGCGCAGCCACGGCCGTCCCCATGAGATCGATAAAGGAATGAAGCCAAGCGCGATCAGGAAGTAAAAGAGTTTGCTGAAGACGAAGCGCATCAACGATTTTGGATTTTAGATTTTAGATTTGCGATTGCCGATTCTTGCAATCGCTCAAAATTGCCTTAACTTGGCGCTGATCCGCTTCTGCATCAACCCGCCTTCGATTATCAATTCCATCCAAAACGCGCTCTCATCAGCCTCTTCTTCGACAATGCCGAGTTTAGCGATGAACTCGCGTTTCGATCTGCCCCTGCATGCTGATCGGTAATTGGATCCGACAGACGTCCCGGCACGGACCAATTGACCGGCAATTGCCCGGCCGGCAGTTGTGTTAGGCAGGGCCGCAACAAGCTTGAGGACGCGGAGTGAGAAATTCTTGGTCCGCTGTTTTAGCTCCAATTCATTCATGGTGAGGTAAGCCGAATTTGTCGGCAGTCCTTTCTTTAAATCGCAAATCTAAAATTTTTTATCTTGGTACTTCCGCGCTTCTCAAAATATCCGTAATCACGGCGTCCGGCGTGGCGCCGTCGAGCTCTGCTTCGGCACGCAGAGTCAAGCGATGGCGCAGCACCGGACGCGCTATGTCCCGCACATCGTCGGGTGTGGAAAACTCGCGGCCACGAATTGCCGCCAGCGCCTTCGAGCATAACAAAAGCGCCACCGAAGCTCGGGGACTCGCGCCGTAGTGCACAAAGGGATGAGAGCGAGTGCGACGAACCACGTCGACTACATACCGCTGCACTCCAGGTTCCATTCGCGACGCGCTCACTTCCCGGCGGCAGTGGGAGATAGCGTCAGGCTCCGCCAGAGGTTGGATATTGACCTGATCTAAACGCCTCGAATTGAACCCGGCATCCCAGTTGGCCACTACCTGCTGTTCCTGAGCTTCTTCCGGATAATCGAGCAGGATTTTCAACAGGAAACGATCGAGCTGGGCCTCGGGGAGCGGGTAAGTGCCCTCGTATTCGATCGGGTTTTCCGTGGCCAACACGGTGAAGATCGGCGAGAGCGAATGAGCTTCTCCGTCGATCGTCACCTGTCGTTCCTCCATCGCTTCGAGTAAAGCGGCCTGAGTCTTGGGAGGCGTGCGGTTGATTTCATCGGCCAGCAGAATATCGGTGAAGACCGGGCCCTGCCGCAAACTAAAAGTCGAAGTTGCCACGTTGAAAATATTGGTCCCGGTAATGTCCGAAGGCATCAGGTCCGGCGTGAACTGTATCCGTCCAAAATCAGCATTGATAATTCGGGCAATCGTTTTCACGCAGAGCGTTTTCGCCGTGCCGGGAACGCCTTCGATCAGAGCATGCCCTTCGGCCAATAAGGCCACGAGCATCTGCTCGATTGGGGCATCCTGGCCGACAATTACCTTGCTGAGTTCGCGTCTTATGTGGTCGATGGTCGAGGAGACATGTTCGAGCATTTGAGATTCGGTCGAAAGTCAGGATGCTAGAGCTTTGGTACTTGGAACTTGGAACTTCGTTCTTGGTACTTGGAACTTCGTGCTTGGTACTTGGAACTTGGAACTTCGTGCTTGGTACTTGGAACTTGGTACTTGGTGCTTGGAACTTAGTACTTGGAACTTAGAACTTGGAACTTGGAACTTGGAACTTGG
>Ga0187893_10001825_pt1 | contig 49164 bp, 33 predicted proteins | sample MA1701074metaG_FD_139574 | JGI IMG/M metagenome (GOLD analysis project Ga0187893, IMG submission 139574) | White microbial mat communities from a basaltic lava cave in the Kipuka Kanohina Cave System on the Island of Hawaii, USA - MA170107-4 metaG ... | reverse complement strand
TTACCTCAGGTCCGGCGGAGGATGCAGCGGCGTCTGATTAGGCTCAATGGCTTTTGCCCTTGGTGTCAGACAAAGTTCCAGCGCCTGAATAGTTCGTAGAAACTTAACCTAGTATTACTAGATAACGTTTTCAGGGCTCTAGATCAGTAGGGTGGGTCGAGCTGGAGTGTCGCTTTCAAGCTGGGTTCGACAGGGTTTTCTGGAAGTAACTCGGTGGGAACCCGCACGCAGCATGGGTTCAAGAAAGAGCGTTCAGGATTTTCCACCCGTGGCCTGCAGCTTTTGCTCCTGCCAGTCTTGATCCCGAAGTAGTGTCTTCGTTGGCTCTTGATTCTCAACTTCCCTACTTTGCGGAAGGGAGAACCAAAACGTGGCGCCGCTCCCGACAGCCCCCTCGGCCCAGGTGCGGCCGCCGTGCCGCTGGATGATTCTTTGGACGTTCGCCAGCCCGATCCCGTTGCCTTCAAACTCATACTTCGGGTGCAGCCGCTGAAACACGCCAAAGAGCTTGTCGGCTTGCTGCATATCGAATCCAACGCCATTGTCCCGCACAAACACGACGACTGCGTCATCCTGTACCTCGGCGCCCATCTCGATCTCCGCAGGTGAGCAACCGCGGCTGAATTTAATGGCGTTGGAAAGCAGGTTCACAATGACAACACGCAGAATGGCTCGGTCTGCATAGACCGGCGGCAAGAGACCGAGTTTCCACACGAGCTTCCTGCCATCCGTCAGGTGCATCAAGTCGCGGCGGACTTCATTGACCAGTTCTTCCAGACTGATCACGCTTTTCTGCAGAGCCATGCGTTCGGCGCGGGAAAAATCCAGCAGGTCATCGATCAGGTGGCTCATACCCCAGACGGATTTGTTGATCTGTTCCAGATACCGGGCACCCTCTTCGTGGAGGAACTCCGCTTCACGCTCTCGCAACAACTCAACAAAGCCGCTCAACTGTTGTAGCGGCCCACGGAGGTCGTGCGCGACGGAGTAACTGAACGCCTCCAGCTCTTTATTCGCCGTGTCCAGTTGTGCCGTGCGTTCATTCACCCGTCGGTCCAGCTCCTCGTTCAGATGCATCAGTTCTTTTTGCGCACGGTGTCGATCGGCAATCTTCATGGTCAGGAGCGCGACAACGCTACCCATCATCGCATAGACAATGCCAACCGGACGCTCCCCAAACAACGCTGGCACCAGAGCGACGATGCAAACGAGTCCCGCCAAGCTCATCACTATGACGGGCAAGGCTTGTCTAAGTCTGTTCTCTTGTCCCATTCCAGTACTCTTGAAGCGCCCTTGGCTCTCTCAGTCTAATCGTCAGACCGCTACGCCCGTTGCTAACGAATTCCAGTACAAACTTTATCACATTCTCCGAAGCGATTGGCGGTTGGCAGGCTACTTCTCAAGGCAATCGACTTCTCGCGGCGCAGCGATGCGCTTGATATCGGCAACGATCTGACGAGTCACTAGGGCACAAAGTGCCGCAAGACTAAGGAGAACCAGAAACCATCCCATCGACCAAACTGAGCCTCGAATCAAACGAGAAAGCAGGAAGCCCACGGCGTACCAGCCTGCGGAAGTCCCAATTGCAAACGGCGCCAGCACAGCCAGCTCCATCGTACGCTCGCCTCGACTCTCGCGCTGGTGGCGACTCCCACACCCTGGGCAAAGCAGAATCGGCTCGTGCCAGAAAGCACCTCGCTCATCGGGTAACTCTCCCTGGCATCGCTGGCAATGCGCCATAGAGCGAAGTTCGTAGTAGACGAGATTCAGCAGTCAACGCATCGCGGCCGGGAACGTCCTATTGGGAATGGTTGGCCGCCGAGGTCCGACGCGGCTGTTGCTGCAGTCGGTACAGATGACTGGCACTCCGAATGAAAATCGCCTTGTCTGAAACGGCCATGGACGCGAGGGTGTGTCCATCGAGCTGATTGGTGGCAAGCTTCTTGAATTCCTTGCCCGGTTCGATCACGATGGACTCGCCTTCCTCACTGAGAAAATAAACGCGGCCCTCCGCAAAAATCGGCGAAGCCGAGTGGTTGCCGCCGAGGCGTTGCTGCCAGTGAGCCTTGCCGCTTTTCGCGTCCAGACAAGAGCCAATGCCGCTGTCGCTCACCAGGTAGAGCTCATCACCTACAAGCAGGGGCGAAGGCGTCAGGGGCACGGAGCGTTTTAGGGTCCAGGCCACATGTGAATCCGTTACATCTCCCTGGCCGTCGGGGCGCACTGCCAGCAGGACGGCTTGTTCAAACCCTGAGCAAATGAACACCAGGCCGTGACCGAAAACCGGGCGTGGAACATTGGAGTAGCCGTCGCCATAGTTGACCGACCAGATTTCTTTTCCGGTGAGCGGCTCATAAGCAACCGCACGATGAGCTCCCGGGCTGATGAGCTGCTCCTTGCCCCCCACTTGAATCGTCAACGGCGTGGTGTAGGCCTGATAACCCTTGCGGGGACTCTTCCAGCGAATCTTGCCCGTGCGCTTGTCCAGCGCCACGACAAACTGGAGGTCGTAGCCGTCGCAGCTAACGATCAGCAAATCACCGTATACCACGGGCGAGCCGCCCGGCCCGTGCCGGTGATAGTACTTAAGCTCCTGTGTCTTCCAGACGATCTGACCAGAACGCGTGATGCAGGCCGTGCCGTGCGAACCAAAGTGCAAATATACTCGGTCGCCTTCGAGAATGGGCGTGGGCGAGGCATGGCTGTTCTTCTGATGGACCGGACCCGGATCGGAGAGTTGGAAAACTTCAACGTTGTGAACCATGCGTCCGGTGTCGCGGTCAAGGCAAATGGCACGCAAGGACCGGCCCTCGTTCAAAGCGGTTGTCAGCCAGATCTGATCGTCCACCAGCACCGGCGAAGACCAACCCCGGCCCGGCACTGACACCTTCCAGGCGACGTTCTCGGTTTCGCTCCAGGTCAAGGGCAGGCGGAGTTCGCGGGAATGCCCCTGACCGCCCGGACCGCGAAACTCCGTCCAATTCTCTGCGTGTCCAACAGCAGGAAATAGAAGCACTGTGCCGATGATGACCCGCCATGCATTCGATTGAGCTATCTGCCGGACAACGAGCATCCGATGGTCCCTTCACAGAAGATTTACAATCCTCAAACAGAATAGTACCAATCAGCCAGATCGCAGTGTGAATTTCGTTGCGCCGGATAATTCTGAGCGACAAGCAAAGCAACGATTGATAAATTGGCGAAGACACATCTCTGGACTCGCTACTTGGCGCCGGCGTGCGACGTGGATTTGTGAACAACGTCAACCTGAAGACGCGCTGGTGCCCGTTTGGAACGGAACCTTAACGTGGTTGTGGAGCACCGCCTCCCTATCCGATCAGGTCGATGCCTCGAGGTGGCGTTCTTCGCACCTGCCCCTACTTGAAGGAGTCTTTTTGGAGAAATCATGGAACCTTACACAAACCTGCAGATCTCGCACGGTACCGATAAAAGGTTCAAGCCTTTTCACCGCTTCCGGCCGCTCTTTTTAGTTTCCATTCTGGCCGCTGTTGCGTACGGCCTCGTGTGGATCGCGAGTCCCTCGGGTCAGGAGTCTGGGCGCGGGCCTTGGAGGGCAATCGGCGCGATCGATTCGCGAATATCACCTTCGGGCAAGGCGATTGTGTTCTCCTATCAAGGTGCTCTTTGGCAAGTCGGCCGGGAAGGCGGCACCATGACCCGGCTGACGAAGGCGCCCGGTTTTGATACCGAGCCGGTGTGGTCGCCCAACGAAAAAACGATTGCCTATTTCGAGGTGACGAAGAATGAGCTGAATCTGATTAACGCGCAGTCGGGCGAGCCGTTGAAACTTCCTCAGAAGATCACCGGTGGCGGAAAGCTGTTTTTTCATCCCAATGGAAAGCAAATCCTGGGCAACTTCAACAGACCTGAAAACACCTCGCGCAGTCTTGCCTGGCTCGACATTAGCGCTGGAACCCTCGACCAGGTGTTTGACCCACCGCGAGCTCCGAGGGTGTTCTGCGTTTCGGATGAGGGAACGCAGATCGCGTTTGCTCTGGACATGGATATTGCAGGCGAGCAAACGGGCGTCAACGGTCCACAGATGGATCTGTTTCTTGTGGCTGCCCTGGGAGGACAGCCCAGAAAGCTCACACGCTTTCCGTCGCGAATATTCGACATGACCTGGAGCGGTAATCAGCTGTATTTCTCCAGCGACGTCGGTGGCGTGCACAATAACCTGTGGGCTCTCGCAATTGACCAGCCCGAACGACCCCGCCGGCTGACCTCGGGCCATGCCGACGAAGATCGCGCCTCGCTCAGCGCCGATGGCCGCTGGCTGGCTTATACCGACAACCGCGAGAATGCGACAGCCCTCGCCGTGCGTGACCTGATTACGGGGGATGAGCGATTGCTTTCGCTTTCCCGGCTCGACTTCGGGGAGCCCACCGGCACGCTTCGACTCTCAGTGGTGGAGAAGCAAACAGGGCGCCCGCTCACCGCACGACTGTCGATACAGCAGGAAGGAGGAAAGTATCTGGCGCCGCCGGGCTCGCTCTATCGCGTTCAGGGTGGCTTACTGCATTTCTATGCCACGAGCCACGCACTGGTGACGGTGCCTTCCGGGAAACTCGTCCTGCGTGCATTCCGCGGATTGGAGTATCAACCGCTGGAGCGGCAGATTGAATTGGCGCCGGGTCAGAACCTGAACGTGACATTGGAGCTGGATCACTGGAACGATCCATCTGCTCGCTCATGGTACAGCGGAGAAAGCCACATTCACGCCAACTACGGATACGGTCATTGGTACAACACGCCTGAAACCATGCGTGAGCAGCTCGAAGGCGAGGGCCTGAAGGTGGCGAACTTCATGGTCGCTAATTCCGATGGAGACGGCGTCTTTGATCGCGAGTTTTTCCGTGGGGCTCCCGACCCGCTTTCATCGGTCGAGACGGTTCTCTACTGGAACGAAGAGTTTCGCGCCACCCTTTGGGGGCACATGACACTGCTCAACCTCAAACGACTTGTGGAGCCGGTGTTCACGGGCTTCAGAGATACGACCAATCCGATGGATGCTCCCACCAACGCAGACATGGCTGATGCAACGCATTTGCAGGATGGTCATGTGAATTTTACGCATCCCGCCAGCAGCACGGGCGATCCGTTCCTGGGTGCCTACGCCGCCAAGTCGGTTCCGGTCGACGTGGCGCTCGGAAAGATCGACAGTTTGGACATCAACTATGGAGAACCAACTCTGCAGTTGTGGTATGGCCTGCTCAATTGCGGATTTCGTCTGCCCGCGTCTGCCGGCACGGACTGTTTTCTCAATCGCATTCAGAGCCGATTGCCGGGTTCAGATCGGGCGTACGTCAAGATCGACACCGCCTTCTCGTATGCTGAATGGATTCGCAACCTGAAGGCAGGCAGGTCGTTCGTCACCAGCGGACCTCTGCTCGAGCTCAGCGTGGATGGCAAATTCCTCGGAGAGAACGTCGTTCTGTCTGCGTCGGGAACTGTTTCGGCGCGAGCTTCCGCTGTTTGGCGATCACCGCTGGACCGTGCGGAGCTGGTTTACAACGGGGTTGCTGTCGCATCGGGACAGCTCTCCGCTGACCGGCTGTCCGCAACGTTGGAACAGACAGTCAGGATTGACCGCAGTGGTTGGCTGTGTTTCCGTGCTTATGCTCAGGACCGGACGCTCGCCCACAGCAGTCCCATCTATGTCACGGTTGCGGGCAAGCCGGCAGCTTCGGCCAAGGATGCCCAATACTTTTTGCAGTGGATCGATCGGCTGGAAGCGAAGCTCAACGAAAGAAACCGCTTCCCTTCGCCTGCGCTCCGGGCCCGCGTGGAAAGCCAGCTGAGTGCGGCCCGCGAGGTGTATCGCAAGATTGTGGCGCAGGCCGGGTGAAAAGCGTCGGGCCATGACAATCGTGCTCGTCCTCGTATCCAGAAGCCTGGGACGACGAGTATGAGAAAGACGAGAACAAGATTCCGTGGTCGTTTCGCTTCAAGCCACAGCATGAATGACAGGACGAGGTTGACCAAACCATGAAAACCATCGGCTGCGCGTTTGTCATTGCTTTAACTTTGCCTGCTCTCGCCGGGACTGCTTCTACCCATGGCGAAGGGTTGCTGAAATCTGAGTTCCTCTACGAGGTCGCTCCAACACCTGCCTGCCACGCTTCCACGATCGTGGAGAGTCCGGGCGGCCTTGTGGCGGCCTGGTTCGGCGGAACTTATGAAAAGCACCCCGATGTTGGAATATGGGTTTCTCGATACGAGCGCGGACAGTGGAGCAAACCTACCGAGGTTGCAAATGGCGTGCAGTCTGATGGTTCCCGGCATCCCACTTGGAACCCCGTCCTCTTTCAACCGACCCGTGGCCCGTTGCTACTTTTCTATAAGGTCGGCCCAAATCCCGCAAAGTGGTGGGGAATGCTGATGACGTCGAAGGATAGCGGCAAGACTTGGTCAGCGTCCCATCGCCTGCCTGAGGGGATTCTGGGCCCCATCAAGAACAAACCCATGGAGCTCGGACGCAACGGTGGCCTGCTATGCCCGACCAGCAACGAAGATGGCCGATGGCGGGTCCATTTCGAGCGCACCGAAGATCTTGGCAAGACCTGGCGACGCATTGGTCCGGTGAAAGCTGAGGGCATCGGCGCCATTCAGCCAGCCATTCTCCGCCATTCGGGCAACCGGTTGCAGGCGATCGGGCGAAGCCAACAGGATCGGTTGTTCACGGTTGAGTCGCTTGACGGAGGAAACACTTGGGGTGAAATGAGTCTGCTTGATCTTCCGAATCCGAACTCGGGCATTGACGCGGTGTCGCTCGCCGACGGCCGGCACCTTCTGGTCTATAACCATGCGGCTCGCACCAAGGGGAAGTGGGACGCGGGACGTGAGGTCCTGAACGTCGCAGTGTCCTCTGACGGGAAAGCATGGCAAGCCGCACTGGTTCTCGAGCACGAGCCTGGACAGGAATTTTCTTATCCAGCAGTCATTCAAACGAAAGACGGGTTGGTCCACATCACCTACACCTGGAAGCGTAAACGGATTCGACACGTCGTGCTCGATCCAACGAAGTTTCAATTGCGCCCGATTGTCGATGGAGCGTGGACGAATTAGACGCGCGGGCAGTCGAGAGCGCGAGGCTGCTGCCGAGCCGGGGCTGTTCCGGACTTGGCCCGAGAGTGGCTCGGCGGGAGCCCTCGCCCTCCCTGCCCATGGGACTCTAAGGGCGCCCACACCGTTTGTCGCGCTCTGATGGTTGTCCGAGAATCGCAGTGGAATCCCCTCTTGGAAGCGGAGAGGGCCGTCAAGCCCTGGGGGTGGGTTGTGAAGTCGAGAGCGTACCCACCCCGACGGCTACCGCCGCCACCCCTCCCGTGAGGGGATTTTTGGAGGAGTTTTTCATGGCGCTTTGCGGCGCCACGTTCAATGAAAATAGCGTCCCCCCTTTGGACAAGGGGGGACTTCAGGGGGGTTCTTGGACACGGAACCAACCCACCCCGGCGCTCCGCGACCGCGTGAAGTCTTCTCAAGACTTCACCTTCGCGCCACCCCTCCGACGGAGGGGATTTTCAAGGGGAACACGCTTCAATGTTTCTAGCCGCTAACCGCGACCCCCGACACAACAGCCTCCTCCGTCCTTTGCTCGCACTGAGTCTGTTCACTGGCCACACGATGCCCGCCCAGAATGGAAACACTCCAGCCCATGCACAGGAAAGAGCGGGCGACAAAGTTGTCGTTCTGACTTTCGACGATGCGGTCAAATCACATCGAACGTTTGTCGCCCCGTTTCTGAAGGAGCTGGGATTCGGCGCCACATTCTTTGTCACCCATCGCTGGATGGCAGACAGCAGCAACTTCATGACCTGGGAGGAAATTGCTGAAATTCATCGAATGGGCTTCGAGATCGGTAACCATAGCTGGACCCACGGCAATTTTTCCTCCCCTAAAGAGGCAGCCCGGCTCCCCGCCGAACTCGCTCTGGTTGAGTTTGAGCTGCAGAAAGTCAAAGTTCCAAAGCCCACGAGCTTTGCGTACTCCGGCAACAGTTTTGGTCCAGAGGCGGTGGAGCAGTTAAGGACGCTTGGCTACACGCTTGCCCGTCGCGGCATCCAGCCTGAGATACCTTACGGCAAGATTCAAGCCGGCCCCCTGTATGATCCGGACAAACATCATCCGCTGTTGATTCCAACTTCGGGAGACTCCTATCCGGGTTGGACCCTGGAGCACTTTCAGAAGGTCGTTGACCAGGCCAACCCTGGAATGATCGTAGTGTTACAATTCCACGGCGTTCCGGATCCCAGCCATCCATGGGTGGACACACCACCTGCGCTGTTTCGAGAGGAAATGCGTTATCTCAAGCGTCAGGGTTTCCGGGTCATTGCTCTCAAGGACGTCGCCCGATATGTGCCGGAGGTCTCACCTCAGGATCGATTGCTGGCGTTCCGGCAGTCGGGCCAGCAGGCGCAGCCCCTCCCTCACGCCGTCGAAATCGAAGCGACGCGTAACGATCTCAATTATTGGCTGAAGAGTATGTTGCAGGATCATGGCTACAGTTTAGAGGAAGCGGCAGCCACCAGCGGTTTGAGCGTGACGGAGGTTGAGCGCGAAGCGAAGAAGCTTGAATTGATCGGCCGGGTGCCATCTCCGGGTCTCCTGGCGAAGAATGGTGCAATCCAGGTGTTGCCATACCCGGGAGGCCGGCATCCGCGAATCGGTTTCCAGGAAGGCGCAATCCTTCCACAACGTGGAACCAAGGCGAGTGTGTTTCTACCCTGGGAATCGTCTGGCTATGCCGTCGTTGATGTCCCTGAAGCCATCTTCAGCAATCTTGGACTCACCTATCTGGCCCACACGCACATTCCTTCGATCTGGGATGCTCAGAACTTCTGGCTCGACAACATCGATTGGAAGCGGGAGGCCAATGTACTAAGCAACAGCCGAACCCTTCCCAACCGGGTGGCCTATGGAGTGCGTCTCATGCCCTCGGTCAGCGCGGTCGAGATGGAGCTCTGGCTGAAGAACGATTCAGTGCAGGCTTTGACAGGTCTCCGGGTTCAAGTCTGTGTCATGCTGAAAGGCGCGCCAGGATTCAATCGCCAGAGGCTCGCCAACAAGCGCCTCACCGTTCCGATCGCTGCCGTGGAATCTGAGAAAGGCAACCGCTGGATACTAACAGCCTGGGAACGGTGTGGCCGCGTCTGGGGAAACACACAGTGCCCCTGCATGCACTCCGACCCGGTGCTGCCCGACTGCCCGGCCGGACAAACGGTCCGCGTGCGAGGCAAACTTTGGTTTTATGACGGGACTAATATTGAGGAAGAGATCAACCGGCAGAGCAGGTTGTTTGCGATTGAATCGGCAAAGTGAACGGTTGCCTCACCGCGCACAACTTCATCCGGAGTTCTGCCCTGGCTCTTCGGCTCGGCGTCGCTTTCGAACAACGGCGCTCGACCAGATCTCCCGACTTCTGCATCCAGGCTCTGATCACCTCAGCGTTTTCATGAGCTGAAGAGATTCTTGCTCCGCGACCCGGCCCAAAGGGCCATTACGAGTGCAGCCCAGGGCAACGCCCTGGGTCACAATGAAACCTCGTTAAAGCCCTGCAAGGGCGGTCTATGATGCATCAGGATCGGGGTCGACAATTGTGACGGGCAAAATCTTGCTCACCTGGGTAGGCTGCCCCTACAGGACAGAATCTGGGTTAACAGTTGCACCCACGAGAGCGCGCCGGTTTAGGGTTGTTACAGGAAAATGCCGTCAGATTGAAGAAGCCCTCAGGCAGGGTTGCCGGTCAGGATTGTCTGCATCACAACTCTTGCTATGGCTTCACGCAACTCTGATTGGCGGATGGGTTTGCACAGGTAGGCTTGAATGCCGAGTTCCATACAGCGGGCCACATCACCGCCGCCCTGGGCGGAGGTGAGCATAACCACGGGGATACTGGAGCCGAATCGAGTCTTGATCTCTTCAGCCAGCCCGAATCCATCCACTTCCGGCATCCGGGAATCCAGCAAAATGACATTGGGCAGGGTTCCGCTCGACGCGCATTGGTCGAGGGCGTCCAGTGCCTTGCGCGCGCCGTCACAACTGGTGACCTTCATATCCCACTGGTGCAGCATGGCAATTAGCACTTTGCGGTTGGTTTCATTGTCATCCACCACCAGCACCGACAACCCGCGGAGCTCGATGTCGTCAAGAGGCTCTGCTTTGAAATCCGAATTCTGAATCGGTTCCAGCGGAACCGTAAAATGGAAGGCACTCCCCTTCCCCAGCTCGCTTTCGACCCAAATCCGTCCTCCCATCAGGTCTACGAATCGCTTCGAGAGAGTCAACCCCAGGCCAGCGCCTCCGTGTTGGCGAGTCGATGATCCGTCCGCCTGGGTGAAAGGTTCAAAGATTGCTTGTTGCCTTTCTGCTCCAATGCCGATGCCTGTGTCTTGAATCACGAAATGCAACATACAGGTCCTGGAGTTGGGACAGGATTGCAGGTTGGGCGGAGGTTCGATTGAATGGCCCGGTTGCCGCTCCACTCGGACCTCCACCACCACTTCTCCTACAGGCGTGAACTTGATGGCGTTTCCAACGAGGTTCATCAGCACGCGCCTGATGCGTCCAATGTCGGCGACACCCCACGCCGGGACTTCCGGTTCAATCCAGCAAATGAGTTCCAGGCCCCTCTGTTGTGCCGCCACTGCCAGTGTGCGCAGAGTGGCTTCCAGACTCTCCCGCAAGGGAAACTCAACGGACACGAGATCCAGCCTCCCGGATTCCAATCGGGCCAGGTCCAGAACATCGTTGACCACGGTCGACAGCAACTCGGCGGACAGTTTGGCGGCCTCCAGATACTCTCGCTGCTCCAGAGTGAGGTCTGTTCCAAGCACCAGATCGGTCATTCCAATCACGCCATTCATGGGAGTACGGAACTCGTGGCTCATATTGGCTAGGAACTCGCTCTTGGCCCGGTTGGCGGCCTGCAGTTCGACCTGGGCTTGCGTCAACACGGCAATGGAAACGGTGGCTTTGTCCAGATCGTCGAGCATCCTGTTGAAGGCACCTGCCAGGGCACCCACTTCATCCCTAGTGCGAATGGCAACTCGCGTGTCAAGCTCGCCTTGTCCAATGCGGAGCGCTGCTTCCTTCAGCTCTTTGAGTGGTTTCGAGATTGATCGGGTCATTGCGTAGGAGAAACCGCTGCCAGCGGCGACAGCCAGAAAGCCAATCACAAAACTTAGATAGGCGTACCGGTTCCGGTCAGCTTCAGCAGCCAGCCTGGCTCTCTCCACAATCTCTGCCAATGTTAGATTCATTCTACTGATGGAGCCGTGCAGCTGCGTCTGAAGGCCATCCTTAGACCCGATGCCGATTGCATCTTGCTGGTCCAGATAAGCTCTGAAGGCTCGTTCATAGTTGTCAAGATGGTTCAGGATGAAACCAGCATCGAGACCTCGAGACAACAGGACATCGGAACGGAGCGTCTGGAGTCTTGAAAACACGCTGCTCACATAGCGGCTTTCTCCGCGCAAGAGGAAGTCCTTCTCGTCGCGCCGCAACTGCAACAGACCGCGTTGCAGCCCCTGGTTGTTTGATCTCTCCAAAATCGACTCCACTTCATGAATGGCTCGGCGCCAATCTCCTTCTAAACCGTAGTCCTTGAATCCTCGCTTCCTGTAAGCAGCGGTGAGATCGATAAAGAGCTGGTTGTACTCTCTGACATTCGCCTGCAGGTCCGTGACGGCCTGGCGCTCTTGGGGGGGTGTGAGGTCCAGCAGAGATTCCACTTCCGTGATGAGTTCACCCACCTGCACCGCATGCCGTGTCTCAATCTGGTTGCTCTCATAGAAAGCCGCCGACTTGGCTTCGGTGAGGGCGAGTCCCATGTGCATCTGTGCAGCCTGGGTGATGTGCGCCTGGATCTGCTGGCCCGCTCGATAGGTCCTCCCGGACATCTGCCCCTTCCGTTTGAAGTAGCCGGCGAGGCTCAGCCAGAGCAATCCGCTGAGCAGAATGCTTGTCAGCGAAACCAGAAAGATTTTGGAGAGAATACTCTTCATCGTGGAAACCGTTCCCAAGGCCGCCACGGAGAGGCGGACATGTCTTCGCTCAGAACCACTCTTGGGTTCATGAATTTAGGGAAGAGCTGCTTCCGCCCACCATCTGCCGCAGCATTCCCACCAAGCCCTGTAAGGTTTCTGCCTGCGCATTCAGTTCTTCAGCGGCGGCTGCACTTTCTTCGGCGGTTGCAGCGGTCGTTTGAGTCACCTTCTCCATCTCGGAGACCGCCCGGGTAACTTCGCTGATACCCTGGGTCTGCTGCTTGCCGGCTTCGAAGACACTATCAACCAGGCCTTTCACGCTGGCTGAGGTCTGGGTGAATGAATCGATGACTTCAGCCACCTGCGTCACCTTGGAACTGCCTTCATTGGTGAAGCCAATGGATTCTTCAATGAGGGACGTCGTGTCTTTGGCAGCCTGGGCCGAACGCTGAGCCAGGTTGCGGACTTCATCAGCCACGACGGCAAAGCCCTTCCCGGCTTCTCCTGCCCGAGCCGCTTCGACCGCGGCATTGAGAGCAAGGATGTTGGTCTGGAAAGCAATTTCATCGATAGTCTTGATGATTCGTGACACTTTCTGGCTGGAGTCTTTGATGTTGGCCATGGATGCCACCATCTCTTTGAGCGAATGGTTGGAGGCGTCAACTTGTTTGGCGACCTCGCCCATGAGTTGGGCCGCCTGTTCGGCGTTGCTGCCATTCTTGCGGGTCATGGCAGCCAGCTCTTCCATCGAGGCCGAGGTTTCTTCCAGAGAAGCCGCCTGCTCGGTGGCACCCTGCGAAAGCGATTGGGCTGATGTAGAAACCTGATTGGCCGCCGAAACGGTTTCCTTGGCGCCTGAGGAAAGCCCCACGATAACCTTCGTCACTGGTTGAGTGACCCAGCGACTCAAGAACCAAGTCACCAGGCCTGCCATGACAATGACGGTGAATAGGGAAATCCACGCCACGTTCGCGACAAGATTGCTATTGGCTTTGACTTGGTGGTGAATGGGGGCTGTCACCTCCAAAATCCCGCGGACGTCATTGAGTTTCCAGTCGGTTTTCGGAGATTGCGGATGGCTGTTGTGGCAGTTGACGCAAGATTCGGCAACTAAGGTATCGGCGATCGCCACGCGCACCACTTCCCGGCCCGATGTTAGCTCCGTTTTCACAAAGGTTTCTTTCGGGTGGGTTTGAAGGAAAAGCGTTGCTTCCTTGGCGAAATCGTCCAGCACGCGGCCCTTGCGGTTCGGAAATGGGTAAGCACTGTAAAGTTTCAGTTGAATTCCCTCTTTGTCTTGTCCAATCAGTTCGCTTAGATCCTGAACCATGGTCGCCGGCAGCGGGATGGTATTTGCGTTTTCCTTGTGATCGTAGGAAATCTTCAGTTCGGTTTGGCCCTTCACCTTCTTCACGATGTTCTCGGTGTAATAGGCACGCAGCTTCTTGAACTGGCCAATGGTCGCCTTGGCGTTCGTCACACTCATGTCTACAGCATTATCCCGGGTCTTCCGTGAAAGGTAGACCATCAGCAAAATGGTACTGACGACCAACATGCTGATGATCGGGAAGAGAATTTTCTTGGTGATGCTCAAACGCTCAAAACTGACGATTGCCATGGACGTACTCTCCTTATACTCTCGCGCGTATCCAGGCCTCAAGCATGGCAAACTGTGCTGTTTGGTTCACCGCGTCGAAGCCTGTTCCGCGAATTGTCAACTACTGCCCTACCATCTGCTGCAGCACCTGCACCAGGCCGCGCATCGTTTCGGCTTGTGAATTCATTTCTTCGGAGGCCGCGGCGCCTTCTTCAGCGCTGGCTGCCGTTGTCTGAGTCACTTTCTCCATTTGGGAGATAGCCTGAGTCACCTGATCGATACCCTGAGTCTGCTGCCTTGCCGCCTCTGAAACCTCATCCACCAGGACCTTCACCTTGCTGGCGTTCTCCGTGATGGCCAAGATGGATTCGGCAACCTGCGTCAGCTTGCCGCTGCCGTCATTGGTGTTGGTGATCGACTCCTCGATCAAGGAGGTCGTATCCCTGGCTGCTTGTGCCGAACGCTGAGCCAGATTGCGAACTTCATCGGCCACGACGGCAAAGCCCATACCCGCTTCTCCTGCCCGGGCCGCTTCCACAGCAGCATTCAGTGCAAGAATATTGGTCTGGAACGCAATCTCGTCGATGGTCTTGATAATCTTGGCCACCTTTTCACTAGAGTCCTTGATCGCGCCCATTGAAGCCACCATCTGCTTCAGCGAGGCATTGGAATGCTCCACCTGCTGGGACATCTCGTTCATCATGCCGGCCGCCTGGGTGCTGTTCTCGGCGTTCTTACGCGTCATGGCTGCCATCTCCTCCATCGATGCGGAAGTTTCCTCCAGAGAAGCAGCCTGCTCGGTCGCTCCCTGCGAAAGGCTCTGGCTCGAAGCTGAGATTTGCCCTGAGGCTGAAGCCACCTGGCTGGCGCCGTCCATCAGTTCGGAAGAGGTCTGGCGCAGCGTCTTCGAAATGCTGAAGCTCAACGTCAGTCCCAGCGCCAAGCCTAAGGCCAGTGCAATGGCAGCGACTGTCAAGATGACATAGATCGGGGTGTTACCACTGCCGATGGCGGCTTTCGTGAACTCTGCGCTCACGCGATACTGCAGCTCGACCAGTTCACCCAGCAGCTTCTCGGTTTTGCTGAAGCTGGCACGCGCAGGTCCGAACGAGAACGCCGACGCTTCGTCCTTTTTTCCTGCTGCCAGCAACTCCATCACTTTCTTGTGGTCTTGCTTCCATTCATTCCAAAGCGGAACAAACTGCTTCCACATCTCGGCTTCTTCCGGAGTTTGCGGAAGAGGCTCGTACAGCTTCCAACCCTGCTCAGCCTGCTGCCATTTTTCTTCGAGTCGCTTCTTTTGATGCCCAACTTGCTCGCTCTCGAGGTCGAGCATGAGCGTGCGCTCAGCTCGCTGAATCCCCGTTTGCGCCTCGTTCATCAGCTCCAACCCCTGAACGCTGGGCAGCCGTACTTCAGCTATCTCACGGATCGCTTCAACTGCCTTTGCCAAGCCTCTCCAACCCACACAGGCAACCACGAGGGTGAGCGTCACACAGATTCCGAATCCACCAATGAGCTTCTTTCCTACGGTCCAATTGCGTGCCATCTAGATCTCTCCTCGTTGCGTTCTGCCTGTTGCCAGGGCTGTTGAGGTGTCGAACAGACCCGCGTCTTGCTCTGGACCTGCAGTTTCTGCGATGTTTCTATGGATCCACGTCGAGCACCGACGTGGATCCCCAATCGTGAGTTAGAAGCTGCGATAGCTTCCGTGGTCCAGGTCGGCTGATTCCAGCGGTATGGCCAGTTCAGCGGCCGATGTCTGGGGTCCGATTCTTTGCTTCGACTTTACAAGTGGAACCACAGCCAGCTTCGACGATGGCTTTGCCGCCGGCTTTGACACACCTTTTGACGAGAGCTTCGGCTGGTGAGATTCGGCCTGGGGCGCATGGCTGTTTCCACCATTCACCACCGCTCTCAGAGTGCCAACCAGTCCCTGCATCGTTTCGGCCTGGGCATTCATCTCTTCAGCGGCCGCGGCACTCTCCTCGGCAGTGGCAGCAGTGGTCTGCGTGACCTTCTCCATTTGTGAGATGGCTTGAGTGACCTGGTCGATTCCCTGTGTCTGCTGGCCTGCGGCTTCGGATACTTCATCGACCAGCGTCTTCACTCGCACCGTCTTTTCCGTGATCCCGGTGATGGCGCTCGCCACTTGTTCCAGCTTGGCGTTCCCATCGTTGGAGTTGGCAATGGATTCCTCAATCAGTGTAGCGGTGTCCTTGGCAGCCTGGGCCGAACGCTGGGCGAGGTTGCGCACTTCGTCGGCAACAACGGCAAAACCCATGCCTGCTTCGCCCGCCCGTGCTGCTTCCACAGCCGCGTTCAAGGCCAGGATGTTGGTCTGGAAGGCAATCTCGTCGATGGTCTTCAGAATCTTGGCAACCTTCTCGCTGGAGCTCTTAATCGCTCCCATCGACTTCACCATTTCCTGCAATGAGCTGTTGGAATCCTCAACCTGACGAGCCATTTCGTTCATCATGCCCGCCGCGCTCACTGAGTTCTCAGAATTCTTCCGGGTCATCGCCGCCATTTCTTCCATTGAGGCCGAGGACTCTTCGAGCGAAGCCGCCTGTTCGGTCGCACCCTGTGAGAGGGACTGACTGCTGGTAGAAACCTGGCCTGCCGCTGCAGCCACTTCCTGAGCAGCCTGTGATGTGGCGTCAATGGTCTGCGTCAGCGTCCTGCTGAGCGAACGTGTGACAAAGAAGCAGAGCACCCCCACGACGGTGAAGCAGACCAGCCCGCTGACACCCGCCAGCAATTCTCCGCGGACGACGGCGGCTTTCTCCGTAGCTCTGGCTGCGTCAACCTTCTTTCCGAGCAGGGCGACAATCTGGTTCAGAGCTTCGGCCGGGCCACGGTCCTTGCCTTTTACGACTGCGTCCACCTCGTCGGGATTCTTGCCCTGGGCGGCCGCGAACATTTCGAGACCCTTGCTGTAGGCGGCGGAAAGACTCGCGTAGTCTTCGTTGAACTTCTCCACCATCTTGCTGGCTTCGGGATCCTTGATCTCTTTCCGCAGCGTTGCGATGGCTTCTGTCACCTCAACGTTGTGCTTCTTGAGGCCTTCAACGTGTTTCTTGAAGGCTTCAACTTTGCTGCCGCGAAGCAGGATGTTCTTCCACTCCTGTATCTGCGTCCGGAACGGAACCTGGATGTCGCGAGCCAGGCCTTGCTGACGCACTTCTTCGTTGATTAGGCGTTCGTACTGTCCCAGGGTGGCGTCAATGCGATAAAACAGGATGGCCGATGTGCCGATTCCAACCACCATGCAAATTCCCAACAGGAGGTACAACTTGGTAGAGAGTTTCGCGTTCTTCATGTCTTCTTTCCTCTTTCCTCTTTGAGCTACTAGTCCTGAATTACAATCCAAAGCTGGTAACGCAGATCCCGCGCCTCTGGGCGGGTCTGCGGCAGTAAAACCATCGATTCACACCGGACCTTGTTCGTCCTCACCCTACTTGGCGCCAAGACTCAGAACTCACCCTTGTCCACCCGCCACTTTCAAAGCCGCAGACCTGCAAACGGCACAGGTCTGCGCTGCATTGGCATGCCTTCTACTTCCCTGCAGGCTGTGTCAACAGTCCAGCCCTCTGCAGAGTCTTCAAAACGTCGTAGCTGAAGATCAAGTCAAACCGGGTCTTGTTCGCGACTGCAAACGAGTTGTACATCCCCTGAGTGACAAAAGTCTGGACGGCGAGTTCTGGAGTGAGGTTGAACTTGCTTGCCATGAAAACTCGCTTGCCTTTGTTGAACCGGTCCGCGTTCAGCCCGCCGTAGTTCGGGTCAATGTCGGCAAATCCACCACCCACGGTGAAGCGCTTGTGGAGGGCCTTTTCACCGAAGATCGCAAAGCCGTAGTCCGGCTTCACATCTGTGCGTTGGTAGTTCTCAAACAGGAACGTGTCGAGGACCTTGCTCCCTTTGGCATTGACCTTGATGGCTTCCCGAATGGTCTCGGCGCCGTTCTGGAAGGTGTAGTCCCAGGTTAACGAAACCCGTTTGCCAATCTTCTTGGACACCAGGAACTGGTGGTAGTTGGATTCCTTTAGCCGGAACCACCGCTTGTTGACGTTTGGCTTGGTCGCATCGCCGATGAACCCATAGGTGGCTGAAACTTCGTCGAAGAAGAAGTTCTTGGGACGCTTGAAGCTGACGCGCTCTCCCATCAAATAGACATCGTTGTCGTAGGAGGTGATTTCGGTGTTCTCGCCCCGGTTGGGGTACAGGCTGCCGTACTGGATTTCGATGCCCGCGAACGGCTTGGCTTCCAAATAGAGCTGCTTGAGGTACAGGTTGGTGAACAGTCTGTCTTTGCCGCTGCCGGTGTTGTTCCAGCTGCCCGTCAAGCTGTTGCCGCTGAACAGTCCGGCGTTGATGGCATAATTCCCCTTCTTGTCAAACTTGAACTTTCCTTTGAAGCCTTCGTTGTGCTGGATCTGGTTGTTGGTCACCACACCGGCACTGTTTTCTACGTAGCGATAGCGATGACTGAGGGTTGCCGACTGAACTTCAACCCAGCGAGTGCCTTTTCCGGCTTTGGTTTTCTTGGCTGCTGGCTTGGATTCGACCAGAGTCTTCTTCGACGGATCGACTGCAACCGCTACCTGGCTCTCTGCCTTGGCAGGTTCCGGCTTGGCCTCTTCCTTTTTCGGTTCGGTTGCTTTGGGTTCAGACTTGACGGGATGGGTCGGGGCCTTAGCTTCCGCCTTCGCCACTTCGACGGCACGTGCTTGCGCAGAGCTGTTGTTCAAAGCAGCCAAGGCTTTGATCCATTCAGACTTGCTGACCGTGACAACCTCTTCAGGTTGGACCGGTTTATTGGTCTCTGCCCCAACCGTTGTTGTTCCCAGGGAAGCCGCCGCTTTAGCCCACTCACTTGCCTCTGCTTTGGGCTTCGCCGCTGCCTTGGCAACTGCAGGTTTGTCTTTCTTGCTCCCAGCTTCTTTGGCTGCCTTCTTGGTCGCAACGGGCTTTGTCGTCTTCTTGCTTGCGGGCTTCGTCTCGGCGGCGGGAGTAGTGCTTGAAACACCTCCCAAAACTTTCGCCCACTCGCTGCTATCAGGACGTACCGGCATTGCCAGCCCCAGCGCCAAGACAGCAGTTAAACAAAAGGTGCTGACAACTTGAATTCCGAGAGCACCGGATTCAGCCTTTTTTCTCGCGAGCGCCGATTCCAGCGTCTGTGCTGAAGCTTCCATCCTCGTCTGATCTTTCATGAATTAATTGAAGTTCCTGAAGAACTGGAACCTCGCCTCCCTCCGTGGAGTTGAACTGCTTCAAATACTCAGCACCATCTCGGATAAATGAATAGTTTCTATTACTATGAATCCTCATAGTTTTTTATTGTTTTATTCATAGATCTACTAAGCTCCTTTAGAGCGAATCGCTGCCAAAGTCCTGACGTCATTCGCTCATATCTCATTGAATAATGAAATCTTAATGGTTGTCTGTTGACCGGAAATCCTAGTAGGAAATGACGGGACCTTGGCTCCAGGCAAGGAAGGTTGGCGGCGAGAGTCCATACGAGGTTCGGGGGAACCCTTGGACTCGACGGGGACGACCCCGAGGCGAGGCTCACCCTCCGTCAAAGACGGGAATCTGTGCTGCGAGGAAATCACAGACGCGTACAGGTTTCGGATTTTTCGGCCCCAGTGATTGTGACTTTCGGGTTGATCTTGAAAGGCGTGGAAGAGTGAACGGTCAGGCTCTAGACTCTAGCGAGTCAGGCATTCCTCGGCTGGCGCCGATTTTGAGGAGTGAGCCCTTGGCTGCAACGCCCTTTCCAGAACCTCGAAGAATTCCTTGGGGTTGATGGGCTTGGTGAGGTAGCCATCCATTCCTGCTTCGATGCAGCGCGCTCGATCTTCTGGCATGGCTCGACCAGTCATGGCGACAATCGGTATGCGGGAGCCCTGAGTTGCCTCGCGGCTGCGGATCTTTTGCGTGGTCTCGAAACCGCTGAGTCCGGGCATCTGCACATCCATGAGAACCAAATCGTAGCGATCGTTCTCCAGCGCCTTGAGTGCAGCGTCTCCGTTCGTCACCGATACGACTGAGTGACCTCGTTTCTCCAACAACCGGCAAGCCAGTAGAGAATTGATGGGATTGTCTTCCACCAGCAGCACCTTTATGACAGCCGGTACGCTGACGGACGATTCCAAGTTTGCCGGTGTCACCAGGGCTGCCTGCGCTGCGCCGTTGGAAACAACGGGCAAACCCAAACATGCTGTAAAGTGAAAAATGCTACCGGGACCACTAAAGGATCCCGTCTCATCGTGTGGGCCAGAGGAAGCAGGGCTCTGTACCCAGATGCGCCCGCCCATCAGATGGACCAACTGGGCAGAAATCGCCAGCCCCAGGCCCGTGCCCCCGAAACGACGCGTGGTAGAGCTATCTGCCTGAGAGAAAGCCTCAAAGATCGCCTGGTGCTTGTCTGGGGGAATTCCTATGCCTGAGTCTTGCACCGCGAAACGGAGAATGGTCGAGTTCGAGTCGCAGTCATTCAGGTTGCCGGAGGGATCCTTGCTCTCCCTATCCAAGGTGACTGTCAGTTTCACCTCGCCGCCTTTGGTGAACTTGACCGCGTTGCCGATCAGGTTAAGCAGGATTTGCCTCAACCTTCCAGCATCCCCAATAAGCTGGTCCGGGACATCGGGATGGACTGAGACGCTGAACTGCAGCCCCTTCCGTGCCGCTTCCATGGCCAGGACCTTGGTGCTGAATTCCACCGTTCCACGAAGACTGAGGTCGGTGGGATCGAGTTCCAGTTTTCCTGCCTCAATCTTCGAGAAATCCAGAATATCGTTCAGGATCGTCAAGAGAGAGGTTGCGGAAGCCTCAACCGTTTCAAGACAATCGCGCTGATCAGCCGTCAATCGGGTTTCAAGAACCAAGGCGGTCATCCCGAGGATTCCGTTCATGGGCGTCCGGATTTCATGGCTCATGTTGGCAAGAAACTCGCCTTTGATGCGGCTGGCGTCTTCTGCAGCAGTCCGCGCGGCCTGCAGTTCTTCAGTACGCGATTCGAGCAACAGGCGGTCGCGCTGAGAAGCCCGGTGGTTGCGATTCAACTGGGCACCCTCAATCCCGAGGATCAGCAGACTCATAAGACCGAAGATGAACATGGCCTAGCCTTCGGGTCCGCCCAGAATCCCGCAAACAATCACACAGGGAACGATCATCAACGCGGAATAGGCGCGGTGCAGCCACAGGTTGGAATAGAGTGATGTTGTCGCGAAGGCACAAATCCCAATCGTGCACATTAGTGCCAGCGACCCTGTCCATGCACCCCGATACAAGAGCAGCGTCAAGCTGGCAAACAGCCCCCAGGAACACCCAGCGGCCAGCGTGCCTGCAACGAATAACCTTTGCGTCAGTCGCGGGTTCCACCGGTGGAAGCGGTCGAAGCGCCAGGCCAGAGCGGTACGTGCGGCACCAAGCGCAAAGGTAAAGACCGTCATGGCGTAGAGCAGGGAGGGATGGTCCAGCGGATAGGCCGAGGAGAAGAGATTCACGACACACAGGCCAAAGTACATGAACGCACCGGGCAGACTGAGTTGCGCCAATGCCCTGTCCGTCTCTTCGCTGAGCTTCTCCTGAAACGATGGTAGCAGGCGCGTTGCTTTAGGTTCGTTGTCGATGCCAGTCACTCTGCCTCGCACGTGGAATCTCTGGGGGCGTCCGTACCCCGGCTTCGAATATCGGATCTGCAAGAAACAACGGCGTTCGCAGACACCGGTATCCACCGGTCCTATCGGATATCCAGAACAGCTGCTCTACTAGGAACACTACCAGCCGTGCAGTTAGATCCCCGAGCTGGATGCGTAAAAAACTCACCGCGTGAGGCTTAAGAACCAGACAGGTTGGGGTCCGGATGGGAAACGGCGGGAGGTTTTGGACGGCAAACCTGTCACCCTGTGCAAACTGTCTTGGGTGCGAATGCGCTTCGATCTACGATTCGATCAAGCCCATCCGAGTGAGACTGTTGAGAATTGTTTCTCGTGTGAATGGCTTGATGACGTAGTCGTTCACACCGGCCTTGAGTGCAAAGTCGGCATCGGAAGAATGAGGCCGGCCCGAGATCATCATGATGGGCAGAGACTTCAGCTTTGCATCGCGCCGGATCTCAGTCACCACCTGAATGCCGTTGATTCCTGGCAAGTCCCAGTCCAGAATCACGACGGCGAAATCCCCGCCCATTCCCAAAATCTGCAAAGCCTCGGTCCCATCGTTTGCTTCGACGGCTTCCATTCCGGCCTCCTGCAGAATCCATCCAAGCAGCAAACGCAGTCCTTTTGAATTGTCGACTACGAGCGCTTTCTTGCGTGCTTCTCCCTCATTCGGAAACATCGGCTCCATTTTTTTCCCCTGGGTTTTTTCATGACAGCAAGCTCAGTACTATCCATCTTCTAAAGCAATCGGACTACTAGGAAGAGTGCTGGTTTGATGGAGTAAAACTCCTTGCGCGGCAAGGCAGCGCGCCGACTTCTGAGGCTGCAAAAGCGGATCTGAACCTTCGAAGTAACAGGCAGAATCGTCAGGCTGCGGAAACTATTTGCAGCTTGTCAGCAAGCGAGGCTTCTTGGTGGGCGAGGGGTAAGAGTTGTGTATCGTGGAATGACGACCCGAACTAGTAACTGTTAGCAGAATCCATCCAAGATCAGTACTCAGCTAAAGAGCCGCCGTGGCGAAAATTTTTCACAGCTTGGTACTCGTTTTTTTTGGACCCAGGAACGAGGATGATTCCTAGGAGCGCGTTGAACGAGGTCTCAGCTCTCCACAATTCCATGTTTAATGGCGTACTTGGTGAGTTCGGCCGTGGTTCGAAGTCGCAACTCGTGCATGAGCCGGTATTTGTGAAATTCCACGGTCTTGACGGAGACGTTCAAAGTAGAAGCAATTTCCTTGAGCGAACGGCCCTCGGCAACCAGTTGCAGGACCTCGCGCTGGCGAGCTGTCAACTCCCGCACCGGCTTGTCCGGCGCGGCCGAAGGGTCAATCAAAAGGTCCACCACGTCCTTCGTGATGGCTGGGCTCACATAAAACCGCCCTTTGAGAGCTTCCTGAATCGCAGCGACCAGCTCGGAGACTGCCGATCGTTTCAGGACATACCCGCAAGCACCTGCGCGGAAGGCCTCTCGAACGAAACTGACATCCGGATGCATTGTGAGGAATAGGATCTTGACAGCCGGGACAAGTTTCTTGAGTTGTCTGGCCGCATCGATCCCATTCATGGAAGGCATCGAGATATCAAGGACGATGACATCTGGCTGAAGCTTCGGCCCTGCAGCCAACACGTCGCGCCCGTCCGCGAAAATCCCAACCAGATCGAAATCGCGTTCCAGCAGACTCTTGAGTCCTTCAGCCAGAATTGTGTGATCGTCGACCAAAACCAGGCGCGGTCGGCTCATGCGTGGGTCCTCAATGACCAAGTTGGTGACGGAACCGGAGTCATGGCCCCCTTGCTAAAACGACAACGGCACCGTAACTTCGACTTGCGTTCCCTTCCCGAGATGCGATTCGATCGCCAGTTTCCCGTTCACCTGATGGACGCGTTCTTCCATGCTCACCAGGCCAAGTCCACCCGTTTTCCCGAGATTACGCAGATCGAAGCCAGAACCGTAATCCTGAATGCGCAGAACAACGCGGTCGGGTGCAACACTGAGGCCCACCTCGGCCTCGCGCGCCCCTGAGTGACGCGCAATGTTGCGAAGCGTCTCCTGTGCCACGCGGAAGAGGCACAGGGAAACCGCTTCCGGCAGAGACGGTCCCTGGTTGTCCTGTTCGAAATCGACTTGAATCCCTTCACTCTGAGAAAAATGGCGGCATTCCGTTTCGAGCGCCGCAGGCAAGCCGAGATTCTCGAGAATGGCCGGGTGCAAACGATAAGCCATGCGGTGCACGTCGTCTGAGATCCTGGCCACCCAATCCACGAGTTCGCGAGTCCGCTTCTGCAGAGGCTTGGCCCGGGCCGGGATCTCAATGTGGAGTTTTTCCAGTGCAACACTCACCACCGCGAGTTGCTGGTTCAAACCATCGTGAAGCTCGCGTGCGAGGCGCTTTTGTTCAGCTTCCTGGACCGAAACCAGATGAGCAGCCAGTTCGCGCAATTGTTCGCGGTGGCGCCTCAGAGAAGCTTCGCTCTGGCGCAGCGCCTCTTCGGCCTGACTGCGTTCCTTGCGTTGTTCGGTCTCCCTCAGCGCTCGCCGAACCGCGGGTGCCAACCGGGTGAGCCGCTGCTTCAAGACATAGTCTGTAGCGCCGACCTTGAGCGACTCAATGGCGACTTCCTCTCCCAACGTTCCTGACACGAAAATAAACGGCACTTCTGGAGCGTGGGTGCGCGTCAAAGACAGCGCCGTAAGGCCGTCAAATCCCGGAAGCGCATAGTCCGCCAGAATCACGTCGAACGCTTCCTCATTTAGCGCCCTCAGAAAGGCGCGCTCGGTTTCAACGTGAACCAGCTCGCATTCAAACCCGTCAGATTCAAGCGCAACGCCAATCAATTCGACAGCTTGCGCATCATCTTCAAGGGACAGTATGCGGAGCGGACGCGTCATCGGTAAGTGACGAGTGACGAGTGACGAGTGACGAGTACCTGGGATTGAAGTGTCGCGTCCCTAAGACGCATCATTGGGTATCCAGACACTTGCGAATTGTTTGCAGCAGCTTGGACGGCGTAAAGGGTTTCTGCACGAAGTTCACACCTTCCTGCAAGGTTCGCCCTCGGCTTGTCAACTCACTGCCGTAGCCCGTGGTATACACAATCTTCAGTCTTGGCTGATTCTTGCTCAGTTGTTCAGCAAGATCCCACCCAGTGATGCCATCGGGCATGACGACATCGGTCAACAAGAGCGCTATAGTATTTGCCTGCTGTTGCCAGATCTTCAGCGCAGCGACACCACTGGCAGCCTCCAGCACCCGGTAACCACCGCGGTGCAGGACATTTCGCATCAACTCGCGGACAACCGGTTCGTCTTCCACGACCAAAATCGTCTCCGTGCCACCGCGTGCTCCAGTGCCCTCAACGTCCTTAGCCGTTACTGTCTCCGCCTCCACTGCTGCCTGCAGCATGATCAGGAATGTCGTCCCCTTTCCAACCTCACTCGACACCTCGATCGAACCCTTGTGTTGCTGAATAATTCCCTGGACTGTAGCCAAACCCAGTCCCGTGCCCTTCCCGACTTCCTTGGTCGTAAAGAAAGGTTCGAAGATTCGAGGCAGCACGTCGGCAGGTATGCCCATTCCGGTATCGCTGCAAGCGAGACTCACCGATGATTCTGGCGCTGGGTTTTCCGAACCGTGCGAACCCGACGGTGTGATGAAGGTCCGAATCGTTAATCGCCCGCCATTGGGCATGGCGTCCCGAGCGTTGACCGCCAGGTTGAGCAGGACTTGATCGATCATGCCCGGGTCAGCGTGGATCGTCGGTAGATTTTGACCCGGCAGCACTTCCAACCGAATGTGCTCTCCCAGCGTTCGCTGGAGCATGCGGACCATGCCGGCCACTGCCTTGTTGATATCCACGCGGCCCATCTGGGGCGCTTGCTTGCGACTCACCATGAGCAATTGCCGCGTGAGACTGGCGGCCCGCTCGGCACTTTCCAACACCATCTGCACGGATTCGGTAGCTCCTTTTGACAGAGAACCTGTAGCCAACAACAACGAGGAATGCCCCTGAATGACCGTCAGCAGATTGTTGAAGTCGTGAGCAACACCGCCCGCCAGTTGCCCCACAGCCTCCATCTTTTGTGACTGTCGAAGCTGGGCCTCGAGACTTCGCCTTTCGGTGACGTCGGTGGCGATCACCAAAATCGAGCTCGCCTTTCCGGCGTCGTCGTGCACCAGGGTCCAGCGGTTGCTGGTAATCACCTCCTTGCCCGCCCGGGTCAACTGCTTCAGGTCGCCGCCCCATTCTCCAGCCTGAGCAAACTGCTGCCGCGCTTCGTTCAAAGGCCCGACGTTGCGGTAAAGCAGTTGCGACGTCTTTTGCCCGACCGCCTCGGCAGAACTCCACCCGTAGAGGTGTTCAGCGCCGCGGTTCCAATACAGAATGGTATCCTCGAGGTCCTGCTGGAGAATGGCATCGCTTGCAAGGTCCAGCAGACGGGACTGTTCCTGCATTCGCAACTCGGCGCGCAAGCGTTCCTTGCGCTCCTCGGCCTCGCGCATTGCCCGGCGAATGGCTGGAATCAATCGTGACAACCGCTGCTTCAGGACGTAGTCGGTGGCGCCCTCCTTGAGCGAATCGATGGCAAGTTCTTCACCCAGCGAACCCGACACGAGGATGAAAGGCATTTCAAGCCGCTTCTGCCGCACGATTCGCAAGGCGCTAATCCCGTCAAACTGGGGCACCGAGTAATCTGCCAGGATCAAATCAAACGGACCTTCGTCCCGCAATGCCTGCTCGAACTCCTGTCGAGTGGTGACATGCACGAGCTCGTGATCGATGCCCTCGGCTTCGAGCGCAGCTCGAATCAGCTCCAGAAAGGCCCGATCGTCCTCAAGAGACAGGATACGCATAACCACTTAACCAGGCTGACGACTACGCGGCCAAAACATAGCTATTAGAGCCCCGACCTCAGTGACTCGGGCAAACGGTAAGACAGTCATCGTTGACTCTCACTAGGATCGTCCGCTTCCAGGATTTCCTTCACAGCTTTTCCAAACTCGACAAACTCAGGCGGCTTCCGAAACCAGCTGTTGATTCCTAGATCGAAACAGGCTTGCAGCTCCGCCTTGTCTTGCGCCGATGTCACAACCATGACAGGAATCGACTCCAACGCAGGATCGGACTTGATCTGCTGCAGAACCTCCAGCCCGGTGACTTTTGGCATTTTGAGATCCAACAGAATCAGACTGGGTTGACCCTCCAGCCTGCCTTCATACTGCCGGCGACGATACAGGTAGTCCAGCACCTCCTCGCCATCACTCACGACGGCGACGGTGGCTTCGAGCTCAGCCTCCTTGAGGGCTTCCAGAGCAAGCTCGACGCTAACCGGATCGTCGTCGGCGAGCAAAATGCTTCCTGTTTTTGACATCCAGCGTTACACCGATCCCTGTTAAAACAGGCCGAGATAAGTAGACTCACATGAGCGTCGCTCCGTTGCGGCCGCGCCCTCACCCCAAGCCCTCTCCTGTGGTAGAGGGTGGCCGAAGGTCCGGTGAGGGGATGGAATTAACGACGCCGTGTATCGACCACTCATTCCAAAAGCACTTCTACTTCTAGACCGACTCTCTCCCGACGGGGTTCGTATCGTTTCGATCCCCGTCCTTAGGCAGCGCTAAGAAAAACGAAGCGCCCCGATTCTCTGCAGCCTCAGCCCACACTCGGCCGCCATGCCGGTGAACAATTCGCTGTACATTGGCCAGGCCGATGCCTGTTCCTTCAAATTCTTTCACACTATGCAGACGTTGGAAAACACCAAACAGCTTGGTGGCATGTTTCATGTTAAAACCAACGCCGTTGTCCTTGACGAACACTACGACTTCCTCAGCATTGCCAGCCTCACAGCCGATGGCAATCCGGGCATGCGCCTGCGTTCGGGTGTATTTGATGGCATTCGAGAGGAGATTGGCGAAAACCTGTTTCAGAAGGTGCCAGTCGCCCAGCACTTCGGGGAGCGACTCGACCTGCCACTCGATGGATCGCCCTTGGGTTTCAAGCACAGACTCCTCCTGCACCTCGGCCACCAGACGGTTCAAGTTCACAGGGATCCTTTGCAACTGGGCACGATTGAGCTTGGAAAAATCAAGCAGGCTATCAATCAGTATCCCCATTCTCCGAGTTTCGTCGGTGATAGTGGCGAGATACTTCTCTGATTTCTCGTCCAGCGAGCCATCCACGCGTTTTTGCAGCAACTGGGCAAATCCAGAGATATTGCGCAGTGGCGCGCTGAGATCGTGGGAAACGGAGTAGGAAAAGGCCTCGAGTTCCTTGTTGAGGGCCGTCAACTCGGCCGTGCGCTCAGCCACGCGGCGCTCCAGATTCGTGTTAAGCAGGTGGATCGCATCTTCTGTCTGCTTGCGTTCCGTAATGTCGCGAGCAACCGTGGCCATCCATTCCACCCCGCCTTCGGGAGTCCTCTTCGCGAGAATCACCTGAGACACCGGAATCTCGCGCCGATCGGAATGCAGAAGAGCGGATTCCCCGCTCCAGGTTCCATGCGCCAAGGTAGCAGGGATGCCCTCTGTGAGCACCTTTTCAGCAGCCCACCCTGGATGGAAATCACGAATATGGCGATGGCGAATTTCCTCCTGTTCCCCCAGTCCCAGCATGCGCCGTCCCGCTGCGTTGATGAACATCGCGTAACCGTCGGCGTCGGTAAAACCCACGAAGTCACTGGTGGCTTCCAGCACGGCCGCAAGCCGGGCTCGTTCGGCGCTCAGGGCGCGTTCTTGTTCAAGTTGCTCGATCTGCCGGCGAAGCCTGCTGCGCGTGACACGACGGGCTGTAGCGCCAACCAGAGCGACGAAGCCAAACAGCATGGCTGCAAGGAACGAGTTCGATTGCCAGAGAAATGGCTGCACCGTCACGTTCAAAACCGCGGCGGTCTCATTCCAAAGCGAATCGTTGTTTGCGGCTTTGACTCTCACAGAGAATTTACCCGGGCCAAAGGTGGGAAAGGTGAGCGAGCGGCGCGTGCCTGCATCCACCCACTGGTCACCGGTGCTATCCAACTGATAAGCAAACTGCACCTTCTCGGGAGCCGTGTAGCTGAGGGCCACGTAGTGTATGCCCAATTCCCGGCTCCCAGCCGGAAGAGTCACCAAGTTGTCGCTGCCGAATTGAGCTTCCTGGGTCTCGCCAAACCGGTCTGTGTAGACGACGTGCTCAATCAGGACCGGCGGAGGAATTGTGTTCAGACGAAGGGTTCGGGGATCTACCCTGGCAACACCTTTCAACGTAGCAAACCAAAGCCGGCCCTGACTGTCCTTCATCGCAGTGGATTGAAATCCGCTCGCGCATTCGACGCTCGCCAACCCGTCGCTTACATTGAAGACCTGTAGCTGAAGCTTGGCTGAAACTCCACCGGCCACGCTATCGAGATCCTTCTTCGCTACGCGGATCACGCCGAGATTGGAGCCGAGCCACCAATGGCCCGTTCCATCGTCCTGCAAGCTACTAATGTTCCGGGTAGGCAGACCTTGTGGCTCGTTGATCGCTGACCAACTCCCATTCTTCAGACGCAAGAGGCCAATCCCGGCCCCGCCCAGCCAAAGAGACCCGTCTGATTCGAATCGCAGACAAGAGACCTCCCGGAGTGACTTGCCGTTGGGGTCTTTAACTTCCGTCCACTTTCCATCAGCCAACCGAAACAATGCGTCAGCATTGGCAGCCCACAGGTTCCCCGACTTGGGATCTTCAGCAAGGTATCGAATGGCACGAAGGTTGGAGTTCTCTGTCGGCACCCACGGCTTGAACTGCCCGTCTTCAAACACGGAAAGTGCCCTGTCGCCTCCGATCCAGATCCGCCCCTTGGAGTCCTGGAAGAGCGCATAGATTGAGGTACCCCCCGAGTCTTCCGCTGAGATCAAGCGCCTCTTGCCTGCCTTGACTACGTAAAGTCCGCTGCTGAAGGTCCCCACCCACCTATTGTGTTGGCGATCCACCAGCATACATTGGACATAGGCGCTAAACCCTTCCGGCGTGCCGGCCACACCCTCCTGGAGTCGCGCAATGCCGCGTCCCCACGTTCCGACGAGCATGGTTCCAGGGGCTTCCTCAACCACAGCCTTTGCTACTCGTTCCGGTAGACCGCTTTCTAGACCATGGCTGACGAAGGTTCGTCTCTTGAGTCGCATGAGGCCACCGCCACTGCTCCCCACCCAAAGGTTATGCTCCCGATCCTCAAAGCAGGAGCGCAAACCATCGTAGGTCAACCCGTTCTGAGTGTTGTGCCGACGCACGTCGCTTGTCGGCAAGACCTCAAATAGCCCAGAGTTATAGGATGGAATCCAAATCGTGCCATCTCGGCCTTCATAGATCTGCCAAGCTGCTCGTTTTTCATCAGGCAGTTTTATTCTCGCGACAACTTGATCTTCAGCCACGCGCAAGAGGTCCTTGTCACGGATGATGAGCAGGCTGCCGTCCCTTCCTGACCCTGCTGCACTGAATTCAGAAACGATCGTTGTCGCTAAGCTGGATTTCACCCATTGCCTGCCGTTCCACGAGCCAAAGAAGCCAACCTGAGCTACCCAGATACGGCCATCCTTGTCGACATGTCCAAAGTATCCCGAACCTTTCTTGCCAGGTGGCTCTGGCAGTTCTTCCATTCTGCCATTGTCGTCGACTCGAAAGACTTTTCCATCAAAACTCGTGATGCAGAGGATTCCAGCGTTTTCAGAAAAGGTTCGCGCATAGTCTCCAGTCCAGCCTCGATCCCTGCCGTAGGTAGTCCATCGATCATCCTTGCGAACCACGATTCCGCGAAGCGTACTCACCCAAAAACCGCCTTGGTGGTCGAGGTGGAGGTTGACGATACCTGGACTTGGGAGCGCGGGCGTATTCGCCGGATCAAAGACAGTGAACTTGACGCCATCGAACCGGACCAGGCCCGCAAACGTGCCGAACCACAAATAGCCATCCGGAGTCTGCACAATTGCCGTAGCCGAGTTCTCCGGCAGTCCCTGCTCCGTCTGCCAGGAGTCGATGAGAAACTCAGAATCGGCAAACGTGGCTCCAGACAACCAATTCGGGGCGCCAAGGAGGCTGGCTAGGCAGAGTGTTGCTGCAACGAGACCCTGGGGGCGCGGGCGTGCCGGCCGCACTGGAGCGGCAGGAGGCCGTTCCAATGACCTGTGACTGCGGGCGGGACGTCCGCGCTCCCAGGGTGATGTCACTTTAGTTGCCCATTTGTGTTTCGACATGCAGGGTGTCGCAGACCGTCTAGTCCGCAGGCTATCTCGGCAGGGAACAGAAGAAGGCTGCTCCCTGGTCCTCCTCGGCCTCTACCCAAACTCTTCCTCCGTGTCGCTGGATGATTCGCTGGACGTTGGCCAGACCGATGCCGGTACCTTCAAATTCCTTCACACTGTGCAACCGCTGAAACACTCCAAATAGTTTGGATGCGTGTTTCATGTTGAACCCGACGCCATTGTCTTGAACGAACACCACCACTTCTTCCGAATTCCCATTCTTGCATCCCACCGTGATGGTCGCCTTGGGCCGAGTTCTGGTGTACTTGATGGCGTTGGACAGAAAGTTGGCAAACACCTGCCTCAAAAGATTCCAATCGCCGAGCACCTCAGGCAGCGGCTCGACTCGCCATTCAATGGAGCGGCCCTGCGTTTCGAGGAGAAACTGCTCCTGAACCTCGGCTACGAGCCGGTTGAGATCAACGTTGGTCTTCTGCAATTCCGCGCGGCCAAGCCGGGAAAAGCCCAAAAGACTCTCGATCAGCGTTCCTAGTCGCTGCGCCTCATCCATGATGGTCGCCAGGTATCGTTCTGATTTCTCGTCCAAAGCTCCGTCGCTCCGTTTGCGAAGCAACTGAAGGAACCCGGAGATATTCTTGAGCGGCGCGCTCAGGTCGTGCGAGACGGAATACGAAAACGCTTCCAGCTCCCGATTGGCCAACTCCAGCTGTTTGGTTCGAGCCTGAACCCGGTTTTCCAGCTCGGCATTCAGCGTCCGTATATTCTCCTCGGCCCGTTTGCGCCTTCCTACGTTAATGAACAAGAGGCCAATCACGAGCCCTTCCAAGAGAATGAAGGCAGCAGCTCCCCAAATCACTCCGCGGTAGGCTGCATAGAAATCAGGCGGCCGGTTGACGATGGTCGCGTTGGCGGGCAACTGGGATTCTCGAATGCCCCAGCGTTTCATCTGCGCGAAGTCGAAAATGAAATAGTTTTGTCGGTCCACTTCGAAAGGGATTTGTTCAGGGGATTCGCCGTTCAGAATCCGAGCAGCCATCTTGCCAGCCCGCGCGCCGTGCTCAAATCCTCCGTTGCGCGATGCCGCAACGATGCCCTGGCCGATCTCGCTGACCGATGGGCTATAAACCGGTGCGGCACTGGCCTCTGCGATACGCTTCAACGTCAGCTTGTTCTGAAAATAGCTGCCGGTTCGATCCTGGTTTAAGTGCGAAAGCATCACCACGGTTTGACCAGGCAGGTTCTGAAGCGTCGTGGTGATTTCATCCAGGGTCATGAATCGGCCATCGAGAAATGACAATTGAAGGTCGGTGATGGAAGCCGCTGCACGCGCATAGACGTCGCGTGAACTGGCAGCAGCTACTGAATTGTCCGTGACGACATGGACGGAACGAGTGCCTGGGTGGAGCCTGAGCGCTAGGCCCAACAGTTCCGCGCTGGCAAAGACTTCAATGACACCTGTCATCGTGTCTCGGGAAGTCTGAGCAGCCAGCTCCGTGTTGTTTACGCCGCAAAATACCAACGGCTTCTTTCCAAACAAACTATCCTTGCTCTTCAAAAGAAACTGGAGGGCCGCATCGTCCGTCGAGAGGATCAGATCAAGAAGCCGACCTCCGTACTTGGCTTGATAGAATGCCCTCAGTGCGTCCAGATGCTTTTCATCGGCGCGACGCGTGGTATCCATGTACTCCACGTAAAGTTCAACAGGGTAAGGCTGGTCTGAGAGTACGGATCGAACACCGCGCACTTGGTCATCGGTCCAGGCATAGCCCGCACGATAAGAATTCAGCAGGAGAACAGTCTTTGAGGGAGGTGCTTGGCAGTGAAGCTCCCGTGTGGAAGAAATTGCGAGGGCAAGAAGAACCACGCGCCGAAAACAAAGAGTCCAGCGGGAAAAGTAAGAGCGGGAATCTCTGTCCGGGGGCGACAATTCCTGAGGAGGGGGTTGGGAGGAGGGCAGCGCCGGAGTAGGGCGATTTGCAAATAACAAACCAAGCGCCTTGGGTGGCGCACACATGACGCAGATTGCCTTGTGTGCGGCGACAGAACGCAGACATCGCGCAAAACGCGATGTCTGCGCCACCCAGGTTGATCTATCACGGCATTTCGGAATTGCCGTCATAACAAGCAACCTGAAAGCGGCAGCAACCAAGAGAAGTCTGTGTGGTACCGAGGGTCCATGATCATCTTGGAAGGGTAAAGAAAAATACAGCGCCACGATCTTCCTCAGCCTCTGCCCATACGCGACCTCGATGTCGATGAATGATCCGTTGCGCGTTGGCCAGGCCGATGCCCGTTCCCTCGAACTCCTTCACACTGTGCAATCGCTGAAACACTCCAAACAACTTGGACGCATGTTTCATGTTAAACCCAACGCCATTGTCACGGACAAAGATCACCACTTCTTCTGAGCTGCCTCGCTGGCACCCTACAGTGATTTGGGCACGTGGCCGGGTTCGAGTGTACTTGATGGCGTTGGAGAGAAAGTTGGCAAGAACTTGTTTCAGGAGATCCCAATCTCCCAACACTACCGGCAGTGCCTCGATGCGCCACTCAATAGACCGGTCTTGGATTTCAAAGAGAAACTGCTGCTGAATCTCGGCTACCAGGCGGTTGAGGTCCACCGCAGTCTTCTGCGGCTCGGTGCGGCTCAGCTTGGAGAAGTCCAGCAGGCTCTCAATCAACGTTCCCATCCTCCGCGACTCATCAGAGATGGTTTCCAGGTATCGTTCCGCCTTCTCATCGAGCGATCCGTTCACCCGCTTCTGGAGCAACTGGACAAAGCCTGAGATATTGCGAAGCGGTGCGCCCAAGTCGTGTGAGACGGAGTAGCTGAAGGCCTCGAGCTCCCGGTTGGCATACTCCAACTGTGCCGTGCGTTCCCTGACGCGCTGCTCAAGGCCGGCATTCAGGGCGCGAATCTGGGCTTCGGCTCCCAGCCGCTCCAGTTCGGCCGCCGCCCGCGCTGCAAAGATTTGCAGCACAGACTCCGCAAGATTCACGTTTGCTATAGGCTGGCAGGAAAGCACGGCCATCAGGCCATTGGTTCTGCCTGTGGAATCGAGTAGCGGTGTTCCCACATAGCCCTCTACTTTCATCTCCTTGAGAAGATCGTCCAAGGGGAAGGCAGTCTGCACTTCGTTGGGATAGCTGCAGATGGAATCGTTCATGACGTTCTCGCACGGCGTGTGGCGCAGGTCGTACTCGAAGTTCTCGGCAACCTGGCCCTTGGCGAACACAGCTACCGTCTGCACCCTGCCCGGTAGGTTCTGCTTCAGCTCGGCTATAAACGCGTAGTCGGCTTCCAGTGCCCGTGCCAGTTCGGTGACGAGGGAACGCAGAAAGGACTGACCCGTGTGGGCGCCGATGCTTCGACCGACACGCAGGATCAAATCCTGGGCTTTCCTTCTCTCCGTGACGTCATTCATGATACCCAGCATTCGGATCGATCTGCCCCGATCGTCCTTGAGGAAGGTCCCGTTGTCTTGCAGGATGATGTAGGTGCCATCCTTGCGGCGAAAGCGATATTCAGCGTCGCAGGATTGGCCTGTTGCCATTGCTCTCTCGAACAGCACGATGGCTTCCTCCCGATCCTCAGGGTGGACGAGCTCTTTGTACGCATTCAGATCGATCTGTTGAAACTCCTCTAGAGAGTAGCCGGAAACCTGGGTAACAGCTCCGGCCCACTGAGCACGGCCCGATGCGATATCCAAATCATAAATCATGTGACCCGTTCGCTCCGCCACGAGACGGAAGCGCTCTTCACTATCCTTGAGAACGGAGCTGACGTTCTGTTTCTCCTGCTTGAGAAGATTGACCCGGTCAGCCAATGCTACTGCCCAAAGAAACACGACGGTAACCCACGCGAAGTCTTGTGCCCGGGCCGGCCAGGTCGCCGTTAGGAGCAGCACTTGAGCCAGTACGATGATGAGCCTGCAGACGCTGAACCCAATCCACGCCAACAAGAAGAATCGCGCCGCCTGAAAGCCCTGCTTCCAGCGGATGAAACCGGCTGCCATCATCAGGACTAGAAGGCCCGTTTCCAAGGGTTTGAAGAGACCCCCCAAGACTGGGAATACGAGATCGACGATCGAAACCACCCCGTAGATGAGGATCGAGGCCGTCATCACGCGATGAAGCAGAGGAACTTGCCGTCGGGTCTCAAGGAATGCCTGGCTGAACAGTATCCCAAAGACATAGATCGCCAGAAGGGAGAGATCACGCGTAACCAAGTGCGGCTGGACAAGGTGAGGCCACAGGCACAGAGAACTCCAGCCATCTGCAGTCACGCGATAGAGGCAATAGGCGCCTCCCATCGCTGCAAGATAGGCGTAGCTCTTCTCGCGTAGGAAGAAATAGATCAACAAGCCGTAGCCGGTTGTGAACACCAGGATGCCGAAGAAGATCCCCCCGAGGAGGCTGTCGGTACTCCACCGCTGGGCAAACGCAGAAATGGAGAAAAGTCGCAGGGGCAGATGAATGTTGGTGCCGCTGCTAATGATCTGCAAATAGAAGGTCTGATTGCTTTGCGCAGGCAGGGGCAAACGAAAGGAAGGGAACCGATTGCGGATCTCCCACAGGCTGAATGGAACATGCCTTCCAGCCTGTCTCGCTACAGCTGCGCCCTTGTCGGACAAGCGGAAGAATGTGACTTCTCTAGGCCTCCAGCCCAATTCCACGATCCACTCCGCAGATTCGGCTGTCGGATTTGAAACCTGGCACCGCACCCAGACTGCAGCATCGGTGTACCCAATTGCCGGCACTTGCTGTCTGCTGGGCACGAACTTATCCTTCCATTCGGGGGAGGCGACCTCGTTGATGTTCAGCTGATGGCTGGGATCTTCAAGAAAGTCGAGATGGTCACCGAGGGAATACTCCTCCCGACCCTCAACGAGCGTGAGAACACGAGCAGGGTTAACGAAACTGCCGGGTAAATCAGCCTGCGCCATTAGTTGCTGAGTTGAAATCAGCCAAAGCAGACCAAAAGCAGGGACCAGTAGGACTTTGGATTTCGTGGGAGTATCCTCCCGGAGCGATTCAGCCTGGATTGTTGGAAGGCGGGCAGTGCCATCGATTGAACGCTTATTAGACCACTGTGGTTGCAACAGCGTCAAGGCAGCCCCTCACCGTCAACTGCGCGGCAGGACCCATTGAGACTCCTTTGTACCTGGACGGCAATCCCTTCCGGGTGCTAGTTTTCTGACGACAATCACATCCGGTTTCGCGCGCCAGTCTCGCGAGGTTCATCATTGCCGGAACCGGCCTAGCCGCCTAGAAATCGCCAAAGGATTGGGACTCCATGAAACGACCGCTATTTGTTACCATGCTCGCCCTGTCAAACCTTTTGCTGGCCCCAGGCCAGACGATCAATGTCAACAAAGCCCGCATCGAAGAAGCGCTCGCGCGGCACCGACAAAAGGTCGACGTTCTGGATAGGCAGATCGTGTCACTGCTCAATGAGAGGGCTCGCATTGCTTTGGAGATCGGACGCATCCGGCAGCGGGAGAGAATACCTCCTTCATCTGCCCGGGGCCGCGAGGAGGAAGTCGTGCGGAACGCAATGGTCCAGAGCGTTGCTCCGCTGAGTCCGGAAGCTGCCAAACGCATCTATGAACGAATTATCTCGGAGATGGTCGCGATCCAAACAGCGGATAGGAACGCTCAAAACACCGGAGGCAGCCGAAGAATTCCGTGACGAGGCGTTTGCCGTGCAGGCAATCTGGATCACTGGGAAGAACGAACAGGATTGTAGTGACAATCAGAGGAATTCGGTCGAAGATTCGCGCATCTGACTCGGCTCCGTTTGAAGTAATCTTACTGCTTAAGGATGACTCCATGATTCCCGGAATGATTCTGAAGTTCTTGCAAGACCGAGGGACCATTGCCGTGAGCGGCACTCGGGACACTCAGCGGGTGCCTCATATCCACTATGTATCGGGCTGGGACGTGGAACCCGACCATCAAACCATCAGATGCACCATTAATCGAGCCTACCTTGAGCATTTGCTCAGTTCGCTCGAAGACAACGGCCAGTTTTCTCTTACGGTGGAACAGATCGGCACCCATGAAACCTACCAATTGAAGGGGAACTATGCCGGCACCGCCGAACCGAATGCAGCAGACTTTGCCGCTCACCAGCGAATGAAGGACCGGTTTGGCAAGGCGGTCAACCTGTTGTTCGGCATCCCGGAAGAGCATTGTCGCGCCTACATCTGGCCGCCGAATGTCGTTGTCCGATTCAGCGTCAGGGAGATTTTTCTGCAAACACCTGGGCCGGGCGCCGGCCACCGGGTGTTTCCTCCGGAGGAACGATGACCAACGGTCTCAAGCTGCCGCACGAAATCAGAGCCGTGATGAACAATGGCCTTCCGGCTGTGGTGGTCACCTGCTCGGCCGATGGCGTCCCTAACGCGACGATCATTTCGCACGTGCACTATGTGGATGAATCGCACATCGCTCTCTCATTTCAGTTTTTCAACAAGACCATCCGGAATGTCCGGGAGAATCCCCACGCCTGTGTTTCGCTGAATGACTTGATGGGCAACATGCAATGGATCCTGGATGCTCAATACGATCACTCCGAAGCGGAAGGGCCCATATTCGACGAAATGGATATGCGCATTGAAGCCATCGCCTCTGCCTCTGGAATGTCGGGAATTTTCAAGCTGCGGGCCGCGGACATTTATCGTGTGAAATCCTTCCGATCCCTCAACCATGCAGCCTCCAACCCATGACAGGCCAGGAAAAGGACAACGAACTCGCAGAGCGGCTTGCGCGGAGATCAGCGGAAGTGGAAGTGCTGCGCCGCGTTGCCCTGGATGTTAATGCAACGCTCGATCTGGACTCGATCTACGAGATTGTTCTGCGGACAATGGACGAATGCTTCGGCTTCCGGCATGCGATCATCCTGCTGCTTGAAGATCCAGGCATGTTGCGGGTCGTGGCGGGCCGCGGCTACGAACACCAAGCCCTGGGCGGGACCGTCGTGGTGGGTGTCGGCGTCATCGGCATGGTTGCCAAGCGGCGACGGTTGATGCGCATGAATCATTTGCGCTCGCAACAGGCGTACTTCGAGCGCATTCGCAGCCAGATGCAGGAAGCCGGACGAGCGGCCGAACTCGGCGACGTTGTGGCGGTGCCCGGCCTGCCGGATGCGGACAGCCAGATTGCGATACCGCTGACAATCAAGGACAAGCTGATTGGGGTGCTCTCCGTCGAGAGTCGAGAACCCGAGCCTTTCAGCGAGCACGATGAGACACTCGTGTCGATTGTCGCCAGCCAGGCCGCGAGCGCCATTCAAAACGCCTTGTTGTATCGTGCTGTTGAGGATCGACGGAGGGAACTCGTGGAGGCCCACGCGAGTTTGAAGCAGCTGAATGAAACGTTGGAAGAGCGCGTCCGTCTCCGGACCCGGGAACTGGAACAAGCCAACCTTGACTTGCGCGAGACCCAGGCGCAACTGGTGCGATCCAGCACGATGGCTTCCCTCGGTACTCTGGCGGCGGGCATTGCGCACGAGCTGAACACCCCGATGGGGGCGATTCACTCCAATGCCGACGTTGAGCGTCGCGCCGTGCGAGTGATCAAGAGTGTTTTGAACGAACCGTCGATCACCGGTAAGCTCGGTCCGCAGCCTCGCCTGGAACGAACTCTAAGGATTCTGGATGAGGTCAACCAGATGACCCTCGAGGCCTCTGAGCGCGTGACCAGGATCGTTCAATCGTTAAAGAGCTTCGCGCGGCTGGACCAGCCCGAGTTGGAATGGGTCGACTTGCACGAGGGCATCGAGAGCGTCTTGATCCTGATGGATCATCTGATCAAAGACCGGATTCATGTCATTAAGAACTACGGCGAACTACCGAGGGTGAAGTGTTACGCCAGCCAAATCAACCAGGTGTTTGCGAACCTGTTGACGAACGCTGTTGAAGCGATTCACGGCGCTGGCAGGATAACGATTGCAACCAAGCAGGAAGGTTCGGACCTCGTGATTCAAGTGGCAGACACCGGCAGTGGAATCAGACCGGAGCACTTGGAGCGGATCTTCGACCCAGGGTTCACCACGAAGGGTGTGGGCGTCGGCACAGGGCTCGGGCTGTCGATCACCTACCGCATCATCGAAAACCATCAGGGATCGATACAGGTTGAGAGCGAGCCGGGGCGGGGGACAACCTTCACTTTGCGTTTGCCGATCACTCCAACACCATAGCTCTCACACGCAACGATGCCGGACCGCGAGACATTGTCCGTTCCTTCCGCTGGAAGATCGAAAAGATCAAGAACGCGGCGACCTTCGCGATTGAGCCATTCGCGTTAAGTCGAATTGCACCGGGTCCGAAAACAGGAGAATTGACTCTATGGGCTGGCTGACCGAGCCGCAAGCGTGGATTGCATTCGTGACGTTGCTAAGCCTGGAGATTGTCCTCGGCATCGACAACGTTATCTTTATCTCGATTCTGGCAGGGAAGCTGCCTTCCGTACAGCAAGGTCGCGCTCGCTACATCGGTCTCGGGCTGGCCATGGTGATGCGGATACTGCTGCTCTTGTCGCTTTCGTGGATCATTCGTCTGACCGAGCCCTTGTTCGAGGTGTTGGGTCAGGAAATCTCAGGACGGGATTTGATTCTGATTCTGGGAGGTTTGTTTCTGCTGGCTAAGGCGACGTTTGAAATTCACGACAGCCTTGAAGGCGACCCCGGTCACGCTTCGGCCAAGGTCAAGGCAACTTTTGCCAGTGTGCTGACGCAGATTCTATTGCTCGACATCGTATTCTCGCTCGACTCGGTAATCACGGCGGTTGGCATGGTTTCGCAAATTGAAGTGATGATTTCAGCCGTCGTGGTTTCGGTTATTTTCATGATGCTCTTCGCCGCACCGGTGAGCGGTTTTGTTGCGAAGCATCCAACGATCAAGATGCTTGCCCTGAGTTTCCTTTTGCTCATCGGCTTGACCCTTGTGGTCGATGGTTTCGGAGTTCACATCCCTAAGGGCTACATCTATTTTGCGATGGGCTTCTCTGTGTTTGTCGAAATGCTCAACCTGCGTCTGCGTGGCAAATCGCGTCCCGTTGATCTGCACGATCGTTACGTACCAAGCGTCAGCGGGACCAAGGGGACCGGCAAGTAGAACTGGGTTGCACAGAGCGCCGTCCTTGACTAAGGCGTTTTTCATCGCGCGCTGCGGCGCAACATTCAATGAAAACAGCGTCCCCCCTTGGACAAGGGGGGACTTCAGGGGGGTTGTGTGAAGGGAAACCAACCCACCCCGGCGCTTCGCGAAGGCTTCTCAAGCCTTCACCCCCTCCGATGGAGGGGATCTTCAGAGGAGTTTCTCATGCCGCCTCGCCGGCGCCACGCTGGATGAAAACAACCGTCCCCCCTTGGACAAGGGGGGACTTCAGGGGGGTTCTTGGACACGGAACCACCCACCCCAGCGCTCCGCGACCGCTGTCGCTGCGCGCCACCCCTCCGATGGAGGGGATCTTCAGAGGAGGTCTCTTGCGACGTCCGAACCTATTTCTTCTACTCCTAGCAGGCGCGGCAGTCCTCGCGGTGGCTCAGGCCCGGCGCCCCGAAACATCCGCGACTTTTCCATTCAGCGTTGTTGAAGCAACAATTCCGCAGATGCAGGCTGCAATGGCCGAGAAGCGTGTCACCTCGCGCGAAATTGTTCTGCAATATCTCGCAAGAATCGCAACCTACGAAGATCGACTGAACGCCGTCATCACCGCGAACCCAAAGGCGCTTGCGGAAGCTGAGGAACGCGACAGCGAGCGTTCGCAAGGCAGGGTTCGCGGACCCTTGCATGGCATACCCATTGCACTCAAGGACAACATCCATACGACCGACATGCCCACCACGGGTGGAGCCCTCGCTTTCGATGGTCTAAGGCCTCCTTACGAGGCAACGCTCACCAGAAATCTGCGCGATGCGGGCGCCATCATCATCGCCAAGACGGGGATGACGGAGCTTGCCAACTGGGTGGCCAGCGGGATGCCGGGCAACTACAACGCGCTCACTGGGTATGGCATGAACCCCTACGATCCCCAGCGTGATCCACGTCAAGCCACGGGAGATGGGCGGCCCGTCCTGAGCACGGGCGGCTCAAGCTCCGGCATCGGCACCGCGGCAAATTTCTGGGCCGCCAATGTGGGCACCGAAACCTCAGGGTCGATTCTGAGCCCGGCGAATCAAAACATGCTGGTTGGGATCAAACCCACTGTTGGACGCGTGAGCCGGTATGGAGTCATTCCCATTACGGCCGACCAGGACACGCCAGGGCCCATGACTCGGACCGTGACGGACGCTGCCATTCTGCTTGGTGTTTTGGAAAGCGCCACATCCGACTCCAACGATGCCGCGACCAAGACCTGTGCGCCACCTGCCGGACGCGACTACACGAGGTTCCTCAACCCAGCCGGACTCAAAGGCGCACGCATCGGTCTTCCGAGAGCCTTCTTCTATGACAAGATCACCCTTCCCGGCAGCAAAGAACCGCGCGGCGGACTGAACGCCGACCAAGCCAAATTGATGTCGGACGCCATCGCTGTCTTGAAGCAGCAAGGGGCGATCATTGTTGATCCAGCGGACCTCCCAAGCGTCGTTTCGAGCGATCCTAGAGAGAACATGCTCCTCTGGAATAACTGCGCCGGTCTGGACGGCGCCAAGGGCAAAGATGCCGACTGTTCGGTTGTTTTCAAATACGGCATGAAGCGTGACTTCAATCTGTGGCTAGCGTCACTGGGAGCGAAGGCGCCGGTGAAGAGCCTGACCGAATTGCGCGAGTGGAACGTGAGACACCAGAAGGCCGGGGCAATCAAGTATGGGCAGGCTAACCTGGACATCTCTGATGAGATGGATGTCGAAGCCGATCGCGCTCGGTACCAGGCGGATCGCGCCAAGGACCTGCTGCTCAGTGCGAGTCAAGGTATCGACGCCGTCATGAAGCAGCACCGATTGGACGCGCTGTTGTTCCCGGGCGCCAATGGCTATGCGATTCCGGCCAAACCGGGTTATCCCACAATCATCGTACCCTTTGGTCTTGTTCCCAACGCCCCATCGCCACCGTTTCCCGATGGCTTCAACTCAAACCCAGCCCCTTTCGGAGTTAGCTTCACCGGAATGGCGTGCAGCGAGCCTCGGCTCATTGAGCTGGCTTACGCATTCGAGCAGGCCACGAAGCGGCGCGTGCCGCCGGTTTCGGTGCCATAGAGGTCCTACACAGTTTGCGAGAATATTTCCAAAATGCGTGAGCTCAGGTACTAAGTCGCCCGCACTGTCGATGGGTTCATTGCCCGCGAGGATGGCTCGTTTGATTTCTATTTGACTGAGGGAGAGCATCTTGCAGCGTTGATCGAGCTCTTTCCCGAGGCTGTTCCGAGACACCCTCGCAACGCGCTCGGCGTTAGGGCAGCGAATAGGTGTTTTGACACTGTCTGATGGGATGAAGGACGTACGAGGTCGGAATCAATGTCGGTGTCACCAGTCCTTACCCTCACATGAAGCAATATCTGTTTTCGAGGACGCTCAAGGAGAGTCCGGATGAGAATGTCCAACTTGTTTCGGGGGACGCTCTGGCATTTGTTCGGGAATTGAAAAAGCAGCCAGGAAAAGACATTTGGCTCTGCGGCGGCGGGGAGTTAGCCACGACGCTTTTTCCTGAAATTGACGAGATCATTCTGAAGGTGAATCCGATACTGCTTGGCGCAGGGATTCCCCTCTTTTCGGGTGTTATCAAACAAACCAGTCTCGAGCTCGCCGACAGTACGGTCTATCGCAATGGTTTCATGTTGGTTCGTTATCGGGTAAGACACCTATGACTCACAGACTTTTGATTTTCCTTCTCGCGTCGGCGGTCACGGTTAGGTTTGCAGAAAGCCAAAACGTTGCCTCGGGTCACGTTGATCCCTGGCCTGTCTTGAGGGCCGCCGCCCAAGCGATGGGTGTCGACAATCTGAAATGTGTCACGATTTCCGGGACCGGCTATGCCGGCAAGGTCGGCCAAAATGTCACGCAGGACACCGACTGGCCGCGCGGCGAGCCATTGGTGAACTATTCCCGGACTATTAACTATGACGCCCGGTCTTCGATCGAGCAATTTACTCGCAAGCCTGGGTTGAACCCGCGGTCGTGGAAATACGGCACCGGTTGGCTGGGAGGAACGCCTCTCCAACAAAGAGAACTGCAGACCTTCGTGGTCAGCGGAAATTTCGCATGGCACCTGGATGGAGAGGGAACCCCTCCGACTCCCGCGCCAGCCAGCGCAGAGTTGTGGCAATTGGATATCTGGCTGAATCCGCCTGGATTCATCAAAGCGGCTATGGCACCCGGAGCGAACCCGACCGCGATCTGGCGGTGGGAGATGGCAGAAAGCGGCCGCGACGGCGCCACGACAGCAGGAATCGAGAAGTTGACTATTGTTTCCGCGACGGTGCTCGGGAAATACAGAGTGAACGCGACGATCAATAGTCAGAATCTGATCCAAAGAATACAAACGTGGGTTCCGCATCCAGTCCTCGGTGACATGAATTATGAGCATGAATACACGGAGTGGCGGGATATCGGTGGAGTGAAGTTTCCAGCCGGGTGGCATCATCACGATGGCTGGGACGACGAGAGGCAGATCCCGACCATCAGCGGCGGGCACAACGGCTTCGGCGGCAGCTTCGGCAAGATCGAACCCAACGTCTGCGGTTCAGCCACAACAGTGCCTGAGGTCGTGAAGCAGGCCGCCGCTCCTCGGGTTCAGGTTGAGACGCAGAAACTTGCCGACGGAGTCTGGCTGATGGGGGGCGCCTCGCACAATAGCGTGGCTGTCGAGTTCAAGAACTACGTCGCGGTCGTCGAAGCGCCCCTCGATGAGGCACGATCGCTGGCGGTGATCGCAGAAACCGTCAAGCTCGTTCCGAACAAGCCGATTCGTTTCGTTGTCAATACACACGCTCACTACGACCACCTGGGCGGGCTTCGCACCTACCTGCACGTGGGCGCCACCGTCATCACGCACCAGCGAAATCGCGTCTTCTACGAGACCGAATTGTTGAACTACGTGCCACGGACCCTGCAACCCGACATGGTGTCTCTCTATCCGCCGACGGAGATTTCGGAAGGCTATACGATGGAGGACGTGGACGAGAAGTACGTACTCACGGACGGGACCCGTAACCTGGAGATTTATTATGTTCAGGGTCTCGCCACCCACGTCGAGGGAATGTTGATGGCGTATCTGCCGAAGGAAAAAATCCTCATTGAAGCAGACCTTTACGACCCGCCTGTTTCCGACGAGGTTTTGCCGGTCACTTCCGCCACCATGCACCGGGCGTTCTATGAGAACGTGCGACAACTCGGGTTGGACGTCTCAACGATCACACCCATTCACGGGCGCGCAGTGCCGTGGAGTGATTTCGCGAAAGTGGTTGGCAGGACCGAGTAGTGCCTGGAGTGGGACCCCAACCCTGCTCTCCAAAGATAAGTGAGCCCCGGACTGTTATCGTAACCGGTTGGCGCTGTAACAGCTTGCTTACACCAGCCAGGAGAGTACGCCTACAGCCGTCGGCTGTCACTAGTGCGACTTGCTGACGTCCTTGATGTCAATGGTCAGATCGCCCCAGCGGAGCGAAGGAAAGGCCGACAGGATGATACGGGCCCGGGTCTCCAGGCGCTTCGCTTCCACTTTCTCGTGGGTCTTGCGCAGCAATGCCGCATAGTTCATGAGGCTGCGAGCCACTTCGGGGTGTTGACCGCCAAAAGCCTTCTCTCGAATCTTCAAGCTGCGCTTGAGCAGCTCCCTGGCGTGTTCATACTTCCTTTCCTGAGAATCCAGAGCCGCCAGCTCGGTCAGACTCTCAGCCACATCAGGATGGTCGGTGCCCAAGCTACTTTCTCGAATACTCAGGCCTCTCTCACAATAGGTTCGGGCCTGAGTGTAGTCTCGCTTGGCCCGATAGAGCGCCGAAAGATTGTCCAGCGTAGTGGCAACTTGAGGATGCTGAGGTCCGAGTAACTTTTCCTTGGCAGCCAGAGCCCTGAAGTGCAGCTCTCTGGCCTCATTATACTTCCGTCGTCGCGCCAGAAGCTGCGCCAGATTGTTCAAGCAGGCAGCGGCCTCGACCTGGTCTGCCTCATTGTTTTTCCCCCAGATGGCGAGGGCTTGGCGGGATAATTTTTCAGCGCGATCGAATTGTCGAAAATCGTTACTTACGGTGGCGAGGGTGTCCAGGCTTCTGGCCAGATCAGGGTGCTCCGAACCCAAGGCCTCGCTGCGAATACGGACCACGCGCTCTAAAAGCTTTTTCGACTCGAGGTATTTCCCCTGCTTACGATAGAGCTTGGCCAAGTTCGAGAGGGTAAGGGCAATCGCTGGATGATCCTTGCCTTTCACTTTTTCCAGGATCGGAATAGCTCTACGGAACAGTGGCTCCGCTTGAGAGTATCGCGCCGTCTCAAAATACATCAGTCCCAGATTGTTCAGGGCCGTGCCCAACCGAAGGCTCGAGTCCCCTGATTTCTCAGATTCCCGAATAGTCATTAGATAGCCCTGCTCCATTTCGGCGAAGCGTTGCGCGTTCCACGCCCTCATCCCGCTTTCGGCCAGCGTTTCCGACGAATCTGCTTGAGACCCAAGAGCCTGGCAGATCAAAGCAACTCCCAAAACCGAAAGCAGGATGGCCACAGCACCTGGGTTCTTCACCGAACTGACCTCCCTGGTAACGATCTGTCTTTGCAGCCGTTCAACATCGCGGAGGTTCTCCCGTGACCTGACACACCGCGCGGGGTGTGGTACTCGTGGCATCCCTGGAGACTGTAAAGCTCACGGCCAGCGAAAAGCGCTGACCGTGACTACCCATGGGAAACGCCCGAGCGCGCAGACGTTTCTGGAGCCCCTGACCCTTACGGGATTGAAACCGTTATTCGGAACGAAAAGCGGTAGTTGCCCCAGTCCTGCTCGGGCTCCCTGGGTTTCGTGCTGGCCTTGATCGATTTGCCAAGGCTTGTGACGGAATACGGCTCAATGGTCCACTGACTGCACTGCCCGGCTGCTGCCCGCGTGCAGGTAATCCTGACGGGCTCAGTGCCCGGGTTTCGTCGCCAGTCCATCATGATTCGGGCACCGTATTCTGGCCCCAGAGCCAACACCAGCGGGCAGATTGCCGTCCCATCCTCGGGAATATCCAGCAAGTTGACGTCGTATTCATGACACTTCGAGATGAATCTCCCGCGTACCAATGCCGCAGTGAACGGCGAGACTGGATCGCCTCCATTGGGTCCAGTCCCGGGAATGGGATTACTGAAATCGACAAATACCGATCGAGTCGGTGTAGCCTTGAACGGCTGCGTCTCAAGGATCCAGTCTCCGGCCATCTGGACGACGGAACGTATGGTTTGGGAATGCGGGTAGGTGCCGCTCTCGCAGCCGGGCTGATCACTGCGTATGCTGAAGAAATCGGCTCCTGAACAGTTGCCGATTGCCGATGTGGCTGGAATGTCCTTGACTGCTTTACCTTGGGCGTGTGCGATTCCTCCTAGGGATAAGGCAAGGCAAAATGAAGCCACCACGGTTGATGTTCTCGACATAGCGTTTCCTTTCATCCAATCGAAGGTCCCCGGTGCGTTGAGTTGACCTTCGCTTGTGCTAAGATCAACTCAACACTTCGAACTCAATTCTCAGGGTTCACATCTTTCTGTTGATGGAGTGCCAGGTCGGCTGATTTTGTGACAGCCCGCGAGCCACTTTTGTGTGAGGTCAGGTTGTCAGATTCTCCTGCCATCAGAGAACAGGCTGCTCTGCTGGGTTCTCCGCGGACGTGCCCGTGAGGCGGATCTAGGTCCGGACGGTCAACCGGCTGACGCGGGCCCCTGGTTGGAAGACGTGGAAGCGGCCTTGCTGCTTGAGGAACAGCGGCAGCAAGTCAGAGAAGCCTTGAGCCGAATCAGCCGCGACGATCGCGACATTCTCCAAAGGACCTTTGCAGCTGATGACTCGCTGGAAGAAATCGCCGCAACGATGGGGATTCCCTATGACGCGGTACGCAAGCGGAAATCCAGGGCGCTGCAGCGGCTGAAGAAAATTTTCTTGGAACGGTCACAAAAGAAGTAGTTGTGGCACTCAATCAAAGAGGCCGGGCGGTGGGGCTATGGACTGCCAGAGCGTCGAACAAAAGGAAATGATCGAACAGTATTTGGCTGGAAAGCTCGCACCCGATGAGGTGGAAGCGTTCGAGCAGCACTATCTCGGCTGCCAGAGATGCTTTGACGAGTTGCAGTTCCATCATGCGGCCGCCATCGAGCTGAGATCAAAACGTGCTGCTTCGACTCCGACGGGTGCGGCTCCCGAAACACCGTGGCGGAAGTGGGCGCTCGCGGCTGCCGCTGTTTTGCTGCTCACCTTGGCTTCAGTTGCGGTGCTGAACCGGCGCCAGCACGTCGAGGTCGTTCGCGAGGCGCCGCCCCAACGCGACGGCCGTCAGCAGATGATCGCCGCTCTGGCTGCCGTGGAACCGCCTGCCTACGTGCGCCCAACGCTGCGCGGCGGTTCGCAGTCAGTGGCTTCCGAAAGATTTCAAGAGGGGATGAAGCGATACGAGAAACGAGACTATTCCAGCGCCACCCGTCTTCTTGAAGAGGCCGTCGGCCTGAAGCCAGATCTCCAACCCGCTTTGTTCTATCTGGGTGTCTGCCAGCTCATTACAGATCAGCCGGATGAAGCCATCGCCACATTGTCGAGCTTGGTCCGCAATGAGGAGAGCCCGTACCTGGAGGAGAGCCATTGGTTTTTGGCGAAGGCGTTTCTCAAGAAGCTTGACCTCGCTTCGGCGCGAAAAGAACTGGAGGTTGTGATCAAGCTGAACGGCACCCATCTCTCGGATGCCAGGAAATCCCTCGAAGCCGTTCGCAGGATCACGAGTCCGTAACCTGTAGCGTGGACCCGCTGTTTTCTGGCGAGTCCGCGGCAGTTGGTCTCGCATAAGAAAAGCCGCAGACTGCGAAAGGCAGCGGCCCTACATCGAAATCTTAAGCATTTTTCATTGGTCATTGGTCATTTGTCGGAGCGTAAGAATGGTCGACAACAAACGGTCATCGATGAATGTGGGAGCCGGCCTCCGGACGGCGATCTCCGGTGGTCGGTAAGCTGTAGCGCGGTCCCGACTGTTTTTTGGCTGGTCCGCGGCAGTTCGGTGTCGCAGAAAGAATGCCGCAGACCGCGGAAAGCGGCGGTCTGCGCTACAGAAGAACACAATCGCTGTCCGCAAGGAATTTGATGGCACGTCGATTACAACTCGTGCTCTTGCTCCTGTGGTCAATCCACACCGCCAAGGCAGAACCACTGCCTTTTCCGCCGACCTATCATCGGTACGCCAACGACGCCACCGCTTCGATCCTCGACGCCCACCTGCAGGGGAACCGTAACGGCCTGAGAAATCTCATCAACCGCGATCCTCTCATCGCTCGGAAAGCTCTAATTAACCTTTTGAGACAACCAGACAAGCTGGAACCCGCTCGCAGTCTGGCGGAGCTCTTTCCAGAGAGCTGTGAGTCGGAGTTGGAAAAACCTCTGTTTGATTTCTTCCTGGGTGCCGGCCCCGAGATGAGGAAAAAACTGCTCGACGCCGTTGAGATGGCCACTGATGCGGAGTACACACGTTATAAAAGAGACAGTCGAGACCGTTTCACAATCCGCATCGGCGAGCAGGCGAAGGAGAACATTCGCCAGGCTGCAGACGAATTGCAGGCGATCGGTTTCTTTGATGGCGAGGCCTACTGCCTGGCGCGCTGGGCGTTTCACCCATATTCGCCTGGCGTAGCGGTTAGTCCGGGGCTGGAAGCCATGCAAAAGGCACTGGCCCTTTATGAAAAATCGGCCAACTTGCGGGGGCAGTCATTTTGTCTTCTCCAATTGGCACGGGGGACAAACTATGTTCATCAGAAAAAGGACGAAGCCGCCCGTCTGTTTCTGCTGGCCTGTGAAAAGGGGAGGGGTGAAGGCCCGATCTTCGGCTGTCTCCTGAGCCAGGATAAGCACCTGGCTGGAAAGACAGCTGTCGATTGGCTGAAGGAATCCGAGGCGCTGGTTGAGAAGGACCCAGGGCTCAGGACCACCAGATACAGGGTGCTGAGAGACCGAGCGGGTTTCGAACGAAACACCGCCAGTCTTCTTCCGGACGCGAAACTCTCCAATATCGGCGACGCACACATCGAGAAGTACCGCGCTATGGTATCCGAGGAGGCAGATCCCATCTTGAAGATTCGAGGCCACTGGTGGTTGAACCAGTTCCTATCAGGAAAGCGGTTTCCTGACCAGGCCATGGAAGAGCTGGAGGCCGCAATCGAACTGGCTCGGCCGCTGCCGTACGACATGACCACTTACGGCGGGATCATGTTTAATCCAGCGATGCCTTTCATGATCAAGGCACGTTCCCATTTGAAATGGCAACTTGGAATGCTTCGCGAAGCCGAAAGCGAGAACCGCGAAGTGCTTCGGCTGCTCGAATCCGAGCCCGAATATGACAGTACATGGGTTCGACAGGTAAAAACTGGCGCGCTCGCCACGCTGGCAGGCCTCTACCAAAGCCTGGGAGAGTACCCTTTGGCGATTGAGAAGTCTCGCGAAGCACTGGAGCTCTCGGAGCAGGCAGGAGATTTCGTGGACTGGCAACTGGGAGATCTTGCGTTTCTCCATGCAGAGCTAG
>Ga0187893_10001824_pt1 | contig 49168 bp, 40 predicted proteins | sample MA1701074metaG_FD_139574 | JGI IMG/M metagenome (GOLD analysis project Ga0187893, IMG submission 139574) | White microbial mat communities from a basaltic lava cave in the Kipuka Kanohina Cave System on the Island of Hawaii, USA - MA170107-4 metaG ... | reverse complement strand
TCACTCGTTGCGCGAGAGGAATTCATAAACAGCGCGCGAGATGTCGGCAATCAGTCGGTGCGCGCGTTTCTCTACTTCTATCCCGCGGGTGAGCGCGACTAAAACGTAAGGTTTGCGCGAGGGGAGCAGGACTATCGCCGCGTCGTGATTGATGCGCGTGATCGAGCCGGTCTTGTGCGCCACCCGTGTCCCGCGGGGCAGCCCTGCCGGTATGCCTTCGTTGAATTTCTGATCGAGCATCACTCTTATCATCTCGTCAGAAGCTGAAGGTGAAACGGCTCTCCGTTCGGCGATCCGTCTGAGCAATATCATAAGATCACGCGCAGTGGTCGAGTTGTTGAGTCCCTTTTCAAAAGCCATGCCGTCCTCTACTCCCCGAAGCACCCGCATATTTTTCGCGCCCATTTGACTGATCAACTCCATCACTCGTTCCGACGTGACGCGCTCGATCAATATATTGGTCGCAAGATTGCTGCTCACATCGATCATCAGCCGCATCAACTCGCGGATGGTTTCTTTCTCTCCCATCCGCTTGTAAAGCGTCCCTTCGGAATCGCTCTCCGGGGTGATCGAATAGCGGCTCCCATCGGCGATGCTCGTGAAATCGTTTTTGATCGTGATTTTTTCTTCGAGAGAGAGGCGGCCCTCCGCTGCCTGACGGAAAATTTCCATCATCACAGGCACTTTCATAGTGCTTGCGGCGTGAAAACGCTCATCAGGATTGATGAGCAATTCGCTTCCGTTGTCGAGATCATAAAAAGCCACGCCGACCGTTTCAGCCCCGCTTGCGGCGATCAACTCTTTGATCCGCGCTTCGAGCCGACTGATTTTTTTCGACTGAGCAGGCGCGGAAGAGAGCAGTTGCATCACGAGCAGAGCGGCGATGATCAACCGATTTATTTTTCGTGATGGCGAGGCGCAGTGTCTTCGATTCATGCTTTGCTTTTTAGCGAGCGGGCCATCAGCCCTAATCCGGCTGCAAAGAGCGTGAACATCAGAATCGTATTGAAGAGAGATGTTCGCTCGAAATAAATTCTGAGGCTGGCGATTATGCCCGCAAAGATTATGAGCAGTCCGCCGCCCGCCAGTATCCACCCGGCAATCGATTTGGAGTTGAAAAACAGCAGCACGATTCCTATGATGAGCGGAATGAGGGTCAGGCCGAAGGTGTTGTCTCCCCACCAGCCCCAGTAGCCGATGCCGCCCGTCACTTTCACCTGATTCATTATCAGGTAGCCGCCGACTATGGCTAGAGCGAGTCCGCCGAAAAAAGTTCCCGTGCCTCCGGGCGTTCCGCCCGGCCCCTGAAATCGACGAGGATTTTGTTCTTCTCTGGCTTCATTTGACATAGCTTCGGAAGGATATCACCCGGCTCACATACCGTCAACGATATTGATATTCAACCTTGATAGCCGAACAAACTGGAACTAATCTCATCAACGGGGTATTGAATCATTGAAAAGTCATCTCATAGCAGGAAGGAGCGAGTTATGATCCGGCGTTTATTTTTCATACTGGTAATGATCGCGTCGCTTTTTTCAACTGCGCTGTCTCAGGAAAATGAAAGGCTGCGCGGGCAGCAGAAACCGACTGAGACTCCGACCGAGAAAAAAGATGCTGCCGCATTGCAGGAAGCGCAAACGGAAGCTCTGAGGCTTGCGATTCAGAGTCTTTCGAATCAAATCGCATTGCTCAACTCCGAGCTTAAAAACCTGAGAACGCAAAGCGAGCGCAACACGGCAGTTCTCGAACTTCTGCTCAACGAAGAAAGGCTCACGAAAGTAGAAGCAAAAATAGAGGAAGCGATCAACTACAAGGCCAACCTCGATGCGCGTGAGGCGAATATTCAACAACGGTTGAGAAACATTCAGCAGGAGGTCGCTCTTCGCGGAGGGATTCGCCGGGAAGAATCGGAAGCGGCCATTCGCCTGGAGTTTCAGCGCGCGCTCGAAGACCTGCGCGCACAGGGCGTGAAGTATCAGGATCACATCGCCGAATTGCAGTCGCAGTCCGACCGCTTTCGCAAACGCATCGATGAACTGCGAAAGAAGGTCGACCCTGTGGAAGAAAAAACCGACAAGGACTAATCGACCACCGTCGCCTTGCACGGCACTTCGACCGTCTGGCCGTTGTTATCGGTTTCGATTCTGATCACTCCCGTGTAGCTTCCTCGTTTTGGAAGCGGCGTCGGGTTGATGCCGACGCGGATAAGATAATTGCTGCCTTCGACGATTGACTGCTTTTCGAGCTTGAGAAAACTGATGGTCGAAGTAAGCGACAGGATTTGAAACGCACCCGCCTGCTTTCGTATTCCTATTCTGCCGGTCTTCGCAAGCCCGGTCTTCAAACTCTTGAGCGAAATCTCTCCGAGATCGATTTCCTGCGGCGTCACGAGGATGGAGCGTTCGACGACGTTGATCGCGAGATTGAGCGTCATATCCGTAGCCCCCGCAATCAGAGTCAGCGGAGCTTCGATCAAACCCGCCGCTTCGATAGGGCCGACTTCCAGATCGAGCCAGTAAATGTTATCGGCTTCGTTGCGCAACGTGCATTTGACCTTATCCGAATTGCTCACGGCGGCCTGAAGCTTCGGGGCGTCGTCGGCTATGGGCCTGATGCGCAAAGCGAATTTGAACTGCTCGCCGCTCTCAAGCACGAGGGCAGGTTGTCGGGCGGGCCATAGATTGAAAGCGCCGAGTTTTTCTCCCTGATCGGGGACAGCGTTTATGATCCGTCTGACGTAATCGGGCAGTGGTTGAACCGCGGCAGTGAGCTTGAATTTGATGACAGTTGATCGCGGATCATTGGTGTAAAGCTCGAAGCTGCTTTCGAGCTTGCCCAACTCATCCGTTTTTTTGATCATCACTCGAATGACTCCAACCTGACCAGGCGGGATGACCTTCTCGAAAAAAAGGTCAGGAGGCGGGCATCAACTCGGAGTCGCAAGATTGGCCCGGACAGGCGCGGCATTGAATGTGTCCAGCCCCGACTTCTGCCACAGAGCGGGTCGCGCAAGGCCGATGAGTTTTCTCGTATCTGAGACTTCGAGCGTCGCCGATCCGATATTGGTGATGCGGAAAACGTGAGTGATTACCTCGCCTTTGAAGATGTTTCCGAAGTCGTGATGGGTGCTATCGACTATGGCCTGCGGCAGAGGCTTTTCCTGTTGCTGAGAGCGAGCCTCTGCAAAAAACACGGGAGGGGTGAAAAAAAGCAGCGCGAATAGGGAGCATAAGTGCGTGATGCGTCTTTTCATTTTTGAGAAGCGGCTTTTCACTGACCGGAGAATACTAATCCCGCGTCGGGTTCATTTCAAGCGTCGCGCGACTCTCCAAGGGAATCACCTCACCTGGGAGCGCACACCATCATGCATACCAGTCGTGCGTCGAGGCGCAAGTGGCGAATTTTGCAAACGCAGCACGCCGGAAGTGGGCGCTTCCGGCGCGAAGAGGCAGCCTCAGTGCTTGTGCGGCGATTTAGCGGCAGGCGCGCTGCGTGGGCTTGATGAGTGCCAGTGAACGATCACCCAGCGACCATCTCGCTTTTCCAGAATCGCAGTGCCTAGCCCGCCTCCCTCCGCGCGACGATCCTTCAGGTTGGCTGAGATCGTGTATTTGAAAGTAGCCCATGCGGTGTTGCCTGCGATGCGCGCCTCGATGTCGGTAATCGAGTACTTCGTATTCTTCATTTCGGCCATCTCAGGCTTGAGGTGCTTGTCGCGATAATCGGCCCAGCCGTAGTTGGCATGTCCGCTCTCAAAGACTGAAACCGATTCGTCGTTTGCCCAGAGTTTGTTGAGAGCAGTCATATCGCCTCGCTCGAATGCAGCCGCATTCTGTAGCAGCGTGTCGCGCACGGCAGCCTCATCGCTCGCTTGCGCGGATACAGTTGACTGGAGCGTAAAGCCGAGTCCCGCTGCGAAAGCAAACACCAGCGCGATTATTTTACTTGAACGCGAGATGTGTTTATTCATCAAGCTTGCCATCATTTCTTTCTCCCTATGTTGGTTTTGTCAGTGTGATCGAAGGCGACCGATCAGGCAGTCCCTTTCAGGTCTTGTCTTCATTGAACGCGCACTACGAAATCGGCAGTGACTATCTTGCCGTGATAGCTGAACTGTCCCCATATCCTGTACAGCCCGGATGCAGGGAACGTCGTGTGGAATATCACGTCCGGGCCTCCCGTGCCTTTCATCTCGGCGTGTTGATGCGGCGCTTTCTTCGAATGCTCGCCGTGTTCTTCTTTCTGGTCACCCTTCATTTCCATGCCTTTCATTTCCTCGCCTTCCTGGGTCGGGTGCGTATGCAGGAACTGTTCGGTATCCTCGCTGATGATGACGCAGTGACCGAACGCGCCCAGATAGCGGTCAAGATCGGTGACAGGCTTTCCGGTTCCGGCGTCTTTGAGGACGAAGGTGAGCGCGGCATCCTTTCCCCCCTGAAGCGACTGTGGGCTGGCCTTGAGCGTAACGCTCAGATCGCCGAATATTTTTGTTGACTGCTCATCCACGCGCAATGGCGCGGGCGATGGCGCGGCGTCGCCAAAGACGCGAAATGCGTGCGGAGCTAACTGTTGGCTTCCCCCTGTTGGCGTCACATCCGCATACAGTTTGTAGTTGCCTGAAGAGGGCAGAGTCGTGCTGATCGAGAACTCGCCGTCTTTCAGTTCCGGATGCAGGTGATCGAAATAGGCAAGGTCTGATGAGACAAGAATCAGGTGCGTGAGTTTTTCATGCACTTCGTCGAATTGTGTGACTGCGCGACCAGAGGAGTCTTTAAGCGCATAACTGATCCGCACAGGCTCTCCCGGTTTGACCTCTGACGGCAGAAAGCGCCAGTCGAACTGGTACGCCGCGTTCGAAGTTGCGGCTCCTCCATGCTCGCTGTGTCCGGCTGGCGTCGCGGATGAAGGCTGTGGCGCGGGGCTTTCGTGCTTCGCTCCGCCGCAGGCAGAGAGCATCGCCGATGCCGTAAGGATCAAAAAGAAAACGATGATGGAAAAAGTGTTCTTGTGGTTGTTTTTCATTTTCACTCCGATTCGCTCCAAATCGCTGGTGTTTCGCATGAGGCGACCTTACTCAACGCCTCATGCGTTCGAGCGAATCTCCGGGTCGAGGGTTGACCTCATGGCGTTGACCACGTCCAGTGTCGCTTTGAACGCGCTGCGGCGGCCAACGCCGATGATGAAATCGCCGAAGAATCGCTCGACGTAGTTCCCACCGACAATAATTCCCTGCCGCTCAAGCTCTCCGACGAAATCCCTGCCGCTGAATCGGTTCTGTGTGGGGTGTTCCAGGAACGCCCGGTAGAACCAGCGATCGAGCGCGCGGGTCGTGACCTCTTCGAAGAAAAAGCGGCCTCCTGGCCTAAGCACCCTGTAAACTTCCTTCACTGCGGCGGGCCAGTCGGGAATGTGGTGGATGATCCCGAAATCGAAGACTGCATCAAAGGACTCGTCATCCTCTTCTATCGCAGTCGCATCGCCCACAGTCAGTTTCAATCGCTCCGGCGGATAGGCCGCCAGCCGCCTCTGCGCCTGATCGACCATGTCAGGATCCAGGTCGGAAGCGTGAACTTCTCTTGCGCCAAATCGCCTGAAGATGATTTCGGTGCCGACCCCGCGCCCGCATCCGATCTCAAGAACACGCTTCCCCTCCAGCCGCCCGCCGAGTCGCTCCAGCAAGGGAGCTTCGTACCATCGCTGCAATGATGCGCGAGCGGCGTTGTTCATCAGGGCCTTTTCGATACGATCAAGCTTCAAGCATCCTCCATTCGAAGGCAGGTTCCTTCATCGCTCTCCCTTTGCGGCCCAGTATCCCTTTCTCGTCCGCACCGTATAGGCCGGGTTCGCAGTCTGAATCTTTATGGTGCGGTAGCTCCCATCCTTTTTTTTGTTCGCGGGGTAATAGCCCAGGCTGTACTGCTGTCTGAGTTCGCTCGATACTTCAAGTGCCGCCTGATCGATTCGATCTTCACCGCCTGAGTGATGCTCTCCTTCGAGCAGGTAGCTTCGTCCTCCGGTCGAGTCGGAAAAGGATCGAAGCACGTTTATGTCAATCGCGTCCGGATCCCTTCCGCGCAGATGGCCGAACGAGCCGCGCTCGCCGTGTCCTATGCCGAGGCAATAGATCAGCACTTCCGACTTTCTGGCCAGTTCCACGGCTTCGTTGTAGCTGATATCGCTTGAAGTATCGTTGCCGTCGGTAATGAGCAGTATCGCTTTTTTCCTGTGCTTTCCCCGCACGACCCTCTGCAATCCCTCATAGAGCGCGTCATAGAGCGCCGTGCTGCCGTTGGCTTCAAGTCTTTCGACGGCCTTGAGCAGCCGCGCTTTCTGGTCAGTAAAATCGACCACAAGCTCCACATCACTGCTGAACCTGATGAGAAAAATCTCGTCCGCAGGCTTTGTGGTTTCAATGAAGTGCTTCACCGCGTCCTGCACCCCGTCGAGCTTGTCGACCATGCTGCCGCTTGTGTCAAAAACAATCCCGATGCTGACGGGTACCCGCTCGTCAGAACTGAAAAAAGCGATCTCCTGCCGCGCGCCATCCTCGAGGACAAGAAAATCTTCCTTCTTCAGATTGGCGACGTTCCTGCCTTTGGAATCGACGACGCTCGACGTCAGCGTGACCAGGTCGGTCGCAAGTTTGATCGTGTCTTCCTGCCGCTCCTGCTGTCTGGTCAGTCCCGATATGGGCACAGCCAGAGACAGAGCAAGTGCGCAGGCTGCGCGATTAACTTTCATGGCTTTCCTGTGTTGTGCGCGCGCCGCCCATCAACGACTCCTCGGCAGGTTCATAAGGCGGCGGCAGGCACTTGAGCGCGTTGTTGAGCTTCTGCGCGTTAGACTGAATCTCGTTGATTATCTCAACCGACTCATGGCCAACCGGCCAGCCTTCCCTCAGCGACAGCATCCGCGAATATCCGACGATCAGCACCGCGGGGTTGATGATCTGACGATGGAAAGCGCCTATCACAGCCTGAAGCTCTTCCACCTCACAGCGGCGCTGGTTGCTTCGCCACAAGCTCACCCCCAGCGCCGTCGACACGCACACAAACAGAACGCGAAATGCAAACTCGGGGCTGTCGGTTTCAATGAGTTCCTTCGCCAACGCGCTCAAACCAACGCGCCCGCGAAGATTTGCATGCATCAGCGCATCGAGAATCCATACACTGACGCCTATTGCGACGCCGTACCATATCTCCTTGTAATATCCTTTCATCGCCTCACCTCCTTGCTTCGAGGCGGGAAAAACTGTCCGGGCAGATTCGCCTACAGGGATGGCTTGAAGAGCCATCCCTGTAGTATCCCCCCTGCCCACTCGTTCAATCTCCCGGCTGAGGCAGTCCTTCGCCCCACACCTCGCTCGATCCTTCCCGCTCGCGTTCGATCACTTGCCTGCTCCTTTGAGCTATCGCCTTTTCGGCTATCGGCCCCCCGAACTTGTAAAACACCGCAGGAGTCACCAACTGATCGAGCATCGTCGAGGTCAGAATGCCTCCCAACACAACCACAGCCAGCGGCTGCAAAATCTCTTTGCCGGGCTGCCCTGCCGCAAGCGCCAGAGGGATCAGCGACAGCCCCGCCGTGAGCGCAGTCATCAGCACAGGCACAAGCCGTTCGAGCGAACCTCTAATGATCATCTCCTGAGTGAATCCTTCGCCCTCTTCCTTCATCAGGTGCAGGTAGTGCGAGATCATCATGATCCCGTTGCGCGAGGTGATGCCTACGAGCGATATGAAACCGACGAGCGTCGCCACTGAAAACACGCCGCCGGTGAGAAGCATCGCGAAGATCGCGCCTATCAGCGCGAGCGGCACGTTGACCATCACCTGAAGCGCCGCTCTCCATCCACCCAGCGCCTTCATCAACAGGAAGAAAATCGCCGTGACGGAGAAGATCGAAAGCACCGACAGCCGTGTCGTTGCGTCCCGCTGCGCCTCGAACTGGCCGCCGTACTCGATGAAGTACCCTTCGGGCAGACTAACCTGCGTTTTGATCCGATCCTGAATCTCTTTGACCACCGAGCCGAGATCCCGGCCCGCAGTGTTTGACAGGACGACTATTCGGCGCTGCGAGTTTTCTCGAAGCACCTGATTCGGGCCAGGGTCGGTGGTTATATCGGCCACAGCAGACACCGGAATCTGCACGCCGGAAGGAGTGTCTACCGTCGCGCTGCGCAGCGCGTCGAGGCTCCCGCGCGATTTGTCGTCGAAGCGGACGACGACATCGTAGCGGCGCTGGCCCTCGACCGCTTCCGAGACTGCCTTTCCGTTGAGCGCCGTCTCAAGTGTCTCGGCCACCTCCCCAGGCGGAAGTCCGTATCTGGCCGCTTCCGTCCGGTTGATATCGAATCGCACCTGCGGGATGAGAGTCTGCTTTTCCACCTGAACGTCTGTCGTACCCTCGACGGTTGAGACCACATTTCTTATCTCTTCAGCTTTCCCCCTGAGCGTGGCGAGATCGTCCCCAAACAGTTTGACGGCTATCTGCGCGCGGATGCCCGAAAGGAGATGATCGATTCGGTGCGATATAGGCTGCCCGACGTTGATGACGACTCCGGGAATCACCGCGATGCGCTCGCGCAGGTCGGCGAGCACTTCCGCGCGGGTTCGTTCGGACGGCTTGAGGTCGACATCGATTTCGCTGTAGTGAACCCCCTCAGCGTGCTCATCGAGTTCTGCGCGACCCGTGCGGCGACCCGTAGAGATCACTTCAGGGACTCCCAGCATCAATCGCTCGGCTATCTGACCGAGCCTGTTCGATTCGGCAAGCGACGCGCCCGGCTGCGCCAGCACGTTGATGGTGAGCGTCCCCTCATTGAATGGCGGCAGGAACTCTGTGCCGACGAAGGGCATCGCGGCTGCGGCAGCCAGAAAGAGAGCGGCTGCCCCGCCCATCACTTTCCACGGATGGCGCAGCGTCCAGTGAAGAAGCCTCCCGTCCCATTTCTTGAGGAAGCGAACCAGAAAGCCATCCTTGCCGTGCTTCATCGCCTTCATCTGCGGCAACAGGTATGAAGCGAGCACCGGGGTGATCGTGAGCGATACAACGAGGCTCGCCATCAGGCTCACGATGTAGGCCAGCCCCAAGGGAGCGAGCAGTCGTCCTTCGATGCCGCTGAGTGAAAACAGCGGAATGAAGACCAGCGCGACTATGATCGTCGCGTAGACTATCGAAGAGCGTATCTCAAGCGAAGCCTCGTAGATCACTCGCAGCGCAGGTTTGGGAGTTGCAAGCTGCCGGTTCTCGCGCAGACGCCGGAAGATGTTTTCGATGTCGACTATCGAGTCGTCTACAAGCTCGCCTATCGCCACAGCCAGCCCGCCTAGCGTCATCGTGTTGATCGTCACATCGAACCATTTGAAGACCAGAAACGCGATGACGAACGACAGCGGTATCGCAGTGAGAGTAATGGCGGTCGTGCGGAAGTTGAGAAGAAAGAGAAACAGCACGATGACGACCAGTATCGCGCCGTCGCGCAGCGCCTCGATGACGTTCTCTATCGAAGCCTCTATGAAGTTGGCCTGACGGAACAACTCCGAATTTATCTCGACATCGCCCGACACTGTCGATTGCAATTCTTTGATGGCCCGCTCGACTTTTTCGGTCAATTCAAGCGTGCTCGCGCCCGGTTGTTTCGAGATGGCCATTATCACCGCAGGCCGCGCGTCCGTGCCTCCGTCCCCCCGCTTGATCCTGGGGCCAAACTCGACGCTTGCCACATCGCCCAGCTTGATCGGAGTCCCGCTGCGATAAGCGACGACGGTGTTCTTCAACTCGTCGAGTGAATGAAAGCGCGCAAGATTGCGGACGAGATACTCCTGCGATTGCGAATCGACGAATCCGCCTGTCGTGTTGACGTTCGATTTTTCGAGCGCGGTAGCCACGTCTTCTATGGTGATGCCGAACTGCTTGAGCTTTTCCGGCGATAGGAGCGCCTGATACTGTTTGACTCCGCCCCCGATGTTCGTTACCTGCGCGATGCCGGGGATGGTCAGAAGCCTCGGCCTTATAACCCAGTCGGCAAGCGTGCGAACGTCGAGCGGGTTGGTATCTCCGGTCTTCGAGCGCACCGAGACCAGCATGATTTCGCCCATGATCGAAGAGATAGGCCCCATCACGGGCGTGACTCCATCAGGCAACTGCTCGCGCACGAGGTTGAGCTTTTCAGCGACGAGTTGCCGGTCGATGTAAATGTCTGTGCCCCACTTGAACTCGACCCAGACGATTGACAACCCGATGCCCGATTGCGAGCGTACTCGCTCGACTCCCGGAGCGCCGTTCATCAACGTCTCGATGGGAAATGTCACGAGCGTTTCGACCTCTTCAGGCGCGAGTCCGCCCGCTTCGGTCATTATCGTCACCGTCGGGCGATTGAGGTCGGGGAACACATCGACCGGCAGGTTGATCACCGTATAGACGCCGTAGACCAGCAGCAGCGCAGCGATGGCTACGACCAGCAACCTGTTGTCGAGTGACCAGCGAATGATTCGATTCAACATGACTTGATTCTCACGCTCCTCGTTTCGGTCGCCCCGGAAGCGCGAGCCACAGACCGAACAGGAAACATATCGCGGCCAGCCCCGCCCACAAAAAATGCGGCTCGCTCCCCCCGCGCGCAATGTGCCATGCGAAGAAGATCAGGCTGGCAAGAGCTATGAAACTGCCGAGGAGTCTCGTTGCCATATACTTCAACTCGTCCCGCCGGGGGCCGATGAGCGCAACTGATATATGCCTTCGACGACGACTCGCTCGCCGGACTTGAGACCGGAAAGTATCTCGACGCGAGTCTGGCCTTCGGAGCCGACCGTCACCGCGCGCCTTGAGAATCGCTCGCCCCCGTCGTAGACATAAACGATCTTGCGGCCCTGCTCGTCGATGACCGCCGACTTCGGGACGCTCACCACTGCGCGCCCGCCAGTGGTGTCTATGGTGATTTCGGCAAACATCCGGTCGCGAAGTTTGGCCTCCGGGTTTGCGACTTCGTAGACCACAGACACGGTGCGCTTTTCAGGATCGACAGCGGCTCCTACAGCGACGAGGCGATTGGGCGTGCCTTCGCCGATCTGAAAAATCTGATCCGGGAAAGCGGTCGTCTTGAAGGTTGCGCGCTTGGCCGAGGTGATCGCGCCGAGGTCTTTCTCGAAGACCTGAGCTTCGATCCATACGCGGTCGAGATTCATTATGGTGAAGAGCGACTTGCCCGCTTCGACCTGCTCGCCCGGAGTGAAGGCGGCTTCGGAGATCATGCCCGAGATGGGCGCGCGAAGCGGAAAGGCTCTGACGGGATCGACGCGCTGCTCTCCGGCCTGAGTTATACTGGCGCGCTGCTCGGCGGATGCCAGTTCCTGCTCGGCAAGCCGCAACGCGACTTCCGCTTCCTGAACTCTTCGCAGTGGAGCCGCGCCTGCGTCGTAGAGTTTCTTTGCGCGGCTCAGTTCTATCTGAGCCTGATTGCGACGAGTGAGCGATTGTTGCGCCTGCGCCTGAAGCTCGGCTGTTCTGGCTCTGAGGTCAGTGCGTGTTGCTTCGAGTCCCGCCGCCTCCGGCGCTGAAAGCACCTGCTCGACTATCGCCAGCGTCTGCCCCTGCCTGACGAAAGAGCCGACGGTGAAATTGCCTGTCGCCTGAGTGCGGCCCGAAACAGGAGGCGCTACTTCAGCCCTGAACTGCGGGCGGACTTTCACCACTCCCGTTGCGGTCACTCCGCTTACAATCTTCTCCTCTGTCACTTCCTGTGTGCGGATGCCGAAGAGCAACTGCGACTCTTTCGGGATGGAGACAGTGTTCGTTTCCGAGGGCGCGACAGGCTCGGAAGCCGCTGCGCGCGGTTCTATCGCAGGTAGCAGGTAATGGACCACCGCGACCGAAGCGACAAAGAGCGAAAGCGCGATCACCGCGAAAGGCAGCGACCAGCGTATGGCAGCCCCACGCTCCGACGAGCGCGCGGCAGCGCGATAGCGCGAGAGGATGAAGGCCACCGCGACGATGAGCAGCAGGAGATCGAGCGCGTAGGGCGTGTAGCGAACAGGCGTGGCTACGACGGCGACCGGAAAATCGGCAGAGACCTTTCGGCCATCGCTTGTGGTCGCATCGATCAGGAGCTTGAAGTCGCCTTTGCCTTCGAACGTGAAGTGGACGCCGTAGACGCCGCGCTCTTTCTCCTTATGCGCGGGCAGAGGCTTTGACACTTGGGAGCCGCTCGCCGTCATCAACTGACCTGAGACCTGAGCATCTTCAACCAGGGCCTGTCCGCCTTCGAATCCGCCTTCCACAAGCTCGACGATGCGGACTTCGAACTGCGCTTCTTCGCCCTCGCGCGGGTCGGGCGGAAACTGCGAGAGGATGAATTTGAACTGGCCGTTTGGCGTGCTTATGGTTCGCTCTAACTTTCGCGCGCCCGCAGCAGGCTTTTCGTCTTTGCTGTGGTCTTCCCCCTCGTGCGCAAGAGCCGATGGAGCGCATAGCAGAGTGAGCAGCATGAAGACAGTCGCTTTTCTCATAACAGTCATATCCATTTCGACCTTGGCGGTCCCGCCTTCAGGCGAAAGATTCATAGCCGCTGCGCTTTGCCTGAAGGCGGGACTGCATACCGTGTTCAGTGCGTGTGAGCCTTGCCGTAAAGCGCCTGCATGGCAAGGATGTCGCGCTTCAATGCATGTGCAACGGCTTCAGCCGATTCCTTGTTGCTGCCGCTGTATTTGAGGTCCGCGCCGACATGGAATTTCTGGTCATGATCCTTGCCTGCGAATTGATTCAGAAAAGCGGGCGAAGCCGCATCGCCGCTGCCCTTGATGACCGAGATTTTTTTGATCACGATGTCGTTCGAATAAACCACAAGCAACTGCATCGGCGCGCCTGCTCCTTCAATATCAACGATGGTTGCGGCCCCAAGCTGAGTCCGCTTACCGCCCTCCATCCCGTAGGCAACATAGTTGTGGAAGTCCGTGTCGTCGAGCTTCGAGCCGGACCCTTTTTCGATACTGGCTATCTGTCCGGCGGTGAGGTCCTTGTGCTGTTTCGAGATGGTTTGAGCTTCAGGGAACGCGGCTTTCACCTCCGGGGGAATGTCTTCTCCCTTCGCTTCGGGTTTCTCTTCGTGGCCATCTGCGGCAGGCGCTTTCGCGGCTTCCGGCTTGGCTGCTGTGTTCGATGCCGGGGGCGATGCAGTTTCCGGCTTCGAGCACGCGGCGGCGATGGCTGTGAGTAATAACACTCCGATAAAAAAATAGCTCTTCAATCTCATTTCGTTTTCTCCTGTCGTGTGTGGTTGATCTTCGATTCCATCGAATCGTCTCTGTCATCTGATCGTCGCGCCCACCGATCTTTCCAACTCGACCAGAGCGAGGTGGTATTCCTTGAGTGCGTCGATGTATTGCTGCTCGGCTTCGATCAAGCGTCGCTGCTCGGCCACAACGTCGAGCAACTGTTGATCGCCCAGTTCGTAAGCGGCGCGAATGATTCCGAGGTTGTCCTGCGAGCGCGGCAGTATCTCGGTCTCGTAGAGCTTGATCGATTCCCTCGCGGTTTGCAGACGGCTGAAGGCAAGGGCAACGTCGCGTTTGACGAGTTGTTCGAGAAATTCTCTGCGATGGCGGGCCTGCGCGCGCGCGGCGGTCGTCTCAGCAATTGCGCCCTGGTTGCGATTGAATAGCGGGAGTGGTATGGAAACGCCGAACGCAACCTTTTTATCGACATCCAACAGCCTGCCGATGGCGGCCTGGCTGAAGATGCTCTTGTCCTGCTGATAGCGACCGAAGATGTTTATGTCCGGGACGGCTTCAGCTTCGGCCAGATCGATGCGCGCTTCGGCTGCCTCTTCAGCTTTGCGGGCGGCCTGAAGGTCGAGCCTGCTTTGCATAGCTGCTGTTTGAAGTCCCTCAAGCGTGAGTGAATCGATCACAGGAGAAGGGGCGAGGTCTCCGCGCAGTTTCAGCGGCTCATCAAGGCCCAGGCCCGCAAGCGTTCTGAGTTGAAGCAGCGCAGCACGGACGCGGTTATCGGCCTGTAGCTGCTGCGCGCGAAGGCGATTGACTTCGACGCGGACAAGATTCACGTCGAGCCTCGGCGCATCGCCTTCATCGAATCGCACCTGAGTTGCCTTCAAAGTCTGATTGTTGAGCGCGAGCAGTTGTTCGGTTGCGCGCAGGACTTCGGTTGCGGCGAGCGCTTCGGCGTACTGAGTCTGAATATCGGCTGCAAGTTGACGCTCCTGAAATGCGAGTTCCTTCTCGGCCTGCTCGAATTCAAGCTGAACCGCGCGGCGGCGCTTCGCTCGTTTGCCGCCCATCTCTATTGGCTGGATGTATGCGGCACTCAATCCATATTCGCCTTCGCCCGTGCCCAGCTTGTCGGTTGTGTACTCGGTGTCAATTGTGGGATTGGGCCTCAGCCCTGATTGGATAAGCCGCCCGCGAATGATGGCGATGTTTTGTCGGGCGGCCATCAGGTCGCGGTTTTGCTGCGACGCTTGCGAAATGAGCGATTGGACCGTCGTACCCTCCGTCTGATCGACATAGAGAGAATAGAGCGACGTTGCGGCATTAACGGGCTGATCGGAATCCGGCTGAGAAATCGCGCGCGCGACTATCCCTGATCCGCCCATCGTCTCCACACGTGGTCTGGTCGCCTTCGGCGGTTTATTGACTGCCTGCCCCTCAGACTGAGCAACGACGGCTGTCTGAGCCATCACCGCGAAGCAAAGCAGGGCGGACAGATTGAGCCTCGATGGCCTGTTAAGGATGGCCTTCATGCCTGGCGCTCCTGTGCGCCGGGATACTGCGAAATGGCCAGCGCATCTGCGGGCTGAGGCATGAGCGGGCGCACCCAGAAGAAATAAGTGACAGCCGCTATGCTGACCAGCACGGCGACCATCGCCAGGAGAAATGTCGGAATCGCACTTGAGTTTTTCTGAGCGGCGCTTGCTGCGGCGTCAGGCACCTCGATGCCTTTGATCGTTACTTTTTCGTTGACGCCTGCGCCCGCGAGTTGCAGCGCGATGGCGTACTGATCTGCATCGGGGAAGGTGATGGGAGCTTCATAGACTCCAGGCGTGTCTGTGGCCGTCGCTTTGATTGCGTCAGCCACGACTGCGCCGGATGAAGAAGCGCCGTTTTCTGCCTCTGTCTTGCCTTCGCGCCTAACAGTCAAAATCGCAGTGATCCCTTCAACCGGAGCGTTGGTTTTGATGTTGGTGATGAAGACCCTCAGCGCGACCTCTTCGCCCGGTTTTGGCGTCGGGTATTTGAGGAGGATTTCAAGAGCATCTGTCGCGGCGAGTTTGACGTTCATCCGACCTTTGGGAGCGACTGCCGCTTTCTCATCGCCGTGATCTTCGCCGCCGTGCGCGAGAGATATGGACGAGCCGCACAGCAGCAATAACAAAATAATAAGTGGCGCGCTCAGGATTGTTGCCAGCGACCGAAAAGGTTGAACAACCGCCCGCATCTTCATCAGCATTCGACCACCTCCGTAATTCAAGAGTCGTTCTCTGAAGGGCAAGCTATATGCCACGCCGGAGTGAGGGGAAGCAGCAGTTATTCAGGAAGTTTGATAAGAGACGGACTGATTCGGCTGTTGGTTTTCAAGCACATGTGTTTCATTTGACATAATCGAACAGGATCAGGTGTAGTGTCCCGATCTTGCGCTGAAGGCATCAACGAAAGCAGCCACCAAGCCATAAGGAGAGCAGAAGCAACACAAGGAGTTCTTGCCAGTCTCTTGTAAGCCCTTTCTGTCACAATCGCTAGTTGCAGTTTCCAATCAGGCGAGGCGATTCTTCAAAATTCTCTCTTGACTCCGGAGTTGGGTACGGAGTTTATACTGTCATCGGTTGAGGAAGGAAACAATGAACGCGATGAATCAACTTACGGTTGGAAAGCTCGCTGAACAGAGCGGCGTGAACCTTGAGACGATACGCTACTATGAACGGCGCGGGCTTCTGCCAAGTCCGCAACGCGCACCTTCAGGTTACAGGCTCTATTCAGACGACAGTGTGCAACGCGTCCGATTCATTAAGAAAGCTCAGGTACTCGGATTTTCTCTCAAGGAGATTTTGGAACTGCTCTCTTTGCGGGTTGATCCACATACTACCTGCGCCGACATCAAACAGCGGTCTGAAAGAAAGATCGCCGACATTGAAGAGAAAATCCAGACCCTGCGGCGGATGAAGCAAGCTCTACTGAAAGTATCGGCTTCTTGCAGCGGGCGCGGCCCGACGAGTGAATGTCCCATACTGGAAGTTCTCGACACAAGGGAGGATAGCTATGAGTGCAAAGCGTAAAATTGAAATCTTCAGCGCCGGTTGCCCGGCTTGCGAGGATACGATCTCGCTGGTCAACAGCATCGCATGCCCATCGTGTGATATAGAAGTCCTGGATATGCATCAAGCTGAGGTCTCGAAGAAGGCGAAGCAATATGGGATCGGCAGTGTGCCTGCGATAGTCATCGATGGGAAGCTTGCTGATTGTTGCGCAGGTCGAGGCCCTGATGAATCCTCACTACGCGCCGGGGGAGTGGGCGTCCCACTCCCGTAGAAAAGCGTCAAGGCTTCCCTGACGACAGAATAACAAGAAGGATCGTCAAACAATCTGTTGCCTCTTCAAGTAAAGGCAAGAGATCCAAGCGCCCAAAGGCGAAGCAGTTTCAGTATTGGAATGGCCTCGCCTCTGGGTCTTTCGTGAGGTCAAACGATGAAAGCACATATTACAAAGATACTGGTCGGCTTGCTGTTGCTCGTCGCCAGCGCAAGCGCAGGTCTCGCTCAGGTCAAGACTATCCGGATGGAGATCGCCGGCTATCTGTGCGGCTTCTGAGTGTACAATATCAGGAAGGCCGTGAGCCGTCTGGATTTTGCGCCGAACATAGAAGCCATCAGAATCACCGACATAAAACGCGGATTAGGGAGCTTCATACCGAAGCCTGACAAACCGGTCTCGTTTACCGCTCTCAAAACTGCGCTCAAGAAGGCTGGCTACACACTTGCGTCTGCCGAGGTCACCGTGTTGGGAACTCTTGCGCGCGATCCCGAAGGCTGGTCGGTTGTGGCTGATACTTCCAAACAACGCTTTGAGATCGAGGGAGCAAACCTGAATCAGATGTTGGCCGATGCAGCGCCTGATCTTCACATAGAGATTACAGGCGACTGGAAAACGGTGGGCGAAGGGGCAAACGCCCGCGAGGTGATATCGCCTCGCGCCGCGAAAAAGGTTGCCGCCGCGCGCGACAACAAAGCCGTATCGCCTGACGCGCTCGCAGGCATTCAAGTTTCTGCTGTTGGTGCGGGTGAGGCTCCGGCCACGCTTTTTACTCCGATCCGCACCACAAGCCCAGGGCTCACGGTCTACAAGGGAGGCGCGATCACACCGCGCTACTCGTTCACCCGTCAGCATCTTGGAGACCTCAAGGTAGATCGCCACGCGCTGAGGTTGAACCTTTCCTACACCCCGACGCCTACACTGCAGCTTGAGGCTGATATACCTTATCAACGGAGTTCCTTCGGGGCAGGCAGCCGATCCGCATCCGGCCAGGGTTTTGGCAATATCACTCTGTGGGCCAAGTATCGCTTCTACCGCGCACTGGAGATATGGGGAGACCGCCAGGCCGCAGTGCGCTTAGGGTTGGAACTGCCAACAGGCAAAAGCACTGTTCCAAAAGACCCGACGCTTCCAGCATCGGCTTTCGTCCGCCAGCAACTCACCCCGATTGCCGGCGGTCTCTCTGCGCACATTGACACGGCTTACTCACAGGCCAAAGGCAGGTGGGTATATGGAGGAAACATCGAAGGCATTGCGCGCTCTGAACGAGACGGGTTTCGCCTGGGCCACGAAGTCAGGATCAATACTGATCTGGAGTTTGTGATGCTGCCGCTCAAGTATCGCAGCCCCACAAATGAGCTTTTCGTCATTTTTGAGACCAGCTTCGTTCATCGAAGCCGCGGACGCATTAATGGTGAGACAGTGCCAGGTAGTAGCTCTACTGAGTTCTTTGTGGCGCCGGCGCTGCAATATCTCCCCACATCCAGATTCCTGGTTGAAGCGAGCCTCCAGGTTCCTGTTGTTCGTAACATAGGCCCGCAAATGTTGCGCACGGATCGAAACATTCTTATTGGCATACGATATCTGTACTGAGGCGGAAACTGATGCGTGTCCTTTTTCTGGCAGTTCTACTTACCTTGCAGCAAGGTTACGCTGTTGGGCAGACAGCCGAGGCCCCGGATTTTGCGCTCGAAGATATCAGAGGCCGGACGGTGCGCCTCAGCGACTATAGAGGCAAAGTAGTGCTGATCAACTTCTGGGCCAGTTGGTGCGCGCCGTGCCTGACGGAAATGCCCGAATTAGTCAGGCTGCAAGAAGAATATGGAAAGAAGGGACTGCAAATAATCGGGATCGCTTACCCAGGAGATAATCGCCTGCGCGTCCAGGAGATTGTAAACAAGCTCAAGGTCAACTATCCGATACTGACAGGCAATAAAAAAATCACATCTCTATTCGAGGTAGCGGATGTTCTGCCGCTAACCATCATCATTGATCGTCAAGGAAAGGTTCGTGATCGAATCCTGGGCATCCTCGATCGGGGAGAGTTTGAGGAGAAGGTCAAACCTTTATTACGATGAGTTTCTCTGGACACAACAAATGGAAGATCGCTCTTGCCGCATAAAGCGATACCTCACAGCCCAAACTTCTGCATACGATAGATGAGGGTGTTTCGAGTGATGTTGAGGTATTTGGCCGCGCGGGTCTGGTTCCCGTCGTTTTTTTCCAGCGCCTGTCGGATGATCTCCTTTTCTATTTCTTCCAGATCGATGCCGTCTTCGGGCAGAGTGAAAGAAAGGCTCCCAGCTGCGGCGCGAATTTTTTTGATCTCCTCGGGCAGGTCTTCAGCCGTGATCGCTTCTCCGCTCGCCAGAACGACGAGTCGCTCGATGGTGTTTTTCAACTCGCGCACATTGCCCGGCCAGGGATACTGGTGAAAATATTGAAAGACATCTTTTGACAATCGCACCGCCGGGCGATTGTAACGCTTCGCGGCGTCTTCGATGAAACGATTCGCAAGCAGAGGAATGTCTTCGCGTCGCTCTCGCAGAGGCGGAAGATGAATTGGGACGATGTTGAGGCGGAAGTAAAGGTCTTCGCGGAATGCTCCGTCCTCGACCATTCGAGCAAGGTTGCGATTGGTGGCGGCGATGACTCGCGCGTCAACCCGTCGGGGCGAGTTTTCACCGAGGCGCAGAAACTGTCCGTCCTGCAAAAATCTCAGGAGCTTCACCTGAAGATTGAGCGGCATCTCGCCTATCTCGTCGAGAAACACCGTTCCGCCGTGCGCTTCTTCAAACAAACCGCGCTTGTCGTAAATCGCGCCGGTGAATGCGCCCTTTCGATGGCCGAATAGCTCCGATTCAAGCAACGGCTCCGGTATGGCCCCGCAGTCAATCGTTACGAAGGGGCGGTCGCGTCGCGGGCTGTTGTGATGTATGCCTTTTGCGAAAAGCTCCTTGCCGGTGCCGCTCTCGCCTAAAAGCAGCGCTGTTACGTCAGTCCTTGACACGCGCTCCACAACCGTATAGAGATCGCGCATACGCTTCGAAGCGCCGATCACGTTTTCAAGCTGAAATCGCTCGCCGATGAAAGCGCGCAATTCGCGGTTTTCGCGCGCAAGCTCCTTCACTCTCAGCGCGCGCTCGACAACGATCTTCAGTTCCTCCCATTCGATCGGCTTCGTGAGGTAGTCCTCCGCGCCAAGCTTCATCGCCGCCACCGCCGTCTTTATTTCTCCATGGGCGGTGATGACTATGACGGGCAGTTCCGCCGAAATTGCTTTCACTCGCCTTGTAAGCTCAAGCCCATCCATTTCAGGCATCGCCAGATCGGTGATGACCAGATCGGGCAGCGTTTCGGTGAACACTTGATAGCCGCGCGCTCCGTCTTCGGCCAACAGGATTTCATATTCTGCTTCGCGCAGTTGAAAGCCGATCACCTGGCGCAGCGACGGTTCATCTTCAACAAGAAGTATTCTCTTCTGGTCGGTCATAGCTTTTCCATTTTACCGGTCGCTTCTGATTGTTGCCCCGCGTTTCCGGAGAGCGGCAATCGAACCACGAACCGAGCGCCGGGTCCTTCGACATCGACGAGATCGATTTCACCGTCGTGTTGCTTGACCAGTTGATAGGCGACCGAAAGCCCCAACCCCGACCCTTCCGGCCTCGTGGTAAAGAAAGGGTCGAAGATCCGGTCTCTAATTCTCGGCTCTATTCCCACACCGTGATCGCGCACGCTCAACTCGACCATCTTCCCTTCGCGGCGGCTTGCTATTTCGACCGTTCCGCCCTGAGACATCGCGTGTATCGCATTGAGTATGAGGTTGAGCAGAACCTGTCTGATCTGATCGGCGTCGATCATAACATCGGGCAGTTGCTCATCAAGCTGAGATGCAAGCTTTACGCCGCTCTTATCGGCTTCCTTCGAGGTGAAGGTGATTACCGAGCGGACAATCTCGTTGAGGTTCGAGGGTGTTTTTTCCGGCTGGCGCGGTTTGGCGAAATTGAGGAATTCACTAACGAGCCTGTTCAACCGATCCACTTCGCGCTCGATGACTGAGACGAACTCGCGCCTGGGGCTTTCAATGGGGATTTCCTTCTCGATGATCTCAGCAGCGCCCTTGATTGCGCTCAGGGGGTTTCGTATCTCGTGAACGATTGCTGCGGCGACTTCTCCTACGGATTTGAGGCGGTCGGCTCGAATTAAAAGATCGAGTGTGTCTCTCAGTTCCTGATAGGCGGCGGCAAGCTCTGCGGACGCTTTTTCGAAACGCTCTCGCTGTCGCCGCTCGGCTCGCGCGAGCAATCCGGTGACGACGCCCACGACCTGAAACATAAGTATCTCGGCGTACTGGTTGAGTATTGCCGATTCAGGGTCGTGCTCATGCTCTGATATATGAAGCAGGTAAACCGCTCCGCTCAACAGAGAGCAGGCCGCTCCTCCCCGGACTCCAAAGGTATAAGCTGCATAAATGATGGGTACGTAGTAAAGCCGCTGCGAGATTTCGTGCAGCAGGAAGTTGCCGCCAGCGGTCGTGTAATAATGAAGCAGAGTGATGAGCACGATGCTCAACACGAGAATCACTGCCGTAAGAAACTGTCTCGCCTTTTGCGCCTCTTTGCTCATCGAGGTCATCTCAAAAATCAAAACATTGCGAATTTGCGGGTAAGATCGAAAGCTTCATCATAAATACTCCTGAGATGGCGCGATCACTGCTCTGGCGCGCAGAGAAAATATCGCAGCGAGCAAATGGAGGAGGGGAGTTCTGCGGACAAGCGCCGCGCGCAAATGCCGCAATGACCCGCGTTTTCAATCGCGCCCGTGCTGCGCTTTCAGGCGGTCAGCAGAAATTCCCGTCTGTCTGTTGACGATATATTCGAACAAGCGATCCGGCATCCACTTCTTCGCTGCAAGAAAAATTCGCGCGTGTCGTGGCGCGGCGTATCGCGGGCGCGGGCGCGGGTCTGCCATCGCCTTGAGAATGAGCCTTGCAATGTCGTCCGGCTCTCCCGCCATCCGGCGCATACGTTTGTACCCTTCGTTGAACCCCGCAAAGAGCGGCGCGTAAGGGTTATCGCCTTCGATGATGGGGCGCGCTATTTCATTGGCAACGTCGAGAAATTCGGTGATGATAAAACCCGGTTCGATGACTATGACCTTGATGCCGAACAGCGAAAGCTCGCCGCGCATTCCGTCAGAAATGGCTTCCAGAGCGTGTTTCGTGGCGTCATAGACGGACGACAGCGGGCGCGCGATTCGACCCGCTACCGAACTGATGTTGATGATCCGCCCGCTCTCCTGCCGTCGCATCACAGGGATGACGAGTTGCGTCAGGGCGATGAGAGAAAAAAGATTCGTCTCGAAATTCTGCCTGATGTTCTCTACGGGAACGATCTCGATGGGGCCGCGCTGCCCGTAGCCCGCGTTGTTGATGAGCGCATCGATTCTACCGCTCACGCTCATAGCCTCCGAGACGAGTCTTTCGCGATCCGATGCCGAAATCACATCGCAGGCGACCGAGACGGCCTTCCCGCCCGCTGATTCGATTTCTTTTTTTATCTGGTCGAGTCGTTCGAGTCTGCGCGCAGCCATAACGACAATCGCGCCCTCGCGCGCAAGGCTACGCGCCGCTGCTTCTCCGATGCCTGCCGAAGCGCCTGTCACAATGGCGACCTGTCGCGAGAGTTTTCCCATGTCAGAATCTCGTCGCTATGTAATGCGGCAGCATCTTTCTCCACGTCGGCCAGTCGTGAGGCATATCGTATCCCCAGAGGTCTAGTTCGTGAGGTATGCCTTTTTGAGAAAGAATTCCTGCAAGACGCCGAGAGGCATCCGGGTTTTCGTAATCGCCCTGCCCTGTGACTATGTGAAGATGAGTTTTGTGCCTGAGCATGTGGAGATAATGCCCGTCGAGGTTCGGGAGATAATCGACAGGGTTGTTGAAGTAGATGTTTTCGTCGTAGTAGTCGCCGGAATAATAATCGCGGATATCATAAGCGCCGCTCATCGCTATCATTCCTGCGAAAAGGTCGGGACGGCGGGAGAGTTGATTGGCGCAGTGAAAAGCGCCGAGGCTGGCTCCTGTCGTTATAATGCCGATTCGCCCGCCGCAACTATGCCAGATGTAAGGCACGACTTCTTCCACGATGTAGCTGTTGTATTGGGCCTGTCGCAGAGCCTTGTATTTCGGATGAAGCTCGGAGTTGAGCCAGCTTGATCGGTTGATCGAGTTGATGGAAAAAACTTTGACCTTGCCCGATTCGATAAAGTCCTTCAAAACATCGATGACATAAAACCGCTCGTATTCGAGAAAATCCGCCGCGGCAGTCGGGAACATCAACAACGGAAATCCGAAGTGGCCCCACGTGGCGATCTCCATCCTTCGGTCGAGATTGCCGCTGTGCCACGAGTCAATCACCCTTTGCATAGACACTCTCCTTGATAAAAAGTGGCGCAAGACGAGCTTGCGTTACTTCAGATTTAGTACCTTCAGGGCGCATTCTAACCGCATTGCGCTATCAGACTTCTTTGTGATTTGATGTAGCGCGCCTGCGCCACACGGAGCGTCTAAGCTATCCATATTGGCCGGTAATTTCAAGTGGAGCCGTCAACCGGGAGGTTTTTATGAAATCGAAACTGTCTCTGTCGCTGATTCTTTTTCTCGTCCTGATAACGCCAGCCGCATTGTCCTTCGAGCCGACTCAATCAAAAACGCTCGCGCTGACACACGCGAATCTCATCGATGGAGTATCGTCCACCGCTCTCAACGACGTAACCGTAATCATCAGAGACGGGCGAATCGATGCGGTCGGCGCAGGAATTGAAACGCCTCCGGGCGCGACGGTTCTCGATCTCAAAGGAAGATGGCTTCTGCCGGGATTCGTCGATGCTCATGCGCACGTCAGCGATATGCGGGCCGCTCGCGCGGCGCTCGCCTCCGGGTCGACTACGCTCAGATGCCTCGGAGTCGGTCATTTCGCCGATGCAGGCATCCGAGATTTATCTCGCGCAGGAGCCGCTGATCTTCCTGACATAATCGCCGCGGGCTATCACGTCAGGCCGCGAATGGCCGATGAATTTTTCATGAATTTTCCGGCGATGAACAATTTCATGACCGGGCTTTCGGGCGTGGAAAATGTCCGTCGCGTCGTTCGAGCGATGATAGAGCGAGGCGCGAACGTGATAAAAACGATGGGAACCGAGCGCGCGGGCCTTCCCGACACCGATCCGCGAAAGCGAGTCTTCACGGACGAAGAGCTTGCGGCAATCGTCGATGAAGCGCGCAAGCAAAATGTCTTCGTCGCCTGTCACGCGCACGGAGACGAAGGCGCGCGTGCGGCTGTGCGAGCGGGCGCGCGATCCATCGAGCATGGCACGTACCTGAGCGACGAGACGCTTGCGCTGATGAAAGAACGAGGGACTTACCTTGTGCCTACGATAGCGACCGTGATGGATTTGATCGATCCGGGCGGAGACTATGACAACCCCGTGCTTGCCGTTCGAGGTCGCGCGATGCTTCCGCGCATACGCGAAGTCACCGCGAAAGCGGCGAAGATGGGAGTTCGCATCGTCGCAGGCACGGACACTTCATACGGCCCTGCGAGCATACGCCGTATGCCTCACGAAATCATCGAGATTGTTGCCTGCGGTATGTCGCATATGGACGCGATCAAATCGGCGACCTCGGTTTCAGCCGCGTGCTTAGGGGTAGATAACCGAGTGGGCGCGGTGAAAAAGGCTCTGGAAGCCGATCTCGTGGTCGTCGACCGAAACCCGCTACTGGATATCACAGCCATTCAGGATGTGCTTGTGGTGATCAACAACGGCCATATCGTCATAAATCGAATCGTCTGGTAGTCCATAGAGTCTTGAGAGGTGGGAGAGTATAACCTCTTCGACTCTCAAGGCTCCCAAGACTCTCAAGACTCTCTCGACTCTCAAGACTATTTCTTGTTCACTCGATTGAAGTGAAGAAGCTTTGTTTTCGTAGCGGTCGCTTCGAGTTCGAAGCTCGCATCGCTGTCAGATTGATTCTCGTTCAAGCGATATAGGCCATCGCTCCCTTTCGATTCGGCCTTCCCGTTCACGCGCGAAAGAAATGCCTGCGCCGCTTCCGTCGACACCTGACCCGAAGTCTCGCCGGAGCTTATCGCCTCAAGCGAATAGGAGCGCAGCAGTTTGGGCCAGTAGGCTTGAAAGAGACGAGAGTTTGCGAACACATCCGTCGTCACGATCTTTCCGCCCACGGCCACGACTGCGCCGACGATGTTTGCGGATGAGAATTTCCCCTTGAGCGCGCTCTCATAAGCGTCGAGTTTCTTCTTCACGCTACCGTCTTCGTAGACGCTGTTGAGAGTGCCGGTCGAAGTCGCCACACCGTTTTTGGATACCTTCTCCGACACTTCGTTCCACACCGAAGATTGATCCTTTTTGGCCTGCGCTTTTTCGCGAACCTTAGGCGCAGCCATCACGCCTTCTGCGGCAACGAATTTTCCATCGGCGTCTCTGCCCGATGATCTTTGCTGCCATCGCCCATGCTCTACGCAGAATACATCGACGGGAGTCGCTTTATTCGTCGAAGGGATGATGCAATCGTTTGCCATGATGCGATCCTGTTTGCCGCCCACGACTATCTCGCCCGCGATCAGCACGAGAATCTTTCCCGAATTGTTAGTGATCGCAAGTCGGTTGACCTGCCCGCCCGAACTCACACGCTGTTGAACCGCCTGCTGTTGACGGGCAGCGTTGATGCGATTGCTTTGCGCCTGATTAAGATTATCCTGTCGATTCCCCCCTGCATTCGATCCGCCCTGCGCGCCTATCTCGTTGACCGTGACCGCGCCTGAACGCAAACCTTCATCTAGCGTGATGAATTCATCGGTGCTGGGCTGCTGATCCGAGATGACCGGAAAAATCGTGAGGTTCGCGTGTCGGACGGGCGATCCGATGCGCCAGGTCGAGGCGGTGCCATCGGCGTGGCCCGGTGTGGTCGAGATGAAAGTTGTGAGGGCGAGAAGCGAAAGCCCGCTTATCAGAATGCTCAAGAGCAAACCCGTTAGAATCTTCATACCTTTTCTCCTTCAAAATTGTGACGCAAACTGTTAGCTTGCGCGGCTCCAAAATTTCATACTTTCGGGGCGCGCAATCTTACAGATCGCGTTTCAGGGCTACATCGTTTGGGTGAAAGCAGGGCTGGAAGAATCTATCCGATTCCGGAGCGTCGAGATCGGGCCGACGGCCTGACCTGTTGATTAGACGCCGCAGGCTCGAAGTAGTTCCCGTTTTATCTGAGAGGGCGACATTTCCAGTAATAATTCTCGAAGCCCTCGGCTTCGTAGATGCGGCGGAAGGTGAGTTCAAGCCTTTGACCGATCCTGACTTCCGCCGGGTTGCGGTCGGTCATCATCAGGTATGCGCGCCCGCCGCCTTCGAAATCTATGATTGACGAGACGGTCGGAGGGTCGAGGTCGGCGTTGAGATAATCAATCGTGTAGGTGAACAACTCGGCTCGCTTGTCTGCAAGCGGCACGCTCTCGAAATTGTCCCGCGAGCGACAATCGATGCAGACTCGCTGGCGGGGATATTGAACCTTTCCGCAGTCGAGACATCGGCATCCGTGAAAACGATAGATTTCATCCCGTCGGCGAAGTATCAGAGGGGCGGACGCGGAAGGCGATTGGCGGCGCGCGGCGTCCGTCTCGATCAACTCGCGAAACTTCGCGTATCGTTCGTAATCGAGATAAGCCTTCGACGAGAGATGACCGCTCACCCCGCGGCGGGCGAGCGATTTCACCCGCTCGATTTCTTCAGTCACTTCGAAAATCATTGCGTCGCAACCCGAACCATAACCCGCGACGAGAAGTTTTTCTCCCGCGCTCGCCGTTTCGAGAACCGACGACAACACGAGCGCAGGCATCGCCGCTCCAGTGTTCCCGACTGAAGAAAACAGGTGATCGGGTATCTGTTCAGCTTTGAGTCCGAGGCTCTTTGCCAGTGCCGCGAGCGAGCCGGGATCAGGCGCGTAAAAAATGCCTTTCGAAATTTCGGATGGGCCTATTTGAGCGCGCTCGAATAATTCGCTTACGGTCTGACGCACGACTCTCTGATAGCCCTGCGTGACGGAAAACCGTTCTTCCCAGCCGCTCACGAATTGATCACGGCTTTTGCGCCACGTGTCGGTCATCTCATCGACTACGGAATGGCTCGCCAAGAATCGCGCTATCACTCCATCCGATCCGACTTCGATGGCCGAGGCCGCATCGCCGAACAATCGCTCGTTTGCTGACTTGGGCGCAGCGAGTCGAGTATCCGCCGCGGCAATTATTATCCGCGAAGCCGATCCTGCCCGAACGGAGTCAAGAGCCGCAAGAATGGCTGTGGTGGCTGATCTCAGGGAGTTGGTGTTATCGGCTGTTCTCAGGTCATGGCGAAAGTCGGCGACTGTGGCGATGAGAGATGACGCCTGTTTTTCGGCGTAAGGCGAAGTGGTCGAGGCAAAGATCAACGCATCGACGTCGCGGCTCGCGCGGCCTGCCATCAGATCGCGCACGGCTTCTACGGCCATAGTGATCGAATCTTCGTCTACGTTCGCTACGGCGCGCTCGCCGTCCGCCGAGCGACCGCCCCATGCGCGGGCGATTTCACGATGAGCGAGGCGATGAAAAGGGATGTAGGCTCCGAATCTGGTTATGCCTGTCATAGCGCGTGATATATCAGAGCGTTTCCGCGAGAGTCAACCGACACTAGGGCGCGGGCGGATCGAAGATCGAATCTCTGATCTGAACATTGTGGCGCACTTCTTTGACGCGAATCACGAGGTTGATGGCCGAACTCGACTGACGAAGCGTGAACGGGATCAGGATGCCGTCGACCTCTCGATAGTCTTCGAAATAAGTTTCAATCGCCATCGCGCCCTGCTGCCCTTCGCGGTTGATATCTGTGCGCACGAGCAAGGCGGTTTCGGCGTCGAAGTATAACAGGTCTGATCCGCCTTCGGGCAGAGCGGCTTCGACTACGATGACATCGCGGCCTTTGAGTTTTTCTTTCCCTCTGATGGAAAGACCGGAGTAGATTTCTCTGAAGTCGAGTTCTTTATAAAACAGGGCGTCGCGTTTCACGCCTTCAAGCTCCGCGCCAGTGATTTCGCGCAACTCGCCGGTCGCCTCTTTCGACCATCCGTAGCTTCCGTTGAAACCTGATCGCGTCGAAAGCCCCGCGATGCCGCCTATGATCGTAAGATATTTGTTCGGGGCCTTCGCGTAAATTTCGGTCGTGCCGGAAAGTCCCGCATCCGGGATTTCAAAAGATGCTTTGACTGTGCGGCTCGTCACCGCGCGCACGGCATACTCGCCTCCGATGGCTTCTATGTATCGGTTCAACACATCATCAATGCCGGAGGCGGCTGGCTTTTTTTCTTCGCCGGATGGAATGACCGTAGTTCCGCTGTTCGATTTCGTTCCTCCTGACGCATCCGCTTTTTTCGCCACGCCGTTTTCTGCGGCATCGCCTTTATTGAGATAAAGCGCGCCGAAGACAGCCGCGCTCAACAGTATCACCGCCACAATCGAGCCTATGATCCACGGAGCCTTCGATTTCTTCTGAGGCATCGAATGACCGGGCCAGCTTGATTGAGGCTGCTGCGGCCAACTCGATTGAGAATGAGGCGGCGGCCAGCTTGATTGAGGTTGAGAATGAGGTTGAGACTGAGGCGGCGGCCAACTCGGTTGGGCGGATTGTTGCGGAGGAGGCTGCGGCTGAATCATTCCCATATTCGGATTGCTTGGGGGTTGTACCGCCTGTGCAGTCGGCGCGGGTGGCGCGGGCTTTTGAGTCGAGGTCGCCTGCGGAGTCGTCGCCTGATTTCCCGCGGCAGTCGATGAGGCTTTAGAAGCCGAGCGCAGAGCATCGCGCATAACGGCTGCCGTCTGAGGGCGCTGATTATTATTGAGCGACATCGCCCACGCCAGAGCATTGGCAACAGCGGGCGAGATGTGCGGATTGACTTCGTTTGCAGGCGCTAGAGTATCGGGCTGACCCGAAGCGACTGCGGCGATTCTCGTCAGCGCGCCGGGAGGCGTCTGGCTGGTCATCAGGTTATAGAGCGTAGCGGCGAGCGAATAGAGATCGCTGCGCGCATTCGTGCCTTCGGCCTGAATCTGTTCGAGCGGCGCGAAATTGGGCGTATACCCGAACACGCTTTGACCGGCTGCGGCGGTCGCGCCGGGTTGCATCAATCCCTTCGCCAGTCCGAAATCGAGAAGTATGATCTGGCCTCGCGCTGTGAGCTTGAGGTTCTGCGGTTTGATATCGCGATGAATTATGGGCGGCTCAAGGGTGTGGAGATAATCGAGCGCGTCGAGGAGTTGATCGGCCCACTCCAGTACCTGATCGGGAGGAAAGACGAGACCTTTGCGATTTTGAAGCATCGAAGCGAGGTCGTTGCCCGCTATGAATTCCATCACGAGGAACTGGCCCGCTCCCTCGTTGAAATGATCGCTGACCTTGGGCAATGCCTGATGTCGCACAGAAGCCAGAAGCTTTGCCTCGCGCTCGAATGCGCGGCGCATGCTCTCATCGGCGAAGAAAGTTTCTTTCAACGCGACGGTGTTGCCCAATCGCTCGTCTCTGGCTTCATAGACCGCGCCCATGCCGCCCTGAGCGAGCAATCTCACGATATGATAACGGTTCTGTAAAATGGTTCCTTGTGCGAGCATTCTGATTATCCTGTCACTTTCAACAGAAGTTGTCAGGTCAGAGGCGACTCTCTGATTCGATCAAATTCGGGAGACAGCGGTCAATCGCAAAACGCGCATCCGCATTCTGACTCCTGGATTCTGACTTCTGTTTTCATACGAGTTATTTAATCGTCTCATCGATGACGACTACGCGAAAGCCTGTGAGGTAGTTTTTGCCTGTGGCTGCGAATTTATATCTGTTGGCCGAGCGGCAGCCCGATGCGCTGAATCCCCACGCGCCGCCGCGCAATATCCGCTTGCCTTCGTCTCCGCCCGTCTGCCACGCGCTGCCATCCGCAGGCGCTCCTTCATAACTATCGTGCCATATATCAAGGCACCACTCCCACACATTGCCATGCATATCGAAAAGCCCGAAGGTGTTTGCCGCATCGCAGCTTCCAACGGGAGAAGTAGACGTATACGAAGCGCCCTGCGCGGCCTTGCCGTAGGGATGCTTTCCGTTATAGTTGGTCACTTCGGTCGTGATCGTTGCGCCGAAATGAAATGGAGTCGAGGTATAAGCCCTACACGCATATTCCCATTCCGCTTCACTCGGCAAGCGATAATTTCTTCCTGTAGCCTTCTTCAATCGCTCGCAGAATTCAACGGCGTCTTCCCACGAAACCTGTTCGACAGGCAGATTGTCGCCCGTGAAAAACGAAGGCGACGAGTCGAAATCCCGATTGACTTCAGGCAACCGCGCGACTCTTCTCCACTGCGCCTGCGTCACGGGATGACGGCTCATGAAAAATGGCCGTATAACGACCTGATGCTGCGGCCCTTCCGCAGGTGAGCGGCCTTCTTCATCGGCAGGCGATCCCATAAGAAAATCGCCAGCAGGAAGGCTGACCATTTCGAGCGCGACATCCTTGCCCAAATCTTCGCGAAAGAATTTCGACTTCCCTTCCAGTCGGTGCGCAATCTGCCCATCATCCTCGACTTTCACTATCGTGAACTGGCCGTCCTCCAAAACGGGCGCGCTTTTGGTAACCAGGGTCGGAGTGTCGGCTGTTATCTCAGGCGATCTGTAAGACATGACCTGAGCGACGCGAGATGCTTCGCGAACGGCTCTCAGCATCTCAGCCGCACTCGGGTAACGGTCTTCGCGCTTGACGGCCATCGCGCGATACAGCACGGCTGAAAATCCGACGGGAGCCTGCGCGTTGACATCGTTTGCGCATTGGAGAGTATCGGGCTGGCCTGCGGTCAAGGCTAAACAGCGCGAGAGCGCATCGGGAGGAAGCACGCCCGTTATCAGGTGAAACAAAGTTGCTGCGAGCGAATAAAGATCACTGCGCGCGTCGGTTCCCGCGCCTTGAATCTGTTCGAGCGGCGCGTAGTTGGGAGTGTATGCCTGAATGCTTTTGTTTCCGCTCGCCTGCGAAAATCCGACGGAGCCTTTCGCCAGTCCGAAGTCGAGCAGCACGATTCGCCCGCGGCCCGTAGGCTTGATGTTCTGCGGTTTGATGTCGCGGTGAATCACAGGCACGGATTGGGTGTGAATATAATCGAGCGCATCGAGGAGTTGCTCTGACCAGGCGACGACTTCATCCACGTCGAAAGGTTTGGGTTCGCCTTTCGGCGGCACACGGTCTTTTCGCTTCTTGAGAATCGCTCCCAGATCGTCGCCCGGAATGTATTCCATGACGAGGAACTGTCCGTCGCGTTCCGAGAAATGATCGCTCACCACTGGCAGCGAAGCGTGACGCATTCCGGCCAGAAGCCGGGCCTCGCGCTCGAAGGCTTTGAGCAGCATCTCGTCGTTGAAGAAAGTTTCTTTCAAAGCGACAGTGTTGCCGAGTCTTTGATCGACGGCCTGATAGACGGCCCCCATGCCACCCTGAGCTATGAGGCTGACGATTCGGTAACGATCCTGCAAAACGGTATTCGGCTCAAGCATCTATTTCTTCCTCGAAGTGAATTCAACAGGATGATTTAGTTCTGAAAGTGCATTTCTATAACTTCTTCAAAAAAATGGCGACCTATGGCTTCAATCTTTCCTGTCTTTTTCGTGTTCTGCCGCTCCCTCACGACAAATTCTTCAGCTTTCGATTTATAGCCAACTTCAACCAGATTGGGGACGTTGGGGAAATTAAGTTGATCCAGTTTTTCATAGTGAAAAGACCCAGCCGGTTCTTCTCTGGAAACGTGCAAAGTCACATCAGCATCTTCCCTAAGCAGATGGCCCGGATAGCCGAAGAAAAAAAGATATCGCGCCGATTTGTTTCCGCTTCGGAAATCGATACGAAAAAACCAAGTTTGTTTCGCCGATTCCCCCATCCTCAGACCCATATACTTCTCAAATTCAAGCTCTCCGAAATCCTTGAAGTACAGTTTTCCAGCAGGAGTGGATTGATTTAATAATTCTGCTGTTTGTCGAAAGTAACTCTTTAGCAAATCCATAGCGCTCTTCCATACCTCATACTCGTTCCTGGCTTTCGTCAACTCCTTTGCGGCGAAGCGGTCGGCGAGAGATTGCGCCCATTCAGCGCGCTCTTGTTGCTCTTTCCCCGCTCTTTCGTACTCCTCCAAACTCTCGTGTACGCATCCAACAACCAGGGATATAAAAGGGGTCAAGTCCGAGGCCTGCGATATTTCAAGAGCATCATAGTAACGGAGCCTGTCCTCTCGTGTGATAATCGCAATCGGGTATCCATACCGCATCAAAACGAGATTCATTAAAAGGCGGGCAACACGTCCGTTCCCATCGATGAACGGGTGTATGTAAACAAACCAAGTGTGAGCTACAGCCGCATTCAAAAAACCTTCAGGGCTTCCTAAACCATTTTTGGGGATACTCGCGCCATTAAGCCAGTTACTAAACTCCTCCATTTGGGCCGGAATAGATTCGGGGGGCGGGGGTTTATAGTCCGAACCCGATATCTCGACCGGCACTGATCTGTATTTTCCGGCATTCTCGTCATCAATTCCTCTTAACACGAGTGCGTGAATCTGCCTTATGTCTACTGCTGTGATAGGAGAATCGGGATTGCTCGCCAGATCTTCCAGAAAATCGATTGCATGTGCAAGGTTCTTTGCCTCAGCTTGATCTTTAAGAGGCTTTCCGGTCAAGGTGAGGCCCATCTCCACGACTTGTCGGGTTTCACCGACATTGAGAACATTTCCTTCGATGGCGTTTGAGTGGTAGACGTTTTTAATACGAAAGTATTGGCGTATAGTGTTCAACACTTCGGAAGTGAGTCGCCCCAGGCTGCGTAGCTCTTTAACACGATCAGCAATATCCCGAATCGCCTCATATTGACTTGATTCGTAGCAATAAGGAGTGCCGTTTATCTCAATCACCCTTTGTTGATTTTCCATTCAAAATTGCCTCCAGAGTATTCAGGAAATATCTGAGTGTCGAGCGGTGGAGCTAATAAAATGCATCAGACATGTTTGCATCAAGCAAATTCTGAAAACCTTCATTTCCATATTTAGCCACAGCCCCCCATCAGTGGCGAGTCTATTTTTCCGTCCCGCCCGACCAGGCCACGCGGAATCCGACGTTGTAATCTCGCACATCCAACCCGATCTTGTATCTGAAAGCGGCGCGGCAATCTTTCGCCTGAACGAACCACGTCCCGCCGCGCAGGACTCTGAAGTTCGCATCTCCTCCGCTCGTCCACGCCCGTCCGTCGGTCGGCGCGTTTTGATAATCGTCGTGCCAGTAATCTTCGCACCACTCCCCTACGTTGCCGTGCATATCGTAAAGCCCGAAGGCATTGGCAAAGCCGAGGCTTCCCGCATCGATGGTCTTATCGCGATACAAAGTTTTTGGCGCGGTTTTATAAGGCCCGTCCCCGTTGAAGTTCACCGCGTCGCCGTTGATGTTTTCGCCGAACCCGAAAGGCGTCGGCGCTCCTGCGCGACAGGCATATTCCCATTCCGCTTCGCTCGGCAATCGATAAGCCCGCCCGCTCTTCTTCCACAAACGGGCGCAGAACTCGACCGCATCCATCCACGTTACCTGTTCGACAGGAAGATCGTCGCCCTTGAAATATGACGGATCGGTTATAAGATCGCGATTGACTCGCGGCAGCTTCGCCACTGCGCGCCATTGAGCTTGTGTTATTTCATACCGGCTCATAAAAAATGAGGAGGCGCTGACCTGATGCTGCGGCCCTTCATTCTTATCGCGTTTTTCTTCCGAATCGGGCGACCCCATCAGAAAAGTCCCGCCGGGAATTTCGACCATCTCTATCGTGACCCCTCCGCCGAGGTCTTCGACAAAGTAGCGAGCCTCGCCCTCTCGCTCGGAAACCCGGCGGCCTGCAAGATCGATGCTCGGCGTTTTGAAGGTGAAGTTCCTCATCGCTATCGCGCTGCTTTTTGAAAAAGGCCACACCCCCATCAGGGCGGCGGTGACGACATACGCGGCTATCGCGCTCGCGGCCACGATTATTAGAAGCCTCTGCATTCCGTTCGCGGCTGTCCGATGGCTTGATGATTGGATAGTTCCGGCGTCGGGTGTTTTGATCGCGACATCGGTTTGAGCCTGCGGCAAAGCGACGGTCGGGACGGACGTTTGCGGCCCGCGCGTAGCCTGCTGCCCGACTATCGGCACATTGCTCTCGTAGAGAAGAGTGCTTGCGCCGCTCGTTTCGTGCAGAAGGGCTTTCATCTCTCGCGCGTTTGCCGGACGATTGTCGCGGTTGATCGCCAGCGCGCGTTCGAGCGCGGCGGCGATGTGCGGCGGCGTGTGCGGATTTATCTCATCGACGCGGCGAAGCGGATCGGGTCGCTGATGCGCGATGGCTTCGAGTCGCGAGAGCGCATCCGCGGGCATCACTCCCGTGAGCAGGTAATGAAGCGTGGCCGCAAGCGAATAGAGATCGCTGCGAGTGTCCGTACCCTGACCTTTGATCTGTTCGAGAGGCGCGTAATTCGGAGTGTAGCCGTGGATGCTCAACGGCGCGCCCATCTCCATCCCGCCGGGAATGTTCCCTTTCGCCAGTCCGAAGTCGAGCAGAACGATTTGCCCTCGCGCCGCGAGCTTGAGGTTTTGCGGTTTGATATCGCGATGAATTATGGGCGGCTCCTGCGTGTGAAGATAATCGAGAGCATCGAGCAACTGATCGGCCCACGCGGTGACATCCGAAGGCGAAAAAGGGTAGCCCTGTCGATGGAGAAGATTTTCGAGATCGTCGCCCGTGATGAACTGCATGACGAGGAACTGTCCGTCGCCTTCAGTGAAGTGATCGCTCACGACGGGGAGCGCAGGATGGCGCAGGCTGGCGAGTAGCTGGGCTTCGCGCTCGAAAGCCTTGCGCAATCGGTCGGTGTTGGCGAAGGTTTCCTTGATGGCGACATCGTTGTTGAGTCGCTGGTCGCGGGCCAGATAAACCGCGCCCATTCCTCCCTGCCCTATCTGACGAACTATCAGGTAACGATTCTGCAAGACGCTGTTTGGAGCAAGCATCCTCTCTCTCCTTCAGGGCTATATCAATTTTTTTTGTGCGACTCTCTCATCAGTCTTCGCAGTCTCCTGATCGCGCCGGGTCGTTTTGCGTGAGTCTGAGCTTTTTGGTTTTCCACTTCATTAGGTTCAACTTTCCGCGCGCTGATGTTCGCATTGGAATTCGCATTCGCATCACTGCCATCGCGCGTGATGGCCTCCCGCGTATTTTCATTTCCATTTTGATTTTCAACCGCGGTGTTGGAATTCGCAGTCGGTGCGGTCGAAGCAGTATCAGCCGGGACAGACGGAGAAGGAGGTGCGGCGACCGGCGTATCGATCACAGAGCTTGTCGATTGAAAGTTCAATGCGGCCAGCGTCGCGCCTCCCGCGATGAGGGCGAGCAGGACGGTCGCAAGCGCCCACTTGCGATTGAAAGATGCAACCCAGTTGAGCGAGCGCGTCGCCGTCGGAGCAGCCTGTTGCGTGATGCGACTGGCATCCAACGGCGCGGCGACGAAGGTTTCAGGCACGGTCACCTCCGACTGCGGCGAGACGGCCTGCGTCCTGCGATCAGATTCATTCACCTGAGTCTGCACAGCAGAGCGTTCGCTCGATGTGTCTCTATGATCGATCTTTTCGGTCGTGATTCCGCCCGCGACATAATTGAATGAATCGGTCTGGCGCAACGCCTTTCGCATTTCCGCAGCCGTCGCGTGTCGCTCGTTGCGATTGAGCGACATGGCCCGCGCAAGCGCGGCTGAAACCGAATGAGGCACGAAGGGATTGATTTCGCTCGCCGGTCTGAGCGGGTCTTCTTCTTTGTTCAACACCGAGTTGGCTCGCTTCATCGCATCGGCTGGCGAGACATGCGTGATCAGGTGATAAAGCGTGGCGGCGAGCGAATAGAGATCGCTGCGCCCGTCTGTTCCTGTCGCCTGCATCTGCTCCAAAGGCGCGTAGGTCGGAGTATAGCCGAATATGCTGTAAGAGCTTGATCGCGTCAGGTCTGTCGCCGTACCCTTTGCCAATCCGAAATCGAGCAGAACTATCTGACTTCTTTCGGTGAGCTTGAGATTCTGCGGTTTGATATCGCGATGAATCACGGGCGGCGTGCGCGTATAAAGATAATCGAGCGCATCGAGGAGTTGATCGGCCCAGGCCAGAACTTCTTCGGGCGAAAACGGGTTGTCGCGTCGGTCGAGCATCTCCGCGAGGTCTTCGCCCGATATGTATTCCATGATGAGGAACTGGCCGTCGCCTTCGATGAAATGATCGGTCACTTTCGGCAGCGCGGCGTGACGCAATCCGGCCAGAAGCCGGGCCTCGCGCTCGAAGGCTTTGAGCAGCTTTTCATCAGCGAAGAGAGTCTGTTTCAGCGCGATGTGGCTGCCCAGTCTCAAATCCTTTGCAAGATAGACAGATCCCATTCCGCCCTGGCCTATCTGACGGACGATCCTGTAACGCCCCTGCAATACTACATCGACTTCAAGCATTGCTTCTCCGTTCGTCGTGCAGATGTGATAAGGAAACGGCACATAATGTTTAATGATCCGGCAGTCCTTTTTGCGCAAGGAAATCGATTCCTCAAAGGATGCTCTTCGATCACCCGAAACGCGACCAAAGTTTACCAAACCTCCAATCAAACGACTACCGAAACTCGCTGGCCATTTGATCGGATATCTTCAAACCTTCGCGCGCCATCTCCGCTTCGTGTAGAATCAGCCATCAACCATGCTCAATCGACGAGAAGAACGAGTCTGCACGCGAATCGATAACCTCAAGTCTGAGATGATCGACTTTCTGCAAGAGATTGTCCGCATCCCGACCGTCAATCCGCCCGGAGAAAATTATCGCCCCTGCGCCACTCGCATAGGCGACCAGTTGCGCGCCTTCGGCTACGATGTCCGATTCATCGAAGCCGAAGGTCTCGCGGAACACACTCCTAAGTTTCCGCGTGTGAACACCATAGGCGCTATTTCCGGCGCGGGGCCGACTCTCCATTTCAATGGCCACACGGATGTCGTCCCTCCCGGAGCGGGATGGACCATCGATCCGTTCGCGGCCATAGTCAAAGACGGCTGCGTTTACGGGCGCGGCGTGACGGATCAAAAAGCTGGCCTTGCCGCTTCCCTCTTCGCCATAGAAGCCATACGCAGAGAAGGCATCAGTTTCGGCGGCACAGTTGTTCAAAGCGCGACCGTCGATGAAGAGAGTGGCGGCTTTGCGGGCGTGGCTTATCTCGCCCGTCAAGGGTTCATACGACGCGAAGCGACCGATTATGTCATCATCACCGAGCCATTGGATTACAACCGCATCTGCCTCGGTCATCGCGGCGTCTACTGGTTCGAAGTGGAGATGCGCGGAAAGATCGCGCACGGCAGCATGCCTTTTCTCGGCACGAGCGCAATCGAAAAGATGAGCCGCTTCATCGCTCAGATCGAATCAACTCTCAAACCTAAGCTGAGTGATCGCGTCACCTTGATGCCCGTAGAACCGGCGGGCGCGCGGCGGGCGACGATAAACATCAATTCGATTTCAGGCGGCCAAAGCCTGGACGAATTGCAAACTCCATGCGTAGCCGACCGATGCCGCGCTATCTTCGACCGCAGGTTTCTCATAGAAGAAAACTTCGAAGAGGTGAGAGAAGAAATCATAGACATTCTTGAACAGATGCGCCGCGAGGACACGGATTTCGACTACGCGCTGAAAGATCAGATGATAGTTCATCCGACGATGACTGAGCCTCGTTCGACGCTCGTCACTAGGGTGCAGGGCGCGATCAGCGATATCATCGACGAACAACCTCAACTCATCGCCAGCCCCGGCACTTATGATCAAAAGCATTTCGCGCGCATCGCAGGAATCAGTCAGTGCATAGCCTACGGGCCGGGAATACTGGCTCTCGCTCATCAGCCCGACGAACATTGCCGCATAGATCATCTCGTCCACTCCTGCAAAGTAATGGCTGTAGCGGCCTTGCGACTCGTGGGCGAACAAGAGGAATCATGAAACGAAGAGAGTTCATTCAAACCGCCGCCTTAACGCTTGGCGGCTCGATGGTAAACGAGATGAGAGCAAACTCTACTGACGCAATTTCGACAGGCGGTTCGATAACTGACGTGGCAGGCATCCGCGCGGGCCACTTCACCGACACGCGAAGACCTACCGGCTGCACTGTGATCCTTGTCGAAGATGGAGCCGTGGCAGGCGTTGACGTTCGCGGAGCCGCGCCCGGCACGCGCGAAACTGATCTGCTCGATCCTGTAAACACCGTCGAGCAGATTCATGCCATCGCGCTTGCGGGAGGAAGCGCGTTCGGATTGGACACGGCTTCGGGCGTGATGCGTTACCTTGAAGAAAAACAAATCGGCTTCAACATGGGCGTGGCGCGAATTCCCATAGTTCCCGCCGCAATACTTTTCGACCTCACTGTGGGCGACGCGCGAATTCGACCCGATGCCGAAGCGGGATACAAGGCATGCAAAACGGCGTCATCATCTCCTTTGCCTGAAGGCAATGTAGGCGCGGGCGCAGGCGCGACGGTAGGAAAACTTTTCGGCATGACACGAGCGATGAAAGGCGGCATCGGCACTGCATCGATCAAAGTCAACGGATTCACCATCGGCGCAGTAGCCGCGGTCAATTCCGTAGGAGACATTTTCGATCCTCGCACGGGCGCACAAATCGCGGGGGCGAGAACGCCTGACGGTAAATCTCTGTTCAACTCAGTGCAAGCCATACTTCGCGGGGACGGGCCTGCAAACCTTCAATCAGGCGCGGCCACAGCCATCGGCGTCGTCGCGACGGACGCTATACTGACGAAAGCGCAGGCTAATAAAATCGCTCAGATGGCTCACGACGGACTGGCCCGAACGATCAACCCGTCGCACACGCCGGGAGACGGCGATACCCTGTTCGCGCTCGCCACCGGCAAAGCAGGCAAACCCGCGCGAGTGATGCTCATCGGCGCAGTCGCCGCAGAAATGGTAGCCGCAGCAGTCGTGCGAGCGATCCGCGCGGCGAAGAGTCTGCCCGGCCTGCCGTGCGCGTCTGACTTTCAAAAATGAAGAGTTGAACTCGAATGCGGAATGCCGAATGAAGAAGGATTCCCCTATTCCGCACTTCGCATTCCGCATTCCGCACTCATATCAACATGAACACGCTTCTAATCATCCTGATCGCTTACTCGCTGCTGATGATCGCGCTCGGCGCTGTGGTGTCGCGCGGGGTGAAAGAATCGAACGATTTTTATGTAGCGGGGCGCGGGCTTGGCGCTGTCTATCTGGCGGTGACTCTGATCGCGGCCAACATCGGCGCAGGGTCTACGGTGGGCGCGGCGGGGCTGGGCTATCGTGACGGGCTTGCGGCGTGGTGGTGGGTCGGGTCAGCCGGGATCGGGTCTTTGATTCTGGCTCTGACAGTCGGGCCGAAGATTTGGAAAATCGCGAAAGAAAAAAATCTTCTCACCGTCGGCGATTATCTTGAGCATCGCTTTGACAGAAGAGTGAGAATGACGGCTGCTGTTTTTTTATGGCTCGGCTCGATGGTGATTCTTTCAGGCCAGTTGATCGCCGTCGCGTGGATACTCAATGTTGTTGCAGGCGTGTCGAAGCCTGTGGGGTGTCTGCTTGCGGCGCTCGTTAGCACGATTTATTTCACGGCGGGCGGGCTGCATTCGACGGTTCGCGTCAATATGCTTCAACTGTGCGTCAAGCTCATAGGGTTCATACTCGCGATTGCGTTTGCTATTGATCTGAGCGGCGGCATCACGGGGCTTGGCGAAAAGCTCGGCGCAAAGGTCGCGGCTGACAGTGTGGATTCATATCTGAGTTTCTTTGGCACAGGCGGCGCAGCGATAGCCGGGTATGTGGCCGCGTTGGTTCCGTCGTTCATCATTTCGCCGGGACTGCTGCAAAAAATTTTCGGCGCTCGCGATACGAAAAGCGTTCGCATCGGAGTCAGTGTCAATGCCGTGGTGCTTTTGATTTTTGCCATCGTCCCTGTCGCTATCGGGATGATCGCTCGCGGCTGGCTCGATCCACTCGGCAATCGCGAACTGGCGATGCCTTTGGTGCTGAGCGAAGTTTTACCCGTATGGCTTGGAGCCTTGTTGCTTGCGGCGATCTTTTCAGCCGAAGTCAGCACAGCCGATGCCGTGCTTTTTATGCTGACGACTTCGCTCGGCAAGGATTTCTACAAAGGCATACTCAAGCCTGAAGCCACAGACCGCGAGTTGCTTCGATTCACACGTCGCGCTGCTGTAATTTGCGGCGTGGGAGGCGCGTTGCTGGCTCTTGCGCTTGAGACGGTCATCGGCGCGCTGACTGCTTTTTACAGCATCATCACGGCTGTATTTCTATTGCCGATGTTGAGCGGCTTGTATTCAAAGCGCGTGTCTGCTCGCTCGGCTTTGATTTCGATAGGGGTGACTGTTGGGATGCTTTTCCTGATCGAGTTCGCTCCGCGCCTATCGGCTCTTGAACCCGTGACAAGCGCGTTGACATACGCGGTGAGAGTATGGGGCGTGCCATCGCTCGTGGTTGCGATTCTCGCGGGCCTTGCGGCGATGATTGTGAATGAGATGTTAGATGTTAGAGGCTAGATGTTAGAAGTTGAGCCTCTTCTGACGAAATGATGAAAAAGATATGGAACAACAGGGCTGCTAACACACAGCCTTTCTTCACTGACATCTAACATCTGACATCTAACATCTTTTTCCGAGGATAATTGAATGAACCTCGAATCGCTTTTCAGACTGGATGATCATGTTGCGGTTGTCTTCGGCGCAGGGTCAGGGCTTGGCGAAGTATCGGCCCGCGCTTTGGTCGCGCACGGCGCAAAGGTCGTCTGCGCTGACATCGATCTTCACCGAGCAGAGCGAGTCGCCGCCGATATTGCACAAACGGCCCGCGCTGTCGATATAACGAATGAAGAACAGGTGCGTCAGGTGTTGAATGACACGCTTGAACGAGCGGGAAGAATCGATGTCGTGGTGACGACTCCGGGCATCAACGTCCGTAAGCCGATATTGCAATACAGCAATGAAGAATTTTTCCGAGTGATCGAAGTGAACCTTCACGGGACTTTCAACGTGCTGAAAGAAGCGGGACGGATCATGTCGGAACAGGGGCGCGGCAGCATAATCGCTTTCTCATCGATTCGCTCTCAGGTGGTAGAGCCGGGTCAGGGAGTTTACGCGGCGACGAAAGCCGGAATCGTGCAGATGGTCAGGACGCTTGCCGCCGAGCTTGGCCCGCGAAATGTGCGAGTCAACGCCATAGCTCCCGGTGTAGTCGATACGCCGCTCACTGCTCAGATCAAAGAGAATCGCGAATGGTACGAAGCCTATGCCTGTAAGAGCGCGCTCGGAAGATGGGCGCAGGCAGATGAGTTGGCCGGGCCGGTCGTGTTTTTGAGCAGCACGGCTTCGAGCTTCGTGACAGGGACGGTGCTATTCGTCGATGGCGGATGGACAGCGATTGACGGTCGATACGAACCGCCTCTGCCGTGAGCGATGCGAATCGCAACCGTATTGAATAATCAGAGAGTGAGGTAAAATAGCGAGTATGTCAGATCAGATATTTACGGCAAGACGACTGCTGAACCATCAAAGCGTCGGCGTACTTTCCACACACTCCGCAGATGTCGAAGGATATCCATTCGGCTCGATAGCTCCCTTCGTCCTCGATTATGAAGGCGAGCCTGTCCTGCTCATCAGCGACATCGCTCAACACACTCGCAATATCAAACGGAACAACAAAGTGTCGCTGACCGTGTTCGATCAATGCACGGATGACCCGCAAGCTGCCAGCCGATTGACGTGGATAGGAGATGCGGAGTCAATCGATCCCCGTGAGGCAGAGATAAGCCGTCGCTATCTGCGTTATTTTCCTTCAGCAGAATCATACTTCGAGACGCATGATTTTTCGTTTTATCGAATCACTTTGCGGAGGGCGCGCTTCATCGGCGGGTTCGGAGAGATTTACTGGATCGAACGAGAAGGGATGCTCGTCAAAAATCCTTTCCGCGAAACTGAAAAAAGTATAATCGAGCATATGAACGAGGATCACAAAGAGGCATTGTTTCATTATTCAAAATCTCTAGCCGGAGTTGACGCTGATGTTGTAACGATGACGGGAATCGATAGCGAAGGGTTCGATATGCTGGCTGACAAGCGAAAAGTGAGAATAGATTTCGACTCGCCTATATCTACAACAGAAGAAGCGCGAGCCACTTTGATCAGATTGGCGCGGACGTAGAACATCGGCCCGCACAGAGATGAACAGATTGAATGCAGCAGGATCGCAGTTTTCTCATTAACGTGGTGGCGCGGCAAAATGTTGGCGCGACCTTCTCATTCGGAGCGCACGAAATGAATTACACGAAGAACAATTGAATCAGGCTGAGAGCGTGTTGAGAAATTCATATCTTGCGCCGAAGGCGCAACGAGAAGGTAGCCAGACGTGCAACGTCTGGTCAGGAGCCGCCAGGGTTTGCGCTCTGAAGGAGCGCCAGAAACTTCTCCCGCGTCTCCAATGAATCAGGCTGAGAGCGTGTTGAGAAATTCATATCTTGCGCCGAAGGCGCAACGAGAAGGTAGCCAGACGTGCAACGTCTGGTCAGGAGCCGCCAGGGTTTGCGCTCCTTCAGAGCGCCAGAAACTTCTCCCGCGTCTCCAACGCGGGTGGGGAGGGGGATTAGTCCAGAGGTTTCACCTCTGGCTACCTTCTTCAAGCCGCTTCGCGGCAAAAGACAATTTCCAAACACGCTCTGAGTATAATTATGAACAAACGAACTCTTTTGCATTCACTCCTCGCTCTCCTCGTCGTCGCGCCGATTGCTCTGGCTCAACGGCGCGAGCGCGATGTGGAAAAAGAAAATCTCATACTTCACGAGCTTCAAGCCGTCGCGCCTTCCGCAGTGGGTGACTTCAAATCGGCCAACGAAGCCGTCGATGTAGAAGACTTCGCTGAAGCCGCGCGGCTCTATGAACTGGTTCTCAAAAAAGCTCCCGACTTCGACGTTGTGTATCGCAGACTCGGAACATCGCTCGTCCGTCTGGGCAAAGTCAAGGAAGGGTTGGCGATGATTGAAATCGCGCTTCAGAAAAAACGCTCGCCTGAGAACCTGACCAACCTCGCCCAGTACCTCGCTTACCCTGCCGCAGACAAAGATGGCTCGAAGGCTGACAAAGAACGCGCCCTTTCTCTGGCCTTGATCGCTTATCACGAAAAGCGCGACGAAGACGATCCTTATTACCCTTTCCTCGTCGCTCAACTCAGCCTCGACCTGAATAACGAAAAAGTTTTTCGCGAGGTGACTCAAACCCTCGTCAAAAAATATCCTGGCCAGATGGCGACTCATTACTATGCGGCTGTGCTTGCCGCCTTCGATGAGCAATGGATCAAGGCCGAAGAGGAAATTAAAAAAGCTGAAGCTCTCGGCCTTCCTCCCGAAGCGGCGCGCGAGCTTCTCAAAGCAGGCATTCATTCAAAGGCTACTGTCTGGCGATATGTTTATTATTCTCTCTACGCGCTTGCGGCGTGGGCCGCGGGACTCATTCTCCTTTTCGCGCTCGGAAAAATCATGTCCGGCGTCACGCTGCGCTCGCTCGAACAATCAGACCCCAACGTGACCGCAGGCGGGAAAGAAAATTCGCTGAGAAGTCTTTACCGAAAGCTCATCAGCATCGCGGGCTTTTACTATTACCTCTCTCTTCCCTTCGTCGTGCTGCTGGTGATCGCCGCCGCAGGGTCGGCGTTTTATGCTTTTTACATGGCTGGTCAAATTCCCATCAAGCTCGCCGTTCTGATAGCTTTCGGCGCGGTTGCCACGATTTTCATGATGATCCGCTCGCTCTTCATTCGTCGTCAGCCCGAAGACCCCGGTCGCGCCCTCAAAGAATCGGAAGCTCCCCGACTGTGGCAACTCGCGCGTGAAGTCGCAAGCGTCGTTGATACCCGTCCCGTCGATGAGATTCGCCTCACTCCCGGCACAGAGATGGCCGTCTATGAACGCGGCTCTTTCAGGGAGCGAAGCAGGGATCGAGCGCGACGAATTCTGATCCTGGGTCTTGGGACAGTCAACGGATTTCGCCGCAACGCATTTCGCGCAGTGCTTGCTCACGAGTATGGTCACTTCTCGCATCGAGACACGGCGGGCGGCGATGTCGCTCTGCGTGTCAATAACGACATCTTGAATTTCGCCGAAGCGATTGGCCGCGCGGGTCAGGCCGTGTGGTGGAACGTGGCTTTTCAATTCCTCCGCGCCTATCACTTCATATTCCGGCGAATCACCCACGGAGCTACGCGGCTTCAGGAGGTGCTGGCCGACCGAGTGGCGGTGCGCAACTACGGCGCGGATTCTTTCGAGGAAGGACTCAGACACGTCATCCGTCGCAGCGTCGAGTTCGAAGACATCGCGTACTGGGAGATAACCGAATCGGTGAAAGCGCGCCGCGCGATGCAGAACCTTTACGAAATGAAAGCTGATCCCAAAAACGCTATCGAAGATAAAATCAAAGAGGCGATCAATCGCCCGACCACTGAAGACGACACGCACCCAAGCCCTGTGGATCGATTTCAACTCGCAAGGCGCATCGCGTCAGTCGGGCGATCTCACGACACGGGCGACGTGTGGGACTTGTTTGCCGACCGCGAAGCTATCACGAAAGAAATGAGCGCGCTCGTCGAAAAATTTGTAAAAGCAGAAGCAGGCGGATAGCGATTTCAAAAGAGAAAGGTTCCGTCAAGCGCGGCAGTCGGATTGATACAGGATTAACAGGATTCGCAGGATTTCCTTTTGACCAATCCTGTTAATCTTCAAAATTCTGTTAATCCTGTCTGATTTTTCTTCCTCTAACGGAGGTCGGCTCTATTTGATTTCTATTCCTTCCATATCCTCAAACATAGCTCGGACGCCCCAGCCGCCGAAGTTTTCCGTCACGGCCAGCCACAACTCGTTGCTCCCCCGATTCAGAGGCAGGTACAACTCATCGAAGAATCCTATCGTTCCGAGAAAGCGATAATCTCTTGATTGATAAATGTCGCTGCCGCCCCATATCAAGCGATCATTGAAGTAAGCCCGCGCTTCATCGCTGAAGGCAAACTTAATTTTTTTCACCTGTTCGCGGTTGGATTGAATTATCAAGCGGACGAAAACTGTGTTTCTGCCCTCGGCGATGCCCTGAAGGCGAGCGAGATTGGCAAGGCCGGTCGTTTCGCAGTCGAGTTTTTTCCAGTTTAGTTTCTGCTTGTCCGTCGGGGTGAGTTGATATTTCTTTTCGAGTGACTTCGCATCGAACGCGCTCGAAACCATCCACGACATCACTGTGCCTTTAGGCGCAGGCTCGGCAGCTTTAGCTTTTCCCTTGAGCGGCGGAGCGGTCATATTTTGAAAGCTGAAGTTCGCGTACCACGCGGGCGCGAAGTTGCCGACGCTCAGTCCCACTTTGCCTGATTTCGTCTCGCGCTTCATTTCATTGACGAACAATGCGGGGGTGTCCATGTCTTTGATATAGACTTCGGCGTTTTTGCCTGAGACTACGATTTTGACGTGCATCCACTGATTGAGATCGTATATGACCGGAGAGCCGTATCCTTCGCCGTGATACAACTGCCACGCGGCCATCCCGTTGAAGACGGGCTGATACTGATTTGCATCGGGGTTGCCGGACTGATGCGGTCGAATGTAGAACTCCTCATAATTTCCCTGATCCTGCATTCGCCAGATCGCGCCCGCAAATCCCCGCTCGCCTGCGACAGCGATATCGAATTCGATGATGCCGTCGGTAAACTCGGAGGCTTTGACCGCCGCGAGTCCGCCTTTCAGGTAGAGGCTTGGCCGTCCCAGATGATCTTCGATACGACTTTCTCTGGCTCGAATTTCCCAGCGTTCGGAATCGAACGGAACAGTCTGCGAACGGGCATCAGATGACAGGGCCAGCGCGCATAAAATGGCTCCCATTACAGAAATTGAAAACTTCGACATGATTCACCTCATCGATTTAGCGGAGTCGTGGAGTCGCTTCTAAGCAAAGCCTCGCCGGGTTAGGACAAAATCGTAACATTCGGCCCGCCTCCGACAAAAGGCGGTCGACAAGAAAAGATCGTCTCCACTGTTCTCACAAAAAGTTTAGAAGAGGTTTCAGAAACAGTCTTGAACGTTCTTGCTGTTTTGGATGTACTGGCCGGGAGTGACTTTCAGGAGTCGTTTGAAGTGACGATTGAGATGGCTTTGATCGGCGAAGCCTGCTTCGATGGCGACTCGCATGATCGGCACGCCGCGACGAAGCATCTCTTTTGCGCGAGTAACTCGCAACTGAGTTTGAAAAGCGTGCGGCGGCATCCCCATCTCGGAAGCGAACACGCGGCTCAGATGAAAAGGGCTGAGGCAAGCGATCTCGGCAAGAAGCTGAAGCGAAACGCTGGCTGAATAATTTTCTATCAGGTAATCGCGCGCTCGATAAACAGATTGCCGCTCGCGCCCCGTTTTTTGAATCGTCGCGTCTTGGCCATATCTGGTTATGAGTCGGACGAACAAATCCATCATCCGAGACTCCCGCTCAAGCGTCGAAGATGGTCGCTCCATCAGCGAGTGAAGATTGATATAGAGTGCGATTATGTCACGGTCTGTTATGACCGGCTCTTTGAAAACGGGAATCGACTTTTCGCGTCCGGCGATATCTGATGCCGCGCTGCGAACAAGCTCGGCGTCAACGTAGAGGTTGCGAAACGAGCAGGCGGCGTCCTTGAAAGTTTCGTTCGAATGAACCGCGCCGGGTTCGACTATGAAGAGGCTGCCTGCCGAGGTGAGATGCCGCGCGCCGCGATAGATCAAGTGGCCCGCGCCCTTTTCGATCACGCACAGATGATACTCTTCATGCCAGTGGCGCGGGTAATAGCTTGTCACCCGCTCGCCCGTGCGCAACTCGACTCCCGCTATATCTTCAGGCCGCCATACTTTTATCTTCTCCTGCGCTTTCACGATATGGATTATAGCAAGTCCGGAGAATGCAGAAGTAAAAAGGCAAAGGAGCAGACAAACGCTGTCCGCCCTTTTGCCTTATTTAGTTTTGCCTTTCCTACTTTCCTGCCTGCGACGGCGCGCGGCGTAAAACTTTCGTCGAGGTCACATGCTTCATCAGTTCTTTTTTATCGAGGAAGTATGTCGGGGCGGCTTTGGCCGGACTGAAAAGTTTTTCCGCCTGATCGTCGAAGTGGCGACTATTTTTATTATCGCTCATGCCTGTCGGCAATATGGCAAAAGATTTCGGCGGATTAGTAAGTATCACTATCTGAGTGGAAGTCTGCCCTCCCGCTCCGACCATTTCTTTTCCGACTGGCCGAAAAGATATCGCCCGCGGCGTTGCCATCCCCACCGCATTCTGCCCCCCACCGAGCGAGCCTCCGCCGACGGGCCACGTCTTCGAGCCGCCCTCTCGCCCGACTCTGAAATATCTGCCATAAGCGACAGTGAGCGATCCGAAATTCGTCTTCAGCCATTCGGCAGCTTTCGTGAGTGCGCCCAACAAAACTTCATCCGAAGCCGCGGCTGTCGGATCAGTCTGCGCCGAGAGGGGCGAGCCGAGACCCTTCTTGAAAGCGTAAAAAGCCATCGCACCTTCCGACTCCGCATCGCTGCGGCGATTCCATTGCTGAATCTGTTTGTAAACTTCAGTCATGTCGGCAGTCTTCGCTGAAGATTTCTCCCACGCTTCTTTCAGTCGCGCCTGCCATAGCCCGGCGTGCCACACCTCGGTATTGAAAGCGATATCGATTGCCTGCTCGATGGTCACACGCGAAGCATTCTCCAGAAGTTCCGTCATCATCTCTCCGCGCTGATGACGCGGCGCGGTGCGCGAGGCGTTGTAGATATAAGGACGCTCGGCATATTTTTCAGGCGTCATCGGACTGTCTTTCATCATCGCAAACGGCGTGACGTTGCAGTTGTGCATATAGCCTGCGGTCGGGTTGGTTATCTGCACGAGGTCGCTCATCGGATGAATTCCCTGCCATTCGGTCGCCGATGTATTGCCGGGGATGGGTCGCGCGGGATCGACGCCCTTCGCTCTGATGGGGACCCGGCCCGTGCGCAGATAAAAAATATCTCCCTGAACGGTTCCAACCATGATGTTTTGCGCCATCAGTTGAAGATTCGCGAGAGCTTTCTTCATCTCTTCGAGGTTGCGCGCCAGATTCATCTGATAAATCTGATCCGTCAATCCCACTTCGCCCGCGTAGGGAATAGCCATCGCGTAAGCCTTGCCCGCCTTGCGCGCCACGACCGGCCCGTGATGCGTGTATTCGAGATCAACCTCGCGCCATTCCACTTTGTCTCCCGTTTTGACGCCGACTTTTTCTTTTCTCACAGTCATATCGCGCCACTGTCCGTCATAACGATACTGACGCGGATTATCTGGATTGATCTCTTCTTCGAACACGTCCGAAGTATCAGGCCCGCCCGTGGTCATCGCGACAGAGCAGAAGCGGCTGTGCATAAGCGATGGTATAGGCACGCCGAGTATCGAGACGCCCGACACGTTGTAATCCCCCGCGTAGATGCGAACCTGATAGAAACGAAATTCGCCGTACCAGCTAAGATGAGGATCGATGACGGCGATGGGGGCATTCATCGCGGTGCGCGAAGGAGAGATGAGCATTTCATTCGATCCGCGATAAGTCATGTCTTCCGTCTTGATCCCTCCCCGGTTCAGATCGCCCATCGCTTCGCCGAGCGGCCAGCCGAAGATTATGTAACGCGAAAGCGCGACGACCATCCACGGTTCTATCTGCTGCGCCCACGAAGGAACCTGCGAAGGGTGTTCTTTCATGAAAAGTTTTACGCCTTCCTGATAGGCTTCGATCACGGCGCGCGATTTCGCGCTGATTTGATTATATTTTTCGCGGCTCACTTCCGAGTGACGCCAGATGCGTTGAATGAGATCGTTGCGATAATGCTCCGCGCCGAATGCTTCGGACATCGTGCCTGTTGCGCGGCGATAATTTTTCAGAAGTTCTTCGAGTCTGTCTTCCGCCTGCGCGTAGCCTATGGCGAAGGCTGCCGATTCGAGGGTCGGCGCGAAGACATGAGGTATGCCGTACTCATCGCGATAAACGGTCGCTTCCTCGACTGCTACGGCCTGAGTTTTAATTGCAAACGGCAGGAGAAAAGAAACAAGGACGACGAGCGCAAGCGATTTTTTCATGATGGCATTCCTCCGTTGAAGCTGATTTTTGAGTGAAGCGATGTTACGCCAAGCGTGCGCGGCGTGTCCACTGCCGAATGTCGAGAGTTATGGTTGATTCTCTGGCTTTTACAATTGCCTGACACGAACAAGGCTCGTCCGGTGAATCGGTTTGGCAGGCTTTTCTGTGTTGACACTCCTCGCCGCTAAAGCGGGAGGATTCTTGGGTCGTCGAGTCACCACGTTGACTCTCGCCAAAGGGCCTGCCCGGCCCTACGAGAACGATGCTGCTGCTCTCGATTATTTCTCTGCT
>Ga0187893_10001823_pt1 | contig 49191 bp, 42 predicted proteins | sample MA1701074metaG_FD_139574 | JGI IMG/M metagenome (GOLD analysis project Ga0187893, IMG submission 139574) | White microbial mat communities from a basaltic lava cave in the Kipuka Kanohina Cave System on the Island of Hawaii, USA - MA170107-4 metaG ... | reverse complement strand
GCGGCATCGCGCTGGAGCTCGTCGGTTGGGCGATCACGCTCGTCGTGGTGCGCACGCTGTCACGCGCGTTGTTCTTCAATCCTGGGCGGGACATCGAGTTTCGCCTCGGCGCCGATGTGTTTCGGCACCTCCTCGGGCTGCAACGCCCATTTTTCGATACCCACAAAGTCGGAGAGCTGGTGAGCGTGCTCAGTAACGACACGACATCGGTGCGCTTGCTCGTCGGGTTCGCCGGCCTGCAGATCTGCAACGTGGCCGTAGCGATTCCCATGCACCTCGTTCAGATGCTTCGCACGGATGAGGTCTTGACGGCCTGGTGCATCGCTCCCGTCGTCGCGGGGGCCGTGTACATGCGGTGGACGGTACAGCGCTTCTACGGAATGGTCCGGGCCTCGATGGAAGAGCTGGCAAAGTTGTCCAATCGCGTGCTCGAGAGTTACTCCGGTGTGGCGACGATCCGCGCTCACGGAGCGCAGGCTGCCGCGCTCGAGCGCTTCGACGAGCAAAATGACGCGTACCTACGGCTGCAACTCGGAATCTCCGCGGTGCGGGCGTTCTCGCTGCCAGTGCTCGGGTTTGCCGGTTTCGTCGGTACCGGCATCGTGTTGTGGGTGGGTGGCAATCGCGTGTTGGCAGGTGCCATTCGCGTAGGCGATCTCGCGACGTTCACGGCGTTGCTGGTAAGCCTCGTCGCGATCTTGATGTCGCTCGCCTGGGTACTCGCAGCGGTTTCCCGCGGCGTAGTTTCACTTCGGCGTGTGCGGGATCTGCTCGAAGTCTCGGACGATGTGCCGGACGTGTGCGACCAGTTGGGTGCAAACGGTCCACCGTCCCTCGAAGTTCGGGCGCTGTCGTTCAACTATCCCGGTGCCCAGCGGCAGGTGCTGGAAGACGTGAGCTTCTGCTTGCCCGCAGGAGCGACGCTGGGGGTGTTTGGACATACCGGCGCAGGAAAGACCACGTTGATTCACCTGATCTCGCGCGTCTATACGCCACCTCGAGACACCATCATGATTGACGGCCACGACGTTCGTGACCTATCGCTCAGCGAGTTGCGCGAGCGCATGGCCGTGGTGCCGCAGGACCCGTTCTTGTTTTCGACCACGTTGCAGGAAAACGTGCGGCTGGCCGGCGAGCACAGCATGCACGAGGAAGGCATCGAGCCAGTTTCCATTCACGACGCACACCTCGACCATGTGCTCGATCTTGCTGCTCTACGTGAGGATCTCGCAGGACTTCCCAAAGGGCTCGATACGATCGTCGGCGAGCGCGGTGTGATGCTCTCGGGAGGACAACGCCAACGGACTGCACTTGCCCGAGCACTTTATCGTGGAGCGCCGTTGTTGCTGTTGGACGACGTGCTGAGCGCTGTCGATCACGCAACAGAAGCTCGGCTTGTCAAGACGATTCGGGCGCTACGCGCTGGTGTGGAGGGAGAACGTGCTCCCACCACGATCATCGTATCGCATCGCACCAGCGTGCTCGAACACGCCGACGAGATCCTGGTACTGGAGGGCGGGCGTGTCATCGAGCGCGGCACGCACAGACAACTGCTAGCACGCGCCGGCGTGTACGCACGTAGCCACGCCCATCAACAGCGCAGCCAAAATGAGGGATCCGAGCATGACGAGGTCCGCGGTGGCTGAGCCGAATACTCGCGATACGGCACATCTGCTGCGACGGTTTTGGTCGTACGCATCCGTGTATAGACGCTGGATCTGGATCGGGTTGCTGATGATTCCAGTCGTGGCAGCCATGACCGCGCTACGGCCACTTTTGCTCAAGCACGCCATCGACGTCGACCTACAAAACGCCGATCCACTGGGCCTGCGTGTCACTGGGCTGGCGTTCATGGTTGCCGTGGTGGCCGAGTTTCTTGCCCAGGCCACGCAAGTGTATGCGTTTCAACGTGCTGGCCACGCCAGCATCGGCAACCTTCGGCGCAGTATTTTCGAGCACGTGCTGCGGCTACCGGCACGGTTTTTCGACATGCATCCCGTGGGTGGCCTACTCACGCGCAGCACGAGCGATGTCGAAGCGGTCAGCGATACCTTGTCGCTCGGGGTGGTTACGATCGTCACGGACATCGTGATGATTGCGTCGATCTTGGTTGCCATGTTCTCGTTGAGCGTCCCGCTTTCGCTGGCCAGCTTGGTGGTCGCCCCAATCCTCGTGGTGCTCGTGCGCTATTTCAGTGCTGCGTTACGCAGGCTTCAGCTCGAAACGCGCAGGGCTCATGGCATCCAGGTGGGCTATTTGGCGGAGCAACTGGCCGGGATCACCGTCGTGCAGCTATTTGGGCGCGAGCGCGCTGCCTCAGCGGAATACCAGCGCCTTGGCCAGCGCTACCTGCGAGCCACCAAGCTTGCCAACATCTACGATGCCCTCTTGTATTCGCTGATGGACGGAATTGGTGCGTTGTGCATCGCCGTGTTGCTGTACTTTGCCGCGGGAAGCCTCGCACACGACAGCGGCGTCACGCTCGGCCTCTTGTTCGCGTTCGTGGACTATTTGCAACGCATATTCGTTCCGATCCGCGAATTTTCGGGCAAGCTGGCAACCATCCAGCGCGCGACGGCCTCGCTCGAGCGCATCTATGGTCTGCTCGATACACCCGCCGAGCCGCGGCGTTTCGTCGGTCCCGATCCACTTACAGCTTGGAGGGGAGGGCTACGGATTCGTGACCTATGGTTTCGCTATCGTGACGACGGTCCCGATGTCCTCAAGGGAATCTCGTTCGATGTCGCACCTGGAGAGGTGGTGGCGATCGTGGGTCGAACGGGTTCCGGCAAGACCAGCCTTGGCCGTGTGCTCACGCGCTTCTACGAGGGTTACCGAGGCAGCGTGGAATTCGTGCTGCCGGATGGTGGTCGGGAGCTACGCGAGCTCGACCCGATCTCGCTCCGCCACCACTTGCTCATGGTCCAGCAGGACGTATTTTTGTTCGACGCCGACGTCGCGTACAACGTAGCGCTGGGCGATCCCGCTGTTCGGGACCAACCGGACAAGCTCGAAGCAGCACTTCGTACAGTGCAAGCCGACACGTTTTTGCGTGAACGCGGTGGTACCAGTTACCACGTGGGTGAGCGCGGCAAACGGCTGTCGGCAGGGGAAGCGCAGCTGGTCGCGTTCGCGCGTGTGGCTGCACGCTCGCCGGATTTTCTCGTGCTCGACGAGGCCACGGCCAGCGTGGACAGTCTGACCGAAGCCCGTGTGCAAGCAGCGATCGAGCAGCTTTTTCGTGGTCGTAGTGCGATCGTCATCGCCCATCGATTGAGCACCGTACGGCGCGCGGACAAGATCCTCGTCTTGAAAGCTGGACAGATCGTCGAGCAAGGTAACCACGAGACCCTCCTTGCTTCTGGCGGCATGTACGCGGAGCTCCACCGCGCGGGTTTTCGTGACCCAGAGGGGTCCGAAGCACCAGGCCATGCACTTCGCGAGCCGTACATCCAAGACAGCGAAGGGTAGGCCCGGGAATAATCGCCTGGGTGGGCTCGGTTTGTCGCGGGCATGAACCCATCCCCCACGAGCGTTGCGAGGCCACGGACAGGCCTTGCTGTGAAAACGACGTTGTTGGGCCTGCTCGCGTGCGTTGCCGTGGCGCAGGCCTGTGCCACGGAGGCCGAAGCGGGACCCTCCCGACTGTGGCGCGAAGGGCATGGCGAGCCTGTGGTGTCGGGAACCTTCGATCCCGGTAAGAGTCTCGCCCCTCTCATCAAGGCGCTTCGTCCTGCGGTGGTGAGCGTACGCGTGAGCGGAGGGACGCCAGAGCTTCGCGTGGACGGCTTCGAGTTTCATGCACCACCGTTTTTTCCGTTTCCCGATCATCCTCGCGCTCCCAACCAGCGTAATAAGATGATGGGCACGGGAAGCGGTTTCATTGTCAGCAAGGACGGCCTTGTCGTCACGAACCACCACGTCGCCGCAGGTCGAGAGAACATCGAGGTCAAGCTCTCGGATGGACGCACGTTCAAGGCCAAGCTGGTCGGGAGCGATCCACAAACCGACATCGCGTTGCTTCGGCTCGAACACGCGAACGACCTTCCAACGGTGGTATTGGGGGTGAGCAAACGCCTCGAAGTGGGAGATTGGGTCATCGCGATCGGTAGCCCCATGGGTCTCGAACAGACCGTGACAGTTGGCATCGTGTCGGCGACCGGTCGCGGCAGCTTGAACCTCTATCGCGATGGTTATGCCGATTTCATTCAGACCGACGCCGCGCTCGGACCGGGCAACAGTGGTGGACCGCTTTTCAACATGAACGGCGAGGTCGTCGGGATCAACACGGCGATCGATGGCATGGGTCGCGGATTGGGCTTTGCCATTCCGGTGGATCAAGCCAAGCGGGTGATTCCCCAGTTGTCAGACAAGGGCAAAGTCGAGCGCGGTTGGCTTGGCATCACTGGTCGCGACGAAGAGTCGAACCCAGGTGAGGCACCTCGCCCAGGTGCACTCGTCGCCGAGGTGCACACGGGTACGCCGGCGCAACGTTCTGGCTTGCGAGCTGGCGACAGGATCATGAAGGTCGAAGGCGAAGCGATCGACGATTTCTCGCATCTCCACGCCAGGATCGGAGATTTGGCACCCAACACGCAAGTGACGCTCGAAGTCGAGCGTGGCGGAAAAAGCCAAACCATCAAGACCAAGTTGGCCGAGCGACCGTCTCCCGACGATCTCGAACGCTTGTCTGGTGCGTCTCACGGCCGAAAGCCCGGCAAGTTGTTCGACGGCAACCAGCGACGGCTCGGGGTTTCGGTGTCCCCGGTGCCGGGGGGGGTTCGCATCGAGGCCGTGGAACCCGGAAGCATCGCGAACGAGCTCGACCTCCACGTGGGAGACGTCATCGAAGAGATCAACGAGCGTAAGGTCGTGAGCGCCGACGAGCTGCGAAAAGCCCTCGAACAAAACGATCGCAAGGTGCACGCGAAATTTCGCCGAGGCAACACCACCCACGTGGCGACCTTGCAACGCGATTGAGCTATGCTTCCGCGCTCAACATGTCGAAACCGCTCGAGACGCTTCACGGCAAGGTGCTCATCCTCGGTGCTGGACCGGCGGGCTACACCGCTGCGATCTACGCTGCACGCGCAAACCTGCAACCACTCATGATCGCGGGTCCCGAACCGGGAGGCCAGCTCACCACGACCACCGACGTGGAGAACTATCCCGGCTTTCCCAAAGGCATCACGGGCCCCGAAATGATGGAGGAGTTTCGCGAGCAAGCCGAGCGCTTTGGGACCAAGGTCGTCTACGATCTCGGCGTGTCGGCCGATGTGTCCAAGCGCCCGTTCACGATTCGCGGGGACGAGGGCATCTACACGTGCGATGCTCTCATCATTGCGACTGGGGCCAGCGCGAAATACCTTGGCCTCGACAGCGAGCAACGCTTGCGCACCCGCGGTGTGACAGCCTGTGCGACCTGTGATGGAGCGTTTTTTCGCGACCAAGACGTTGCAGTCGTCGGGGGGGGCGATACTGCCATGGAGGAGGCGTCGTTTTTGACGCGCATGTGTCGTTCCGTGCATGTGGTGCACCGGCGTGACGGCTTCCGAGCGAGCAAGATCATGCAGGAACGTGTGCTTTCGCATCCGAACATCCGTGTTCACTGGAATCGTGCGGTGCAGGAGGTGCTCGGGCAGGACAGCGTGACTGGTCTGCTATTGCGGGACACCAATACAGGCGCGCTCGAGACGCTCGACGTCACCGGAATGTTCTTGGCTATCGGCCACCAACCCAACAGCGGCATCTTTCAGGGACTGCTCGACATGGACGAAACCGGTTACTTGAAAACGCGCGCTGGCAGCACGTTCACCAACGTGCCCGGTGTATTCGCGTGCGGAGATGTGGCCGACAAAGTTTACCGCCAAGCCGTCACCGCGGCTGGCACCGGTTGCATGGCCGCCATCGATGCCGAACGTTGGCTCACCGAGCACGGTTGACGCGACCATCGGCCGTGCCGGACGCGTCCGGTCCGGCACGGCGTGGCGAGTCACGACCGATTCAGCCAGTCGTTGAGCTTGGCCGACACGCGGTCGGTGATGTTGTCCCATCCGTCTTTGATGGTGTCTTGAAGCTCATTGAGCTTGGCCTGAAGTTTGTCGCGTTCTGTACGCACTTCGGCTCTCGAATCGGCCTTGAGCTCCCGGTAGCGAGCCTCGAGCTCACGTTGTTTGGCCTTGATGCGATCTTTGAGTTCTTCTTGGTGGCTCAACATGGGCGTCCGCGGTGCAGCCGATGTGCCAGCAGCGATCGTACGTATTTTCGGTGCGTAACAGGCATGGGCGGTTGCGAGTAACCGTGCGGTGCGAGCACGCTGTGGCATTTCGGTGGCGTTCGAATGCAACTGAGCTATTGGGTTGTCCAGGCTAACAAGCCAATGCCTGCGTGTACCACCGCCAACAGCCATGCAGCCACACGAAGCCGCATCACCTGCGATTGTACGACCACGAGCGCGCACGCGATGAACCCAATCGCGCCCAGCCGGGCGGCTTCGTCCATGCCAGATCCGCCCGCGAGCAACATTCTACCGGCGATCCACGCCAACAAGAGTGCAGCCCAGAACACGAGCCTTCCAGAGGCCGCACGTAAGTACGGCCGCGCACGCTCGAGTGCATGGCGTGAAAGTACGGCCATGCCGGGAATGTCCGCGTGCTGCCCGTCATGGTCAAATTTCACGCGATTCGCTGCTAGCCTATGCCGATGTTGGTCCTGGCGTTCACGCTCGCAGTGTCCGCACCCAGCCACCCCGTCGTGTGGGGTCGCTTGGGCGCGAGGCCTTGGAGTGAATGCCAAGAGTTAGGCCGGAGAGCGGGTGCTCTGCTTGCCGGCGCTCAGGGTTCGCGGCAAGAAAGCGAGGACTCGAAGCACTGGCAAGGGCTCGTTGCACGTTGCCCGCGTGTCGTCGAGCTGCTGGTGCTCGTAGCGCGGGCACACTTGATACGCCTCGTCGATCTATCGGCCGCAACCGCCGATCGAAACTCACTTGAGGCGGCCGCCAGGGAACATCGTGCGGCGCGCGAGCAAGCACTCGAATACCTACTGACAGCCCTCGAAGAATCCGATCTCCGTCGTGAAGTCCCGCCATCGGAGACTCGCTATCTTCGAGCTTATGCCGAGCTTTCACTGGGTCGACATGACGTGGCAAGACGCGATGCCATGCGTGCACGGGAGCGTGGCGACGTACAGCTTTGGCGAACCGAACGCATGCTGGCACTATGTGCGTTGTTCGCGGGTGATCTCGGCTCGGCGTTGGCTTCGGCGCACCGCGCCGTGCTCGAGGCTCCAAGCGATGGTCGCACACGCGACCGTGTGCAATCGCGCTACGTCTATGCCCTCGTGCTGGACCGCGCTGGCGCCCTGGCAGCCGCTCGAGACGAGTTGCGACGCGCCCGTCAGGAGGGTAGCGTGCAGCAGCGCTTCGATGTCGAAACGCTGCTTCCATTGCACGAACGTCTGTATCTCGTTGCGCTCGATCATCAGGCACACGACGAGATCCCCCAGGCAATGCGTTACTGGGAAGCCTATTTGCGATGTCCCGAGCCAGAAGCACCCGAGCGCGAGTTGGCCGAGCGACACCGGCGGGAGCTGTTGCCGTTACCGGTGAGCGTATCCGAAAGCACCTAGAGACGATCCACTCAGCTCTACGTTGTCGATCAATCGTACCCCTGCGTAGTGAGCTGCAACCATCACACGTGCCCCCGCACGAGCGTATTCGATCGATTCGAGTGCATCGGGATCGACGATTTCGAGGTAGTCGACACGATCGGCCGACAATGCAGATTCGGCGCCGTCGAGCAACTTCGCGGTGGAACGTTCACCGGCATCGAAGCGTGCACGTACGCTCGAGAGTGCCTGCGAGATGCGAGTTGCTCGGGCGCGAGCTTCTGGCTCCAGATTTGCGTTTCGGCTCGACATCGCAAGACCGTCGGGCTCGCGAACGATTGGCATCCCGACGATGGTTCCGCTCAGGTGCAGATCACGATGCATATGACGAAGGATCGTGAGCTGTTGATAGTCCTTTTCGCCGAAGTAGGCGCGATGTGGGCGAACGAGCCCCCATAGCTTGGCCACGATGGTACATACACCGCGAAAGTGGCCCGGCCGAAACGCGCCGCACAACAGGCGATCGAGGCCGGCTACGTCGACCCACGTTCGATGTTCTGCAGAAAACATTTGTCCTGGCGGTGGGCAAAACGCCACGTCGACCCCACAGCCTGAAGCTTTGGCGAGATCGCCGGCCTCGTCTCGCGGATAGCGGTCGAGATCTTCGTTGGGTCCAAACTGACTCGGGTTCACGAACACGGACAAGACGAGTCGGCCGTCGGCGCCTGCATCATCACGGCCGGCGCGTAACAGCGATAGATGGCCTTCGTGCAAAAACCCCATGGTCGGAACGAACGCGACCAAATGGCGTGGGTCCACGCGTTCGCGCCAACGAAGCAGCTCCGGAACGGTTCGCAACACGTGCATCGCAGTCCTCGCGACGCCATCTTGCACCATTGACCGTGGTTGTGCCCGCGTCGTGTGCGAAACGCGGCCGTCCGAGCTACTCGGGGGGAGGCGGGACGAACTCTTGACAGGCCGTATCGATCACGCTGACAGCTTGTTCGAAGAACGGCGCGTAGTTTTCCTCGCAAATGCCAGCCCACATGCCCTTCGGGAACGAATCGGCGAGCTGGCGCAGACGGTGGGCTGCTTCGGCACCTTCGACGCCGGGGTTCTCACCCCAGCTGTTGCCCAACGGCGGACACGACGCGATTCCAGATCCGGCCAGGTCGGAATCCCCCAATATGCCGAGCATGACCACGGCATTTTCGTCTCCGTTTTTCAGATCCACGATCGTTTGTTTCCAAGTCGCCGGATCGCCGAGCGAATTGAAGTCGTCGTCCATGGCCTGTCTCACGACGTGATCTCTGGGATCGTCTTCTTCATCCGTGATGAGCGTGATCACCAAGATCGCATCGCGGCGCAAAAATCCCGCGTTGCAACCGCCGGGGCCATTCATCCTGGGACTGATGGCGGCCAGAATTGCCCCGGCCGCTTTCTCGTCGGGGAGCCCCGTGGTGTTGCGGTTGCTGGCGGCACAGTCGAACGTCGCGGCCAGGTCCGGCTGACCATCGATCATGTAACGATTTCCACCGAGGAAGTTGCAGGAAACACCACGGTTATCGAGACCCAGGCCGAGCTCGCTGTTGCAAGGGTCGTTGGGAGGCAACGCGGAGCATGGAGTCGCCCCGCAAAACGTGTTTAGGCCGATCGCACATGAGGCACGGCAAGCCGTCCATTCGTCGCCGGCGACTTCGTCGGTGTCGACAACCATGATGTGATGGTCGTGCTCTCCGAATCTGGTTTCGATCGTGGAAATGAAACCCGGGAGGCTGGCCTCGATGTTGGGCTGATCGTTTTCGATCGAGCACGAGCTATCGATCACGAACAGAAAATCGATGCGGCAGCCACCCGCCGGTGTCACCCCGTCATCGCCAGCCGAAACTCCTTGGGGGACGTCGAAAACAGGCCCGTCGTCGGTTCCCGGGGACGCGGTGCCCGTACCGGGTGGCGCGCCACCCTCGCTTGGATCGCTTGCACCATGCGAGTCACTCGTGCTCGAGGTGCTCGAATCACTGGGATCGCCCATACCACTGTCGGCCGTGCCGGACGGATTGGCTCCAGAGCCGTCATCCGACGCAGACATGGACGCGTTTTCAGTTCCAACGCTTGCCAGACCGCTAGCGCCGCCCGAGGCTCCATCTTCGCGGTCACTGTTGCATGCGATGCTCTGAAGTGAACACATCCATGCGCACAGAGTGGTGATGTGCGAGCCCGTACACCGTCGGATGGAGCTGGGAAAAGCAACGTGGGTTACACGCGTATGGCTTGTCCGATTCACGGGAGGAGGCGTTGCCTCGGCTTTGAGTGCATGTCGGTCACGAGGTCCTCCATTCGCTCATGAAATGTGAGAAAACTCTCAAATCCCTCGACGGAAAGCACCCACGCATGGCCCGCCGAGTTCGCGCAAATTGCGCTGACTCTTTCGGCGGTGTTGGTGTCGTCCCGATACCCGCGGCGGAGAACAAGCGTAGAGCGACATGGCAAAGTGGGTGGTCGCTTGTCTGGTCTGAGAACATGCGGCCTTGCTTTGGCAGCGGCCATGCAGCTCGTCATCGGCTGCCGGGATCACGGTCCCACGATGAATCGTGGGAGCGCGGACGAACACAGCACGACGGACACGCAAGGTGGTGATTTCGAGACCACCGAGGACACGACGCAGGGGGGCTCGAGCTCCATGGACGTGAGTGGACTGCCGCGAATCGATGGCCTGCTGACGTTCACACGCTACGAACCCGAAGGAGATCCCGAGCGAGCGTTTGTGGGGTTGGCCGGCGCTTGGCGTAACGATGAGTTCCCAACCGACGATCTTTACGCCGTTGTTGCGTTGGAGCAAACGTTTCCGAGTCCCCCGGAATTGCTCGACTCGTTCGAAAACAACCACATTCCCATGCCATTCGAGTGGGGGGATGCGAAGCAATGGGTGGAGCTCGGCAACGCCGTGAAACTCACCGCATCGGGTGCCCCTGCCGGCCTCGCTTGCCTGTCACGTGTCGGCACACTGCATAAATTTCCAGTGTATCTGGCCAGTCAAGCGCCCGGATTCGATTCTGCATGTGCGCCACGACTCGACGCCTGGGTGGAGTCCGGCAGCTACGAGCTGGTGCTCTACGGCGGCGATGTGTTCGACAACGTCGTCCAGCCCGATGCCGTGCCAGGCGTTGCGCGCATCGAAGTTTTGGTCCCGGCACTCGGGTCCGACGTCACGATCGATCGCGAGCTCGAGCTCGAGCTCGCCTGGTCGAGCGACGACGATGATCAGGATCGGGTGGTGTTTCGCGCGTGGGACCAATACGGCAGCATGGTCACTGCCAACGTTCACGACGACGGCAACTTCGTGTTCCCGCTCGGCGCACTGGCCGAGCTCTCGCCAGGTCCGGGCTGGTTTTCGCTTGCGCGCGAGCGTTCCGAGGACGTCGGCTTCCCGCACGGTATGCTTCGCGCGGTCGTACGCCACGAGGTCCGCGCCAAACTGGAGATTTTCTGACGTGAAACGACGAGCATTCCTTGGAGGAGTCGCAGCCGCCACCGCAGCAGGGATCACGATCCTCCGTCGTTCGAGCCCTGCACTCGCGACATGGGGCGAATGGCCGCTCGACAAGCTGGACGCGGTGCTGCCCGAGCCTCGGCGCGTCAAGAATGTGCTCGAGCTCTATATGTACGGGGGCATCAACGCGTTCGATGGTTTGTATACGGTGCCAGGCTGGGGCCACGGCAACGACACGTTTCTCAACGTGTTTTATGACGCGACTGTGAATCGCTTCGAAGCATGCGGGTTTTCAGGTGAGCTCACCGAACCTTTCGGAGACGACGAGACCGGAACGACCGTTCATCTCGGCCCATGGACCACGCCGCTGCGGCAACGGCCCGACGTGCTCGCGCGCACGCGCATCATGGTTCAACGTCACGAGCAATTTCCCCACGAAGGTGCGAACCCGTTGGCGTTGACGGGGAGCCGTCTCGGCTCCCCACGCATGGCTGGTGCAGGCGCCGCGGTTCAGCGATATTTCTCCGAGCGCGATGGGGGTGTGCGGGCAGCTCCCTATGCCTACGTGCTCTATCCCGGATCCGAATTTCCGACCGACAACGTACGATCGGCGTCGAATGTCGGCTTGCACCCCGCTTCGGCAGCACCGCTTGGCCTCAATGTCGACGCCAGCTCCGAGCTCGTGCGCTTGCTTGCACGCGAGAATCTGGGTGCGTCACGCCATGAATTCGACGCCGCTGTCGACCACTACCTTCGCGCCTACGAGGACCGCTTTCGGCCGCATGGCATAGGAGCGACCACCCGTTCCGCCACCCGTTCGAGTTACACGTTCGCAAACTACGCAAAATCCCGATCGCCGGAACTGCAGGACGTGTTGGCTGCGGATCTGTTCGAGCCAATTCCGCGTGCCGAATGTGGTGATACGGCGGATTCCATCCCCGCCATGCAAGCACGTACGGCTGCACGCCTACTCACGCGCTTCGACAACCAAGCACGCTACGTACAGTGGATCGATGCAGGATTCATCCCCGCCTCGAGTGGCGGTCACGACACGCACTCCAGGCATGTGACCTATACCGCACGAAATGCCACGCATACGTTCGCTTGCTTGACGAGCATCATCAATGCTCCCGGCGAAAACGATCCGACCAAGCTCGACCTCGACGACACGATGATCGTCATCAATACGGAATTCGGTCGGACGCCCGATCGCCAAGACGAGGGTGATGGCCTCAACCATTGGCCGCATGGCTACGTCACGGCGATGATAGGCGGGCCGATCACCAACACCGAGCGCGGTATCTATGGCTACATCACCGAACACGAAGGCGCGGCCGAGAAGTGGATCACGCCAGCCGAGAACCGCATCATGCTGCTATGTGCGTTGGGCATCTATCCGTTCAGCTCGCAGACGTTCGCTGTGGGTGACGTGCGAGGTGGTCCAAGAGACGAGCTGCAAGCGGCGCTGCGGATCAAGCAAGAATATTTCGGGATCGCGAAATGATTGGCACCATGCGACGACTTCGTGATCTCCATTCGTCGTACGCAAGGGCGCTAGTTTGGTTGGTGTCGATCGCGGCGTGCAACGCACACACCCAGGTTCCGCATGGCGAATCGGGTACCGCAAGCGAAAGCACCGTTTTCGACCCTACGCAGGGTTCCACGGAGGGGGCTTCGGATGGCACCTCCACCGGTGCTGGCGACGATGGCGAGCCTCGCGAACCCACCACGGATCCCCAATCGTGCGACGCCGGTCACGAGTCGTTCGTCAAGCGCGTGATCCCGTTGGTACAGGGTCGCAAACCCGAGAGTATTCGCGAGGTACGCCTGCTCGTCCAGATCATCCAGAGCATCGATGAGACCGGAGGTAATGGTCGATTCGAGCTCGCGTATGGTTTGGCTGCGGGCCCGCTTTATCTCGAACGTTGGAAGATGTTTTTCCTCGATCAGTTGCGTGTTAATCGCATCGAGAGCAAGCTCAACCTCGGTTGCTATGCGACCAACACTGCCGCTGGAAACAGCCCCGAATTCGCGGCACTCATCCGTGACAACGATGCCGAGGCCGTAGTGTTCGTGCCACCATTTACCATGAGCGACGTCATCGAGAGTGCGCTGCGGCTCGACGACATCACACCTGCGTATCGCGCTGATCTGTTTGCACGCATGGCGCGTGCAATGTTGGGGGCAAACGTGTCCGACCGCGACCTGGAGCTCGCACGTCGAGCCAGCTACGGAGAGGCGTTCGAAGCCGCTTACCTCGGGCGCAACACCGGCTGCCTGGAGTGTCACAACAGCGAATATTCCGTCACACAGCACGAGGACCCGACGCTCAGCCGGTTTTTCCCACTTGCAGGGTTGTTCGAAAAGGCCATCTATGGGGCCAGCGAGGGCCGCCCCCCTCAAGATCTCCACGCTGCGTTTCGTCGCGTGGGCGTTTTTGGTGGCGACATCCGTCCGTGGGGGATGTCCATCGCCTGCGGCTTGTTCTCGAACACACGGTCAGGCGATTTGTTACGTGATGAGGACTATGTGCCGTATTTGGCGGGCCCGTTACCGGATGGAGCCAATGTCTTCGATGTCGATCCGAAGTACCGCTCGGGTCTCGCCGAGCTGCGGAGCTCCGGCCTGGTGATAGGCGCTGACGGGAGCGTGGATCCCGACATGGCACTCGCATACCTGCTTGTCGTGAACGTCACCAACAACGTTTGGAAAGAGGCGTTTGGCACGCCGCTGACCATTGCACACTACTTCCCACGCAATCGGGCTCAGCACGACATCCTGGGATCCCTCGCGAATGCATTCATCGATGCCGGCTATTCACATCGCACGTTGCTGGCGAACATCGCGACACATCCGTATTTCAATCAGCGCCCACCAGCGGAATGCGGCACGTCTACGCCGTATTTCATGGATGCCGTATTCGACGCGTTTACCAACACCGCAGCCGACCCGAATACGCGTGGCAACGGGGTCGGCGATACCATCCACCGCTACGGCGCCTGGGTGTTGATCGACTCCGCGATGCGCTCACTTTGGTGGGACCGCGCGACCCAATTTCCCGCCGAAGATCGGCCAGAAGCCGAGCTGGCAAACATGGCGTTTTTGCGCGATCAGGGCATCTTCCTCAAGGATGCTCAGCCAGGCTTCAACGGCGTGGATCTCGTGGGCATGCTGCGATGGGAAAACGAGCTGGGGTCGGGCCGAGATCCCTCACTGGGGGGCAAGTGTACTGGTCCTTCAACGGTAATCGACTGCAGCACGATCGTGGGTGACTTCGTCGACGCGCTCGTGGATGCCGCGACATCCATTCCGGGCATCACCATGATGGACGTGGTGGTCGCGCTCAAGGACAGACTGATCACGGAGCCCATGGTTTCCGAGGATGAGGTCGCCGTCATCGAACGTGTCATCGGCACGACGCTCACCGATCTTGCGACCGACCCGGAGGCTGTCGAGGCTGCTGCGCGCAAGTATGTCGGCGTATTGTTGAATACGCCGCAGTTCATGTTGGCTGGCCTACCGAGTGCCGACCAAGATCCCGCGGCCGATCCCGTGCTCGAAGTCGAAGGCACGTCGACGACATCGCTATGCAACATGCTCGCATCCGCAGTACTCGACAAGGACAAGTGGACGTGGACATGTCGCGGCGATGGTATCACCCTGTCGCCCACGTGACCGCGACGAGCGGCTCGTATTCACGGTGTTGGGGGCGCTAGCCCACCACACTCGGTCGGACAGCTTTCGCCAACACACCCCAGCAGCATGGTGGTCGCCGAGGATTCCCCGCAGTCCATCATGCAGGCCTGAACGTCCCCCGCGCCGCCCATCAAGCAGTTTTGCAGGATGCAAAGGCATGCGGGCTCCGCAAAGCACGCGGCGATCTCTCCGCCGCAGGAACCCTGCACGCATGCGCTGCAATCCGCGAGCGCACCACCCGTCGATCCCGAGGGATCCGCCGTGCTGGTCGATTCGGTCCCGTTTGCGGGTTCTCCGGTCGACGACTCACCCTCGTCGGCTGGAGCTGTCGTGGCGTTGTCGCTATCGGCCGATCCCGTGGTCTCGTCGCCAGCTTCGTCCGCCGTTTCGGGGTTTCCGTCCGCGTTCGTATCCCCCTCCAGGGACAACGTGCTTTCGCCCAATAGACCCGCCGATTCCCCCGTGGTCGCCTCGGCCGGACCATTACCGCCGTCCTCGGCGTTGTCGATCGAGATGTGGACATCGACGCAGCCCACCGTGCAAACGAGCAGGAAGGTCGTGCATAGGGTCCAAAGTCGGGGGGACGATTGGTGGCGATCAAGGGTCATCTGCGGCTCCACGTTTTCAGCGCGGCATGTTGCGTCGAGCAACGCCGAGAAGTCCAGCATTTTTTCGTTCATCCGCAAACCACGGGCGGACGGGTGTGTTTCGAGCGCCAGTCGCTGAAAAACCCGCGATCATGCATGCACCTGCCGGCCGAAGTGTTGATCGGTTTCAGGGCAACGCGTGCTCGCTGAAGAACTCCCATATCAAAGCATTGGCCTCGATATCGTCACTGTACAGCAGGCACAGCGCCATCGACCCCCCCGGCCAGCAATGCCCCATGGGGTTGAGCGTGCAGAACATGATCTCTGCGCCTGCATCGCATCCCATGTAACGATCGCAATACGACGTGCCGTAATCCATGCGTGTCGATGAGGAACTGCAATCATCCAGCATGAGCCACTTGGAAATCGCGTCCAGGCTCGTCTGGTAGGGGACGAGGCTGTCTTGCAAGCCATGGAACGCGAGCACGCTGGTCGCTCGCGAGGGTGTACATGTCGGAGCCAGCAGTCCTCCGGCGATCGAGGCCACAGCCGCGAACACGTCGCTCGCCTCGCAGGCAAGGCGATGGGCGAGCGCACCGCCGTTCGAAAAGCCGGCCGCAAACACACGTTTGGGATCGATGCAAAGTGTGGATGACAAATCATCGACGAGTGCACGCATGAACCCGACATCGTCCACGTTTTGCGCCAGGGCGGCCCCACAACACGTTCCAGCGTGCCAGCTCCCTTGCACGCCTTCGGGATACGCGACGATGAAGCCTTTGGCTTCGGCCGTGGGGGTCATGGCCGAAAGCAGCTCTTGCTGAACGCCACTCGCACCGAAATCGTGTAGGTTGACCACGAGTGGCGTAGGGTCCGTCGGTTGATACGTCGCGGGCACGAGCACGCGATACGAGCGTTCGCGCCCTCCATGGATCAGCGTACGCATGTGTGCGCCAGGCCCCAAGTCAGCAGCCCCATCGCACCGATACCGATCATGGCGAGGTGCGTCCTGGCGGGTCTCACCGGTCGAGTCCGCAGTCGTGCTTGTACCCGGGGCGGTGCCGGCGGATGTGTCAGAGGTGGTCTCCCCGGCGTCTCCCACGGACGGATCCATGGTTTCGGCCGGTGTGGTTTCGGCCAGCGTGGTTTCGGCCGACATGTTGGGTCCTACCTCGGCGAGGGTCACTTGCCCGTCCCCATGGCTTTCATCCCGTCCGGTGCCGCCATCCTCGACGCCTGAGGTGATTGAGGTCGACGTACCGTGGACGAAGCCCCCCCGACTGTCGAACACGCAACCTAGCGCCCAGAGCGCGATCGATGCTGCGCCGATGACTTGATGCACGTGGAGGGCCGTGAAAGGCATGATCTTGCGGGGAGCCATTTCGGTACCGCCGTCCACCCGCTCACGTCAATGGATCTCTTCTGTCATGCCGCTTCCACGCTTGGCGCGCATACGTCAAGTGAGAAAATCGTCAAGATCCAACGATCGAGGGTCTCGTTGTCAACCCCGAGATGCATCGTATATCCTGCGATATACGGTGCGTAATCGAAACACGAGTGGCGTGGTTCTGGCCCTAGCCCTGGGCGCACCCGGGATCGCGCGCGCCGATCCAAGGGACAGCGTGATCGAAAACGCTGGGTTCGTTCGTGCCGTACGGCCGTACGCGCTGACCGTCGGCATCGGAGCCGCCCGTACCAGCGGGTTCGTGCAGCACATCGTGTCCCAAGCGTTCAACTATGGCATCGCGCCCGCGCTGGCTGACGGGATGACAATCGCTACCAGTGCTCGCGATGCACACTCCGGTCATGGAGCCACGATCATCGACATCATCGGTAGCTACCACGGCATACCGATGTCGCGACCCATTGCCCGCGGTCTCGTCGATGGCGAGGGACGCATTCGCCTGCTCTCGCTGCTCGGTCCGGTTGGCCCGCTGGTGTCGCGGACGCCCTCTGTGAGCGCTGCGCAGGCGCTGGCAAGTGTTCGAGCAGCGGGATTGCCCACGGCGGGCGACAGCGATGTCGAGCTGGTCGAGCTGGTCGAGCTGGTCGCGCATGCGCGTGTTGACGAGACCCGACTCGTATGGCAGCTCCAGGCCCCGCTCGACTTGGTTCGTGCGAGCCGTCCCGTCATTGACGTCGACGCACACACCGGCGCGATTGTGCGCGTGTCCGAGCGTGTCCAGACCGCCTATGCGCGCGCGTTTTTTCGCAACCCCGTGCGAGATCCGAGCGCCGGCAATTACCCGCTCGTTTCATTCGACAGTCGAGGTTCTGGACTGACCGGCCAATATTTCGCAGCGTTCAATTGCGTTGCAGCGGGATTCGACGTGTGTGAGGCCATGGCGACAGCCGCCCCAGATGGCCAGGGTGATTTCATCTACCGCGAGCCCGATGTGTCCGCCGCAGCGGACAATGTGCAGCCGGAGGATCCGTTCGCCGAGGTTTCGATTTATTATCATGCCGACAAGTTCCTGTCGTACCTGCAAGGTTTCGGTTTTTCGTCGTTGCCGTGCAACCAAACCGGACAGCGTTCCGTCTTGCTCGCCAATTTCAAGTTGGCAGGAGCCAATGCCTACGACAACGCGTTTTATTCGGGCGACTGCGAGGCTACGCTGGTGTTCGGACAAGGATCGCAAGTCGACTTTGCGTACGACGGAGATGTCGTCTATCACGAAGTCGCCCACGCGGCGATCGAGCAACAGCTGGGCGGCTGGTTGGGAGCAGCCCGTGAGCGTCCCGACGCCCTCCTCGGAGATGCTGGCGCCATCAACGAAGCACTCGCCGATTTTTTGTCGTCGGCATTCGCACGCGATCCGGTGGTCGGTGAATACGTAGGCGCATATTGGCTCGGTTCGAGCGGCATCCGCGTCAACGACAATGTTTACCGGTGTCCCGAAGATTTGGTTGGAGAAGTTCATGTCGACAGCGAGCCGTTGGCTGGAGCGCTGTGGGACAGCTACACGCAGTTCGGCGAGGTCATGGTGCCGATCGTGCTCGACATGATTTCCATGCTGGCCGAGGACGCGACGTTCGAGGAGGTAGCACTTGCCGTCGAGACGCTGACGGAATTGTCCCTGGGCGCCGATGCAGGTGATGTCATGCATGGCATCCTGGACGATCGTGGTCTGCTCGATTGCCCTCGCGTCATCGCGCCCGACGACCTGCGTTCGAGCTTGTTCGTGTCATCTGCGTGGTACGTTCCCTACACGCCATCTTCCCTGCAATTTCGCGTCGATGTGCCGAACGACATGGATACGCTCGAGCTGATTTTCCAGCCTTCCGCATATGTCCCAGGGGGTTTTGGGAGCGACGGGGACATCGATCCAGGACTACTCGTCAAGAGTGGGTCACCTATCGTGTTCTCTTACGGCTCCGAAGACGGCGAGTTCGCGAGCGTGAGCTCGGACGCCTCGTTCTACCAATATGTCGACACAGGGTACGCGGCCGTACCCGTGATACCGGGATCCCCTGCATATTTCGGGTTCGTCAACGCGGGCGCGGCAACCATGCGTGTCGACGGCCTTGCGGTCGGGTTCGCCTTTCTGGGACAAGCAGATACTGCGTCGGCCACCGAGACGGCCACCACCGAAGATCCGACGAACCCGTCCGCAAGCGAAGGCGAGCTCGGCGAGCACGACTCCAAGGATGGCGGGTGTGGATGCAGACAATCGTCTCCCTCCACGCCCACGGTGGCCCTCGCTGGGGGGCTGCTGGTGTGGGTCGCGGCTGGACGTGGTCGTCGCCGGACACGACGTCGAGGGTGAAACCTGGTGCACGAGCGAAACGAGCTCTGGCGGTCACCAAGCTGCTCTGACAAGCTTTTGTGCCGGTCCGTCGATGTCGAACAAGCGCTATATCACGCCCGCAGGCATGCACAAGCTGCGTGCCGAGCTCGATCACCTCTGGCGCGTCGAACGACCGCGTGTGACCAACGAGGTGGCCGCCGCAGCAGCGTTGGGTGACCGATCCGAGAATGCAGAATACATTTACGGGAAGCGTCGGCTGCGTGAGATCGACAAACGACTCGAGTTTCTGGCCAAACGCGTCGAGGAGCTCATCGTGGTACGTGAGCCACCCGAGCGTGTCGACAAGGTATTCTTTGCGGCCTGGGTGACGCTGGAAGACGAGGATGGGCAAACGGTGTGCTACCGTATCGTCGGGCCCGACGAGTTCGACGCGACGGCCGGACGCATCAGCATGGACTCTCCGATGGGCAAAGCACTGCTTGGCAAACAACAGGGTGACGAGGTGGTGGTCGATCGGCCCAAGGGTCAGGCCTCGTTCACCATCGTTTCTGTCCGTTACGACGAGAACGAATGATGGTCGCAGCGACTCGCAACGATTCCGCGGGGACGTCAGCGATCGTCGCCGAGCTCGCGCGCGTGTTTCATAGCGCGTTGCCATCGTCGGCGGGCATGGAACCGGACGACATCGCGGAGTTGCTGACCGTGCCTCCCGATACCGCTTTGGGCGACCTCGCGTTTCCGTGCTTCAAGCTGGCAAAAACGCTGCGCAAGGCGCCACAACAGATCGCAGCCGAGCTGGCATCGGCCGTCCAAGCTGCTGGCATCGTTGCTTCGGCGCGCGCTAGCGGTCCGTATGTGAATATCGAAGTGACGCTCGGTGTGGCGGCCCAGCACGTGCTTCCGAAGCTCGCTCGCGGCTTGGGGCATTCCAAAACGTTTCGTCATCAACGTGTGATGGTGGAATATTCGCAGCCGAATACACACAAGGCGTTTCATGTCGGCCACATGCGCAATCTTTGTCTAGGAGATGCGTTGGTTCGGTTGCTCAGGGCAGACGGTTACGAAGTCGTGGGCGCAAACTATCTCGGTGACGTGGGAGCTCACATCGCTAAGTGCTTGTGGTGGTTTCTCGATGTGCTTTCGGATGACCAACGCGTGCCACCGAAGGTTCATCGTGGGGAGTGGTTGGGAGAGATCTACACCCAGGCGAATACCCAGCTCGAGCTATGGGAACAGGCCGAACGCACGGGAGACATCGAAGCTGCACGAAAGCGTTCGGACGCGCGCTTGCGTATCGCGGATATCTTGCGGCGCCTCGAGCTCCGCGAGCCTGATATCACAGCCATCTGGCGCGAAACCAGACAATGGTCACTGGACGAATTCGCAGAGATCTATGCATGGAGCGAGATCCACTTCGACCGCGTATTCTACGAAAGCGAAGTCGACGAAGCTGGCCTTGCGCTGGTCGACGAATACCTGGAGAAACGCGTATTCGTCATCAGCGAAGGTGCAGTCGGCATCGAAAATCCGGAAATCAAACACATGCCGTTTTTTCTGCTGCGCAAGCGGGACGGTAGCAGCCTGTATTCCACCAAGGATCTCGCGCTTGCACGCCTGAAATTCGAGCAGTATGCGATCGAGCGCTCGATCTACGTGGTGGACTCGCGCCAGACCGATCACTTTCGCCATGTGTTCCTCACGCTCCAGAAGATGGGGTTTTCGCAAGCCGCTCGATGCGAGCACGTTCCTTACGAGATGGTCGAGCTTCCCGATGGCCCAATGGCGACACGTCGCGGCAACGTGATCTTGTTTCGCGACCTGCGCGAAACAATGGAAACCCACGTCGTCGAAAATTACCTGGCGAAGTTCGAGCATGAATGGTCGCCGGAAGAAATCGCCCAGGTGGCCCATGCCGTTGCGCTCGGTGCCATCAAATACGGCATGCTCAATCGTGACGTGAACCAGAAGATCGTGTTCGACATGGATGCGTGGCTGGATCTCGAAGGAAATACCGGTCCGTACTTGCAATACGCGCATGCGCGCATTGCATCGATTCTGCGCAAGTGCGAGGTCGAAGCGAAGACGCTTTCCGACGAGGTGCTTTCGGGCGGGCCGGCGCTGCAAGAGGCATGTGCCGCACTGATCCATCCCGAGGAGCGCGAGCTCGTGCTCGCGTTGGATGGCATAGGTCAAGCAGCGCGAAACGCCGCGCAGCGCCTGAGGCCGTCGGAGCTCTGCACGTATTTGTTCGCCCTGGCGAAGACCTACAACCGCTTCAACAAAGCTTGCAATGTGAAGCAATCCACGGGAGCCGTGCTTCAGGGGCGTTTGTTGCTCGTGCGCGCCACGCTCGAGGGGTTGCGCTGGGGACTCGACTTGCTCGGCATTCCGGCCCCACATCGCATGTGAGATCCCGCAACCACATACTGGTGGGTAGTGACCGAGGTTCGTGTTACCTCCAAAGACATGAACGACGCTCGCGTACCCGTCATCGTCGACGCGCTGCGAACTCCCGTTGGGCGGCTACGTGGGGCGCTTTCGAGCATCCGACCCGACGACCTCGCGGCGCGTGTGGTGCATGCGCTCGCTGAGCGCAACCCCGTGGCCATCGAACAACTCGAAGACGTAGTGTTCGGCGCTGCTAACCAATCCGGTGAGGACAACCGCAACGTCGCACGCATGGCGCTTTTGCTGGCGGGTCTGCCAGTCGAGGTTCCCGGTGTCACCGTCAATCGCTTGTGTGGTTCGGGCATGGAGGCCATCGTGCAAGCGGCCAAATCGGTCATGGTCGGTGAGGGCGAGGTGTACATCGCTGGTGGTGTCGAGAGCATGACCCGCGCTCCGTTCGTCCTGCCAAAACCCTCCGAAGCATTTTCTCGCAAGGCGGAGCTGTTCGATACCGCGCTCGGGTGGCGCATGGTGAATCCCGTGATGCAGCGCCTCTATCCCGTCGATACGCTGGGCGAAACTGCCGAAAACGTAGCCCAGCGCTATGGCGTAGCCCGAACGGCGCAGGACGAGTGGGCCCTCGAAAGTCACCGCAAAGCTGCCACCGCACAGGACGAAGGATGGTTCGACAACGAGATCGTGCCGATCGTGCTGCAAAAGCACGACGATGAGCCCGCTCGAATCGATCGTGACGAAGGCGTGCGACGTGACAGCTCGCTCGAAAAACTGGCACGCCTCGAGCCGGCATTTCGAGCCGGAGGAACAGTGACGGCTGGCAACAGCTCGTCGCTCAACGACGGCGCGGCGGCGGTGCTGATTACGAGTTTGCAACGTGCAAACACGCTCGGCCTACAACCACTTGCGAGAATCGTTTCGTGGGGCCATGTCGGTGTCCATCCGAGCGTCATGGGCATCGGGCCGGTGCCGGCCAGCCGCAAAGCGCTCGAGCGCGCCGGTCTGCGTGTTTCGGATGTGGCCCTGGCCGAGCTGAACGAAGCATTCGCCAGTCAAGTAGTCGCGTCGATGCGGAGTCTCGAGCTCGACCCAACACGAGTGAACGTTCATGGTGGTGCCATTGCCATCGGCCATCCACTCGGCTGCTCCGGCGCACGGATCGTGACGACGCTGGTCCATGCGTTGCAGCGGACACGCGGAAACTATGGTCTTGCCAGCATGTGCATCGGCGTCGGACAAGGGATCGCCTGTATCGTGCAGCGGCTGTAAGATGTCCGTATCCCGGTGAGCAGGGACATCATCTGGCCGTTGACGTGCGAGCACGACTCCTTCTATGCTCGCGTCATCATGACGCGCGGCACACGTTCACTGCTGTGGCTTGCTGTCCTCATCGGTTGTACCGGCAACGATGGCAATGATTCAGGTAACGGCAATGCAAACGGCAGCGAAGACACCGGTGCAGACGGCAGCACGGCACAAAGCTCCGATAGCGCCACGACCAGCGAATCGTGTGGCGTCGGTGGCATGACGAGTAGTGGTGACAACAACTCGGTGATGCAGACGTGGGGCGCAGCCTGCACTACGCCCGACGAGTGCGTGGCGCTGCTCGGGACTGGCGTCGAATGTTTGAACATGGCGGTCATCTATCCCTTGCCGGGCGGCTATTGCTCCAAGAAATGCGAGTTACCGAACATGACCACCACCGTGGTGAAGAACGCACCCGATTGTGCTGCCGCGGGTGGCGTCGACTGTATCGGTCAAATGGGCATCTTTTCGCAATGTGCGGTCCCGTGCACCGACGACCAGCAATGTGATCGTGAGGGCTATACTTGCCGTAGGATGCCGACGATCTGCAAAGAAGACGATCCCACCTATTGCTTGATGCGTGATGCGTGAAGGACATTGAAGTAAACGCCAGACCGGATCGTCAGTAAGGGACCTTGTTGCCGGCCTGGTCCCAAGCGTGAAACGGAGCAAGATACTCGTCGATCCGCACCAGATGCATGGGGATTCGACGCTGACTGACAGGAAGCGCCAGCTGCTCGTACACCAACGAATCGTCGAATCCCACCGCCGATGCGTCATCTCGCGTACTTGCAAACCACACCGCGGCAGGCCTGGCCCAATACAGCGCGCCAAGACACATCGGGCACGGCTCGCAGCTCGAGTACATGGTGCACTCATCGAGCTGGAATGAACCGAGCGCCCTGCATGCTGCCCGGATCGCTTCGATCTCGGCGTGGCTCGTGGGGTCGCAGCTCGAGACCACCCGGTTTACGCCCATGGCGACCATATGCCCGTGCTTGACCACCACCGCCCCGAACGGCCCGCCTGCGCTGGTTCGCACGTTTTCGAGCGCAAGGTCGACGGCTCGTCGCAGCCAAGTCTCGTGGTCCGCCATAGAGACATGATAGCGTGTGGTCCCGCCGGGTCGATTGCGCCATGCTGTGGCCATGCGCCCCATCGTCCTGCTCGACGGTGCCATGGGTACCGAGCTCGAACGTCGAGGCGCTCGCATGGCTGCACCGCTTTGGTCGGCCCACGCCTTGCTCGATGATCCGTCACTCGTCACCGCGATCCACCGTGACTACCTGATAGCAGGGGCCCAAGTCATCACCACCGACAGCTTTCGCACGCATGCGCGTAATCTCGCCGAAGCGGGCTTACAACGCGAGGCTGACCGACTCACCCGACTCACCGCCATGCTCGCACGCGCAGCAAGGACCGAGCAGCCGATGGGCATGTCGCATGCCGACGTGCCGCGGGCTCGTATCGCCGGATCGATCAGCCCACTCGAAGACTGTTGGGCGCCTGACCGTTCTCCTGCGTTGCAACGCGCCCGCATCGAGCACGAAAGCATGGCATCGGCGTTGTTCGAGGGTGGATGCGAGGTGTTTCTCATCGAGACCATGGGCAAAGTCGACGAGGCCTGTGCTGCCGTGGATGCGACGCGATCTTTCGGCATTCCAACATGGCTATCGGTCACCACCGACGAGGCTGGCCATCTGCTCGGGGGAGAGTCGTTCGAAGATCTGCTGGCGGGCCTGCGTGGCCTGACTCTGCAGGCGTTGCTCGTCAATTGTATCGAGCTCGCACGTTTGCCGGCGTCGATGGCGGCGCTGGCCAGTGCCAGTCGATGGCGCGGGGATCTCGCGCTCGGTGCGTACCCGAACGCGGGTCGATCGACGTCTTCGGGCTATCGACAAAGCGCCATGAACGAGATGGAGCTGGTCGACGTGCTGCGCGACGTGGTCGCCCGCCACGACGAGATTGTCATGCTCGGCTCGTGCTGTGGATCGACACCTGCGTGGACCCGGGCGTTGCGGGTTGCCTTCCATGGCAGTCCCGAGCAGCGCGAAGCAGGGTTCGTCTGGCTCGATCGCAACGTTCCATTGCGCCTTGGCTCGAATTGATGCTGTTCGCCACGCTTCCAGGCTTCGAGCTGGGGAACGTGGTCAACCGAACGCCATCAAACTGCCGCTCGCGACCACGGCGACCAACACGAACCAGTGCACGAGGCGCGCGCCAGCACGAAGCTGCCACTTGGTGCCGAGCCATCCCCCTACCAGGTTGCCAGTGGCGAGTGACATTGCTTCTGGCCACACGATCTGTCCTGCGATCCCGAAGATCGGTAATACGAACATCGTGTAGGCGAGCACGAGTACGACTTTGAGCCCGTTGGCACGCACGGGCGCATACCCCAGCGCCGTGACGAGCAACGCCATCAGCGGAAACCCGACGCCGGCTTGCAAAAATCCACCGTACCAACCGATCGCGAGCGCGGCCAAATACGCCCAAACATTGAGTGGCATCGGTTCCGTGGGGACCCGGACAAAGCGATCTGGCCGCAGCATCAGCACGATCGCCCATGCGAGCAATATCCAACCAAACAACGGACGCAATAGCTCGTCGGACAAACGCGTGGCCAGATAGGCACCCAGGATGGCACCCACGCACATGGGACCCGAAAGTCTGAGCACCACGGCATAGTCGCGTACACCACTGCGATGGAACGTCCACGTGCTGCTCACGTTTTGCAGCACGAGGCCCACGCGGCTGGTCCCGTTCGCGACCCCAGCCGGCAAGCCCAACGCCACCAGCACTGGAAGCACCAGGAACGAACCACCACCCGCAATCGTGTTGATGATGCCTGCGACCAACCCGATGACGACCAACAGCAAAACCGCGAACATCGGCTCGTTCGACCAAACTGCGCCTGCTCCCGACGCATCGCGCGCAGTTGCGAACAACGAGCTCACGCCGCGTGGAGCTTACCAGGGCTCCACCGCACGCATTTTCGGATTTTTCCTCCGTGCTAGGAAAAAAGCAATTGGTGCGGCAGGCTGTCGACTTGGGTTGTCTGGAGGACGAGACCCTGCTTCGTTTCGCGCGCGGCCGCGTTGCGGACGAACACAGAGCGCAAATCGAGGAGCATCTCGATGGGTGTGACGAGTGTCGAACGGTCGTCGCGGAAGCGCTGCGCTCGATGACTGTGTCCGCAACGGTGGGAGCTCCGTCCGTGCTGGCCAAAGGCATGCGGCTGGCACGCTACGACATCCTCGACGTCGTCGGAGTTGGTGCTCTTGGCGTCGTCTATCGCGCCTACGACCCCGAGCTTCAGCGACAGGTCGCGCTCAAGACCGTCCGGCCAGGTACCCCGTCGTCTCGCGGAACCGAGGCAGCTCAAGAGAGATTGCTGCAAGAAGCCCGGACCATGGCCCGGCTGTCCCATCCGAACGTAGTCAACGTGTATGACGCGGGGATCCACGACGGTCACGTGTTTTTGGTCATGGAAATCGTCGAGGGTATGACCCTCACGGCATGGCTGTGTGAGCAATCGAGCTGGCAAGACATGCTCGACGCATTTTTGGAAGCAGGGCGGGGACTTGCCGCCGCCCATGCTGCCAATTTCGTCCATGGCGATTTCAAACCGGACAATGTGCTCGTGGCCGCCAACGGCCGCGTGCGCGTGACCGATTTCGGCCTGGCGAAAACCGTCGATACCAACGCCGTATTCGAAGTCCGTGACGAGATCTCCACGTCATCGTCCCCCGCAACGACCGCTGGGTTCGCTGGCACCCCGTTCTACATGGCGCCCGAGCAATTTCTCGGTCGGCCCATCGATGCTCGTACCGATCAGTTCAGTTTCTGTGTGGCACTTTATGCAGCGTTGTACGCACAGCATCCGTTCGGAAACGAGATCGAGAACGGGGAATCTCTGCGCACGATGGCGCGAAAAGTCGTCGATGGACGCATTCGCCCCCCGCCACCACAAAGTGCCGTCCCAGCGGGACTACACGCCGCGCTGATCCGGGGCCTGAGCGTCGCACCGGAGCAGCGACATGCGTCGATGGATCGCTTGTTAGCCGAGCTGAGCCGTGCGAGGGCACCCCGGGCCGCGTCGCGACGTGTTCCCGCAAACGTGGCAATCGCGCTCATCATCACCGTGGGCGTCTCCGCTTCCGTGTGGGCCTTGAAGCAGGGGTGGTCACTTTCCGCAGATGGTACGGGTCACTGCGGAGATGGCATCGTGCAGGTCGGCGAGCAGTGCGACGACGGAAATGCGTTCGAGCACGACGGGTGCTTGACGAGTTGCCACAGGGCCATTTGTGGCGATGGTCACATACGACGACACGTCGAGGAGTGTGACGACGGGAACACTCGTGATGGGGACGGTTGCAGCGCCCGATGCCTCGTGTGCAGCGCGGGACGGGCAGCGTTCACGTGGGCGGAAAACGGACACTGCTACATGCGTCATGATGCGCCGGTAGCCTGGACCGAGGCCCGACGTGTATGCGGCCGTCATAGCGCCGATCTCCTGACCTACGGTGGAGATCGTGAAGTGGTCGCGGTTCACGGTAGGATTCTCGACCGATCGACGGAGCCGGTTTGGATTGGGCTGCTCGACGGCCGACGGCTGGGTTCTTTCGAATGGATCACCGGTGAGCCGTTGGCGGTGGCCGCCAACGATTGGGAAGGAGCCCCATGGGCGAGCTCCGAGCCTCGGCCAAGTAAGGGTGACTGCGCGTTTCAGTACGCTGGGGGCCACGAGACACGTACGAAGCCGGCCGTCCTGTGGAGGACGGCAGATTGCGGGCAGGCGTACGGGTTCGTGTGCGAGCAGGAGGGATGGGTCGTGCGCAGCGAGGACAGCCACGCATATTTGGTCGTGTCGCAAAGCGCCTCCTGGGACGAGGCTCGAACGGCATGCACACGCTGGGGCGGGCATCTGGCGACCCTGGGCAGCGATCGGGAACAGGATTTCGTTGCGGCTCGTGGGCATTGGCCGCTCGAGATCTGGATCGGTGCGACCGATTCTGACCACGAGGGATCGTTTCGCTGGATAACCGAGGAACCATTTGCGTTCTCCGCGTTCGCTCCGGGCGAGCCTGACAACGATCACGGTACATCCAACTGCCTGATCCTCGGGCCCAGGCGCGGCTGGCATGATCGTCCGTGCGGGCGTAAGTACGCCTATGTGTGCGAGATTGAGTCGTAGGGGCCGTCAGCAGCCTGTGGCGCATGACGCGGTTGCGATCGAAGGGATGCGCTTGGAGCACAAACCGTGTCCTACGATATGGCAACGGACGAGCTCGCTTTTTCCTTCAGGCGCGGCCGCAGACGCCGATGTCGAGGCGAAATGGCTCGCCGAATTTTCGTCATTGCGGATCGCCCTGCGGGGCTCGAGAGCATGTTGCAGGCGTTGCGCGACAAAGGGTTCACGGTCCTGCTGGGGAGCCCGGGACCGGGATGTGCCATGACGTTGCGGGCGTTGCATCCGGACATGGTCATCGTTGATCTCGGTGAGATGGGTTATGACGGCGACACCGCATGGCGGGCGCGTCGTGTGCTCGATTCGATCTTTCCCGCCGAGCCATCGGTAATCGCGTTGAGCGGGTTACCACGCGAAGAAGCGATGATCAGGACCAGCCGAGTAGGCGCGCTCATGGCGTTTAGCAAGCCACTCGACGTCGATCACATCCTGACATTCGTGTGCGAGCACCTGCGCCTCGGCAAGGGCGTCACGAGTCGGTTCGCCGTCCAGCCTATCGCGTAAGGACGTTTGGATACCTGTTCAGCGACCGCGTAACTGTCTCAGTTTGCGAGCGTCGCGTTTGCTGGGGCGGCCCGCACCGCGCTCGCGATCCGCGGGAGGAGCGACCAACGAGGGCTCGGGAGCCGGCAAAGATCGATCTTCGTACAAAAGACACGCTTCGGAAGCAGGTCTGCGTTGCTCGGAAAGCTCGATCACATGCAATACACGCAGCCGCGCCTCCATGCGTACTGCGACGACATCTCCGCGGTGGATGCCCCGGCCTGGTTTTGCCGTCGTGCCGCCGACATCGACATGGCCAGCCGTGCAAGCTTCGGCTGCCAGCGATCGGGTCTTGAACACACGCGCCGCCCATAGCCATTTGTCCAATCTCACTTCGTAGTGGGTCACGGGACAGCTCAATGCGCGATGATCGCGGCTTCCATGGGGTGGTGAGTTGCGATGCCATTGCAAACGTCGGGCATGCCGGCGAAGCCTACGTAGATGTCGAAATCTGCGATGGTGCGTTGCTCACCCGATCGAATCACATACCTCGTAGCATCGAGCATGAGCTCCAAAGCATCATGGCGTAGCTTGGCACCGCGCTGGCAATCGGACGGCTCCAGAGGACAGTTCGTCTGGACGAGCGCGGCTGTGAAGGGCACCAGCCAGGAGCTGTACGGGTCGCCTCCGGATAGTTTTGGGGCCACCACGGGCCCACTTTCGTTGAACACGGCTAGCAGCAAGTGACCATGGGTCGCATCCCTGAGCGAGTACCACGCCTGGTAATTGCGAGGATTGTCCGCATCGACGTCGGCAACGAACGAGACATCGACCATGGCTCCGGATACGAGCCTTTCTGGAAGCATGACGTCGGCGTAAATGGCAAGATCGATGGAATGAATCAGCGGTAACGCATCGCGATCCATGCAGGCACTCAGCCCCACACGATATGGCTTCGAAAACGCGTTCAGGGATCCCACCGTGCAGGTGGCTTCGTGATGGCCATTGGGCCAACCATCTTGCTCGGGAGGAGCACCCCAAAGGTAGTTGCCCACCAGAAATGGAAGGCTGTCCAAACCGGGCGAACCACAATTCGGTGGACCCTCAGTATCGGTTTCCCAGGCCACGACCGAATCTGAATCCGCGATCGTGCCAGCGTCAGCATTGGTGGTGGTGGAAGTGGTTTCTGATCCGTTGGACAAGATACCCGGCGCGGAAAAGACGCTCGATGTACAGCCCGCCGAGATCAACATCACCATGACGATTCGCACCCATGGTTTTGTCATGGCCGATCCACTCGACCCATGCCAGACGAGTAGCTATTCCAACTCGTGCGGGCGTTGGTAGCGATGTCCTCGAGTAGGCTGTAGGCCGCGGGTAAAAACAACAACGTGATGAGCGTGCTCGTCATGAGCCCGCCCGCTACGATAATGGCAATGGAATGGTAGTAAACACCTGCAAGCGTGGGGTGATGGATGAGCATGGGCACGAGCCCCAGGAGCGTCGTCGAGGCGGTCATCAATACCGGACGCAAACGGTCCCTGCCTGCGTATTCGAGTGCGACTTCCCTGGCCATGCCCGATCCGCGCAGCTGCAGGACGCGATCGACGAGCATGATGCCGTTGTTCACCACGATGCCGATGAGAATGAACAGGCCAATGAGCGCGATGGTGTCCACGGTCGTGCCGGACAAAAACATGGCCCAAGGTGCCCCCACGCAGCCCAACAAGCATGTGCCCAGGATTGCCGCGGGTTGCAAGAAGCTCTCGAACAGCGACGCCATGACCGCGTACACGAGCAATAGGCACAGCGCCAGATTGACGAGCATGTCTTTGTTCGAGTCGTGACCGCGGCGCCATTGTGTACCGTCGCCCCAGCCGTACCCGGGTGGGAATCGAAACGTGGCCATAGCCGCATCCACGGCCTCGCGGTTTGCACGCGCATCGGTTCCGACGAAACGGACCGACATGCGAATTTCAGTCGATCGATCCACGCGTTGCAGCCAAAATGGGCTGCGCTCGATCGAGAACGTCGCCATGGTCGAAAGTGGTACCTCGCTTCCATTCGGGAGTGGGATCCTGAGATCACGAAGTTGTGTGATGCCGGGACCCTCGTCTCCGTTTGTGTCGACATTGCGAGCTCCACCTGATGTGCCCGTGCTCAGGCGCAGCCCGATCTCTCCTGCGGGTCCTTGCACGCGACCCAGCGGGACCCCCTGAAACGCCATGGAGACGAGCGAGGCGAGCTGTTCCGCCGTGACGCCCAGGCGATGCATGCGGTGTGCGTCGAGCAATACGTGCAGCTCTTCCGAACCTTCGTTGAACGGCCCCGTGATGGTGTCGTAACCCCCGACTTCCGGTTGGGACGGGTCGCCCTTGGAAAGGTTCGCACGAAGGTGGACGGCGACACGTTCGGACAGGTCCATCAGCACGCCCATGTCTTCGCCCTTGATGGCGAACTCCACGACCTTGCGATCGCGATTTTGTGTCCAATGGAAGTCGCGCTCGTTGATGCGGTAGCGCACGCCGGGCTGGATCGGCAGCGTGGCGAGCAGGCGTTGCTCGTACGCTTCGACTTCGGCCTCGCTTTGCATGGGGTCCTCGGTGTGTATCGTGCAGTTGCCTCCGCGGTCGCGGTATTCGCATACCAGCGCGTCGATGGCGAGCGCGTCTTTGCTGGCGAGCAATGCAGATTCCATGATTTCGATGCGCGCGAGCACGTCCTTGTAGCTGCGACTGCCCGACATTTCGAGGCGAATCGGCAGCCCGTCCAGTCTGAATTCCAAGTCTCCGAGCCTGTAATTGAGATGCATCGATGGCCACACAGCTGTCGCCGCTATCATGAGTGCCAGTAGCATGCTGGTACCACGATGCCGCAACGTGAATCGAATGACCGATGCGTACCACTTCGAAACCCGATCGAGGGTAACATGCTCCCTGGCGATTCGTGGCGCAATGAGTTGGCCGATCAACAGCGGGACCGCCGTTTGGCTGACGACCAAGCTCGCAATCAGACCGATCGAGAACGTGATCCCTAGCGGTCGCAGATATGCGTTCATGGCATCCGAGGCACCACCAAGCATCAGTGGTAGGAACACGATGATCGTCGAGAGCGTCGAGGCCATGGTGGCGAATGCGACTTCGCGTGCCCCCATACGTACCGCCGCGAGTGTAGATGCACCCCGCCGCACGTGCTGCTCGATGGATTCGACGATCACTACCGCGTTGTCGATCAACATGCCGACACCCAGCACGAGCCCGAGCAACACCAAACAGTTGAGCTCATCGCCGCGCAGGAACAACACGCCGCACGCTACGAGGATGTTGAGCGGAATCGAGATGGCAGCAGCAAAAGTCGTACGAACGCGACGCAAGAACGCGAACAGGACCAGCGCTGCGAGCATTGCCCCGTACGTACCGGTGTTTCGCAGATCGCCAAGTGTTCGCAAGATGACTTGGCCCTGATCGCGAAAGATTCCGACCTCGAGATCCCGCAACATCGGGTCGGCGTTCATGGTTGCCACCGCGGCCCGTACTGCGCGCGAGACATCGACGGCACTGGCACCCGCGTCGGCATAGACACTGAGGTGCACTGCGGGACGCCCATCGAGTCGACTGCCTCCGCGGAGCTCCTCGGGATGAATTGCAATGCTGGCCACCTCTCCCAAGCGCGTCGTAGGCACCGCAGCCATGTTCGAGGTCGAGGTCGAGGTCGAGGTCGAGGTCGAGCTCGAGCTCGAGCTCGAGCTCGTGGTCGTGGTCGTGGTCGTGGTCGTGCCTGCGATGGATCGGCCAATCGGTAAGGCGGCAAACCGCTCGGGCTGTGCTGGTTCTGCGGGACTGCGGACCGCAGGGGTGATGTCAGGGCGATGCAGTAACCCGAGGCTGCGGCCGCGCTGGGCCGAACGAACGGTCGTGCCAAGGTCCGACAGCGAAGCGCCCTGGCGATCTACGGCCTCGAGATCCACGGTGACTTCGAGTTCGTCCGGGGTGAGACCGGAGATGTCGACGCGTGAGACACCCTCGATGCGTTCGATGGGCCGAACCACACGCTGCTCGACGAGGTTGTAGTCGTTGGTCAGCCCTGTCGCGCTCGAGATCTGAAGGTGTAGGACTGGATCGTCGTTGGCGCTATAACTGCCGATCTCGATGCGTTGCACCATTTCCGGCAGGGTTGGGCGCAGTCGGTCCAATCTGTCGCGCAACTCCAGCTTGCGTGCATCGATGTCCGTGCCAGGTAAAAATTCCAAGTTGACACGCACCCCCCACGAACCACTTCCTACGTGGATTCGCTTCAGGTCGCGGATGCCCGCGACCTGTTCCTCCATGGGTCGGATCACCTCGCGTTCGAGGATCTCCGGACTGGTTCGCGTGATGCTCGCTCGTATGTAGATCCTCGACGTGTTCTCGGTGGGAAGGAACGCGAGCGGCAACTGGAACGTCGCAATGATGCCAAGTACGAGCACGGCGACCAGCAGCATTCCGACCGTGACGGGGCGGTCGAGTGCGAGATCAGAAAGCGCCCATCGGCGCGCGCGCCCACGCACCATCGTTAGCAGCTCGGCAACGGAGGTAGGGTAACGCACGACATGCTCTTGGCCATCGTGTCCGACGAATGGACCAGCGTCAATGGCGCTGAGGTTTCGTTCCAACAGCAGCGACGAACGGGAGAACGGCCGTTGTGTCGTCTCCAGTACAGCCGCGGCCGGGATCGAACGGAAGGCCCTTGAGAGTTGTCGATCAACGCTGCTGCGCTACGCTTCGCTGGAAGGGGCTTCGGTCCATGACTGGCGTGGAACTGCTCGTCTTACCATTTTGTCTGCCGCTCATGTTGCTCGGATGGCTCGCTGAGCCAACACCCGAGGCTCGGATCCGGCGCGCGTTGGCGGAAAAAGAGCGTTCGTTTCGCGCAACCTGGTTGCAGGTATACGGTCGTCCGCCGGATTGACTGCGCGCTCGTGCGTGTGCGAGGTAACATTCGCGCACACCGATGGCGTTCGATGTGCCCACACGAAGCCGCCAGCTCTTGGGGAGAATTCGTGCGGTAGGGAACGAGCTTGGCATGTCCGAGGTGGTGCTGCGAGCGATTCATTGGGCAGGTTATGTGCCCTCTGTTCCGTGGGCGTCACCGCGTTTGGGTCTGTCACGCAGCCTCGTACGAGCGACGTTGCGGGCGCGCCGACATGCGGCAGGTTTTCCGATCGAGGGAAGGGTTCGTGTCGAAGGACTCGACATTCCGTATCTGGAGGGCGGACGGGGCGAGCCCGTCGTGCTGCTGCACGGTTATGGAGACAACAAGGACAGCTTCGTAGAGACTGCCAGAGCGTTGGTCCGAAGACATCGCGTGGTTTTGCCTGACCTGCCTGGATTCGGCGCTGCGAGCAAGCCCATGACGCTGTCTTATTCGGTTTGCAACCTGGCACGTGTGTTCACTGCGTTCCTCGACAGGCTCGAAATCGAAACGTTGCACGTCGGCGGCAACTCGCTTGGCGGTAGCATTGCCGCGAAGCTTGCGATCGAGCATGGCGCACGCGTGCGTTCACTCGCGTTGTTGGCTCCGCATGGCGTACGCATGCCCGTACCCAGCGTCCTCGAGGAACGTCTGCGCGAAGGCGAAAATCTGCTTTCGGTGCACGATGTGTCGGCGTTCCCGAAGTTGATGGCATTGGTGCTCGAGCGGAGATTACCCGTGCCCAAGATATTGCTCGATCATCGTGCGCGCGAAGCGGTCGAGCACGCCTACGTGTGGGACAAGGTCGTCGCCGACTTGGTCGACGAAGACTTGGATCTCACGGCTGAGCTTGCCCGAATTCGCGCGCGCACGTTGCTCGTGTGGGGGGATTGTGATCGTCTCGTCCACCCCTCTGCTGCCTGGGTGTGGTTGGCAGGCATACCCCACGCCGAGCTGGTGTTCCTGCACGGGACCGGCCACATGCCCCAATACGAAGACCCGAATCGTGTGCTCCGGCTGTTCGAGCGCGTCTTCGAACGCAGTTGAGACCCGCCTGGCCGAGCCGTCGTTTTCATGGTTGCAGAAACGAGGCTCGTCGGACAGCCTGCTATCATGCGGCTCGTCGTGGATGTCCGGCGCGAGATCGTTGCGTGCGTAGCCGTCACATGGATGGCAGGCTGTGGGTTCGATGGCGTTGGTCCTGGCGCAGCATCGACCGCAGGTTCGGGTACGAATATGGACGACTCCAGCTCAGGTGGCCCGAATGACGGTGCTAACCATGATGCGGAAGTCGGGGGAGAAACGGGATCGGTAGGGCAGACCGGCGCGGGCGAGTCTGGCAGTGGCTCGGATGGCTCGGTCACGTCCGGGAGTTCGCACGGTGATGAGGACATCGATGGCGGCGCCACCATGACCGGAGCGTCGACGACCGGTGTCGACGATGGTGGTTCGACGGGCATGAGCGATACTTTGGTTGCCATGACGACCACCAGTGGTTCCGCCGGGACGACGGGGGACGCGAGCACAGCAGGCGAATCAGGCGAATCAGGCGAATCAGGCGGGGAATCCGGCGGCATGGGAGGGTGCTTTCCTGCATCCGCCTTCGTGGAAAAACTGCTCGTTGCAGATGCAACCGTCACGCCGCCCATGCAGACGGACACGAGTTTCAGCCAGGGTGAATATGCGTTCTCGGAGATCTCCAAGATGGGTACCGTCGAGTTCACGTTCGAGCTCGAATGCCCCGGCAGCTTCGTGATCTGGGCGGTCGTATGGGACGCGCAACCGGGAGCTCACGGAAGCGACCCGGATTCCTTCGCGGTCCGACACGACGGAGGACTGGAGGCGGCTTGGGCGTATGGCTGTCAGACGGAATTGCTGCGCGACGACGAATACTGGAGCTGGCAGCAAGTGCGTAAACGTGACGTCATCAGTGGCTGCGTGGGAGTGTCCTCAACGTACACGATGGCGCTGGACGCTGGCGTTCATACCATCTCGTTTCGCAATCTCGAAGGCGAGGAGGACGGCGACCACGCAGGCATCGCTCGCATCCTGGTCACCAACGACATTTTCTACGTTCCCGACCTGATGAGCGACTAGCAGCCCTTGGTGCCAGTCCGCGAGCCCGACAACACTGTCCTGGCCGCGCCTGGCTGTGGTGCCGCTCCTTGAAATACGACCGGTATTCCGGCGTCGCGTCGCCAGGCACAAACCATGGCAGGGTTCTCGGAGCCGCGGACTTGCGCCACGACTTGCTAGCTCCGGGCGCTTGTCCGTGATCCCCGCGCAGGGGATTGTGGAAGCTCACCTTGCCGCGCTTCCAGATCGCCGACAATGGGCTTGTGGTCGGTGCGCGCTCGTGGCAAGAACATTTTTATGACAAAGCCATGCATTTGGCACAACGGTTCGTTCGTTTCCAGCGAGGGACACCTGCTCGCGCACGCTCTGCACTACGGAAGCGGCGTGTTCGAGGGCATCCGTTGCTATGACACACCGCACGGTCCGATGATCTTCCGACTTCACGAGCACATGGAGCGCATGGCCCAAGGCGCGCATGTTCTTGGTCTGCGGTTCAATGTCGAAGCGACGACCAAGGCGTGCGTCGAGGTTATCCGCACGTCCGGTTTTCGAGAGGCGTATCTGCGACCGATCGCGTTTTTCGGCACCGGCGGGCTCACGCTCGACGTCGATCACTCGCAAGTCGACGTTGCCGTGGCCGCACTGGCGTGGAGCTCTCATCTGGGTGAGCGCGCCGCTTCGCAGGGGATCTCGGCCAGAGTTTCGCCCTGGCGTCGCAACGCTCACGACACGATCCCCCCACTCAAACTCACCGGCGCGTATGTGAACTCCATCATCGCAAAGCGTGAGGCCAAGCAGGCGGGCTTCGACGAAGCGCTATTCGTGGATGCCCAGGGCTTCGTGTGCGAAGCGACGGGTGAAAACGTGTTCGCCGTGTTCGGCAAGGAAGTCGTGGCCGTGGAGCACCCAGATGCGCTTCCCGGCATCACCCGCGCGAGCGTCGTCGAGCTGTCCAGTGCGACGTCCAAGAGACTCGCGCTCGCCGACCTGCTGAGCGCGGACGAAGTGTTCGTAACCGGAACCTCGGCTGAGGTCACCCCTGTGCGTCAGATCGACACAAAGACATTCGATGTGGGGCCAGTGACTCGCGAGCTCCAGCAGCTCTACCGGAGCTGCGTCAAAGGAACCGAACGCTCACGCGCCGCCTGGCTCACACTATGTAGCTAGCGGCTAGCGGAGCGCGAGGCGCGGTGGGAACCTGACCGGGGGGGAACCTGACCGGGGGTGTTCGCACCCGGCCGCGCGGGCCCGAACCTGCCCGAACCGCCCGAACCTGACCGGGGGTCTTCTGCTTGCGCGCCTGTGGGCGGGGGCCGGCGGGGGCTAGTTCCAGATGTTCGGATTTCCGACCCAAGTGAGGATGGATCGGGTGTATTGCGGAGCCGTACTCGTAGACGCGCAGTTGTCGTAGAATTTGTACAGTATGTTGTAGGTTCCAGGGATGACGTCGGTTTTTTCGGTGCATGCAGTGTTGCACCAGGCGGGCTGGCTTTGGGTAATGGCACATTGACCGTTTGTGCAATTGCGATCCTGCATCCCGGCGGCGACCATGTTATTTCCTGTGCAGGCATACATTTGGGGCGGGTCGAGGAACATGTTCCCGAAGAACGCGCCTTCCTGGTTAGGGTAGGTCGAGCTCGTGCCTTTGCCGATGGCTGGATGATCGGCCGTCATGTTGATCTGCACAGTTTTTCCGGCTGAGTTGGCGCGCGCCAGCAGGCATGACGTAAGCCACTCTTGGCAGGCGGTGCCACAGCTACCTGTCTTCCACTCTGGTGCGAGGCCAACTTTCCCGTAGAACCTTTGGCTATTGCTGCAGAGCGTAACCGAGTCGTTGACTGGCAGGGCGCATTCGACCATGTACTTGAGCACCGTACGGCCCGATTCGTTGCAGGCGGCACCTGTGGAGCCGACGGCTCCGTTGGCGAGGCCATTGGAGAGGCTCAGGCCGTTGGAGAGGCTCAGGCCGTTGGAGAGGCTCAGACCGTTGCCGATGACGATGCCATTGGACGAGAGCCCATTGGAGAGGCTCAGGCCGTTGGAGAGGCTCAGACCGCGTTGTTCAGCCTCCTCGGTATCCTCGAGATAGATGTCTTCGTCGTCGACGAAGTCATCATTTCCGCAACCAGCAGCGAGGAAGCTACAGACGGCGACGCTCCAGGTGAAACGGCTCATGCGTTGGGTCTCCGTGGGTATCGGGGCGTGGACAGGTCGCGCGGTTCATCACATGTGCAATATGTGTGTCAAAATACATTATTTTCTTGATGAATAAATAAAAACCCAATCTTTTCAAGTCGCGTGTCCCGCTGCGAGACACAAGGTCGATCCCCGCCATGCCGTCACTATCGTTGTCGACGCAACACCTCTGTTGCCTGGCTGGAAACGCGACGATGTAGACCCGACACCGACAACGAGCTCAACCCCGAGGGTGACCGACGAAACACAACTTTGGCGACACAGTCGCCCATATCGTGGTTTCCATTCGGTCGTCTGGTTCGGATCCGTAGACGTCCGAGGACTTCAATCCAGTAGGGATCGCTCGACTGAAGCGCAGCCACCCATGCTCGGGTACACCCGAGAATCGTCGTGAGTGCAATGAAGGAGCTTCACGGATCGTGTGTGAGCACCGCGTCGGGAATCGGCACCTTGGCGATTCCCGGTCCTTCGTAAGAGACTACGAGCGACTCGTCGCCCATGGCCTCGAAGAAGGTCACGACGATGGGATGTTTACCAGCCGTCAGCATGACTTGCCCGGGGATTTCCATCATCGCACCGTGTAGGCCGTCGTTGTCGACCATGAGCATGTCATTGATAGACAAGCGGCTACCATCATCGGACTGCAAGTAGAACGTATACATGCCGTCCATCGCCACGTCGATGTATCCCGTGAACTCGAGCGCAAAGTAGTCTGCCGCCACGGCGACGCCGATATCGAAGTTGGGTGCGACACCTTCCATGGTGGGCGTTAGCGTATCGAAATCCGGCAGCAGCTCGTAGTTACCCTCGAAATATCTATAAGCGACGCCAGGTTCTCCGATCATACCGCCGGTACCTGTATCGCCGGCGCTTCCACCGGTAGAGTCCGATGTGGACGCACCTTCTTCGCTGCCGCTCATCTCGGCGAGTCCGCTGGAGTCGGTGATGTCTCCCGAGCCCGAGGATCCCGACTCACTGATTCCCGAGGTTCCCGGTTCACCCGTTTCCGACCCATCCATTCCAGCGCTGTCGGCCGTGGTTGATTCGCTAGCACCGATCTCATCCAGATCGACACACGTACCTTGGATTTTTCGCCCAGCGCGCTGTTCGTAGCGGCGTCCGGACTCACAATCCGTATCCGGAATGCTGCAACGATGGTTGGCCTCGCATTGTGCATCCGCGGCTACATTCAAGCATTCGGAGTGTTCATTGCAAAACAGTGTCGGGTCTGCGCAGCCTACGACGGCGCCGACACACAGCCCGATGCAAGCTGCGGAAACGGTGTATCTCTGTGAGGATTGCAGACGAGGTTGGCGCACGAACTCAATGTGCCAGAGGAGACGTTTGGGATCCATCCCCAGTCTTATCTCGAAGGCGACAGCAAGGACCACTGCGCTGGTCCGATTGCGCTGTTTGGAATGCTGCTTGCGAAGGAGGCACGAGGTGAGTAACGGTTGCCCAGGTGCGCTCTCGTGCGGGGAAACTCGCTTTGGCGGCGATGATTGGTTTGTGGGTCTCCCGCGCAGCGCCGAACGATGGCGTTCTCGACTGAGGGACGGGCTTCATCGTCGCACGGCTATCGATCCGTGATCACACGCCGTCGTCGCCGACGTAGCTCTTTACGCGCAGTCCTGGCACGAGCCGCTCGTGATCCTGCAGCTCGATGACGGCTTCGAGGATCTTCGTGTCGATCCGCTCTTTCGGATCGTCCGTACGAAGGTTCTTGCGCCCCATGCGGCGGCCGAGCTCTACCACACGACCTGCAAAGCGGCGATCCGAGAACGCGTCTGCAATCACGAAAGCAGCGGCACCCAGGGTGACTTTGCCTACGTCGCGTTCCTCGACGTCCATGCGTACTCGGAGCACGCGCGTGTCTCCCAGTACGACCAGGGCTTCCGAAGCACTCGGGTTGTAGTACTCACCGGTTCGGATCTTGACTTGTAGAACTTCGCTGGCAATGGGTGCACGAATCGTGAGCCGATCGAGCATTGCTGCCTGTTGATCACGTCTGGCCTTGGCAGCCTCGTGGCGTGCCCGCGCAGACAATACGTCCTCGCGTCGTGAGCCGGCCGCCGCGGCGCGCCAGCGTGCCTGCGCGGCCTGGAGCGCCATGCGTTCCGCTTCGGCGGTTCGCCGTGATCGATCGAGCTCGTCCTGTGTCGCCGCTCCGGCTCGGGCCAAGTTCTCGATCCGCTCGAGCGTGCTGGAAGACAACGCCGATCGCGCTCGGGCCGCCTCGGTCTCGGCAAACACGGCATCGCGATCTTCGCGACGCAGTCCTCGAAGAGAGCGCGCAAGCTCGGCCTCGGCGAGCGCGACATCGGCTTCCGCAGCCAGCAAAGCTGCGCGCTCGGCCTCGCTCTCCAGCTCGATGAGCACTGCGCCTGGGTCGACCCAATCCCCTTCATGGACACGCACTCGCGCGACGCGACCTGGTACTTGAGATGCGACCTTGATTTCACGATCGGCCGGTTCGACCACACCGTTGCCGGCGATCAGCCGCCCCGGGGGTATCTGCATGCGTTCGTCGCCTCCCTTCGGGGGATCCACCTCCGACTCCACGGCAGCCACGTCTTTGTCGCGTGGCACCGTGGGGGAGTTGCCCAATGCAGTATCCAACACCGCTGTCGTTAGCAAGCCGACGACAGTCAGTGATGTGATCGTGGCCATGATGCGTTTCGTTTGCATGATCCTCATTCCTCGAGTAGGCGACCGTCTTCGATATGAAGGATACGGTCGGCAAGGTGGAAGATTCGGTTGTCGTGCGTGACCACGAGCACGGTATGACCATGCTCAATAGAAAGTTCCTTGAGCAGCTCAGTCACGCGCAGGCCGTGCTCGGCATCGAGACTTGCGGTGGGCTCGTCTGCCAGCACGAGCGGAGGGCGTCCGGCAAGCGCACGACAAATTGCGACGCGTTGGCGTTCACCGCCCGAGAGATCGCGCGGCTTGGCATTTCGGCGGTGCGAGAGCCCGACACGTTCGAGCAGCACACGAGCCTCCGCGAGCGAAGCTTTCACGTCAAAACCGCGCATTTGCAACACCAGTGCAACGTTTTCCTCGGCTGAAAGCGAGGCGAGGAGATTGTGGCCTTGGAACACGAAACCCATGTATTGGATACGAAGGCGTGGTAGCTGGTGCTCTGGTGTTCCGGACACACGTTCTCCGAAGATGCTCACCTCGCCTTGTGAGGCCGTGAGCACGCAGCCGAGGATCGACAGCAACGTGGTCTTGCCGCTGCCCGAAGGCCCGGCCAGCATGACGAATTCGCCTGCGCGAATATCGAGGTCCACGTCGCGCAGCGCCATGAACGCTTGCTCACCTTGCCCGTAGATCTTGCCAAGACCACGCGTGGAGATTGCGGGAGCATTCATCGAAACACCATTCCTGGTTCGACCTTACGTACGCGTAGCAATGCCAGCCCGGATGCCATCACGCACATCAAGCACATCAAGACCATCATGATGAGCATGAGCTCGCGGGGGATCAAGATGGCGAGTCGTGGCGACCGGATGGCCTCGGCTACACGCGTCACGAGTGCCAGACCGATCAACGAGCCCAGCACCGCATAGCTCACCGCTTGCACGGCCAGCAATTTCGCCAAGTCTTTTGTCGTGGCACCGATGGCTTTGAGCGTGCCGAATTCACGGATGTTGTCGATGACGCTCGAGAACATCGCCAAAGCGACGATGACGAAGCCGATCAGCAGTCCAAACATTGCCGAGGTTCCGAACGTCAGGCCGATGGGCGTGCGCACGAGCAGGTTTTCGACGATGAGCCGGTCGTATTCCGCGTTGGTGTGGACCTCGACGTCGGGTAGGCGTTCGGCTAGACGCGCGCGCACCTGTTTCGGGTCTTCGCCGGGCTCGACACCCACCAGCACGAAGCTGACCTCGCCCGGCGCAAGACCAACCAGACGGCGAGCGAGCTCGTACTCTGCGAACGAAAACGAGGCGCCGAACGGAAGCAAGCCCCACGTGAACCCCCCCGCCTGCACACGCGTGCCGTTGACCTCGCGCACGCTACCCAGGTTCAAGCCGCCGAGCTTGTTGCGTTCACCATGCTCGAAGATCATCGTGTTGGGACGTTCGAGCGCATGGACGTCGCCGACGACGAGATTCCATGGTCCGCCTGCGTACACCGGCGCCTTGGTGCCGACGATCGTGACGCCTTCGGAGCCCCCATCGGGCAGTGTGACCGAGCCAGCGCCATAGACCAATGGTTGTGCCCACGCGACGCCGGGTGTCACCGAGGCATACATCAGCGTCGATTCGGGGATCGGTTTGGTGCCGCCGATGAACTGATACGTCGACGGCGGAATGATCCAGATGTCGGCGCCCGAATTATCGACCAGCATGACGTTTTTGTAGAGCAGGCCCAGGAAAGTACCGGCTTGCTGTGTCGCAAGCAGCACTGCGAACACCACCCCGGCCAATGTCCCCAGCATCTTGAGCTTGTCGTGCAACATCATGCGTACGGCGACTCGTGCCATCATCCGCCAGCGTAACGCGTTCGATGCCTTGGTCGTGATCTTGGCGGACGGTCGTCGTGCGACGACGTCCGCCTTCGTCACTCGAGCTGAAGCGACGTCGTTCATTTGTCGACCTCCACGGGTTTAGGGTCGGGAGTCGATTCCAATGTGTGTCCAGACGCGAGCCGCAGCAACGTGCGAGCGAGCGCGAGATCGGCGTCGGCTTGGATCCTGGCGACTTCGGCCGAAAATAAGTCTCGTTCCGCTTGCGTGACGTCGATGAGTAATGCGGTGCCATTCTCGTAGCGCTGTTTGGCACGTTCGACCGCAGTCTTGCTGGCGTCGGTCTGTGAACGAGCGGATGTAGATTTGACCAACCCCGCTCGCACCCGATGCCACGCGTCGTGCACTTGATCGTAGGTGGCCTGACGAACCCGTTGCTCGCGGACCTTGGCGATCGCCAACGCGCCGCGTTGTGTGCGAAGGGCCGGTAGCGCGGCAAAATCGAAGCGCCAGCTCAGGCTGGCTCCTACGGCTGCAAATGCATATTTTCCCAAGAACCCGGTTGCGTTCGTGAACCGCTGTGTGGCCACAGCAGCGAGCGTAGGAATGAGAGCTGCTCCCGCTGCTTTCACGTGTTTCTCTGCGCTTGCAACGTCGTGTTTGGCAGCTCGGATCGCGGGGACATCTTCGAGCATACCGTCCACCCAGTGCTCCAGCGGCGCCTCTGCCTTCAAATCGCTGTCGAGTGTGGGCGCCCCGTTCGCAGGATCGAGGCCGGTCAGTGTGTGGAGACTTCGGCGTGCCACCGCGACCGCATATTCGGCGTCCGCGAGCAGCTGACGCGTGCGCTCGACCTCGGCGAACGCTCGTTTGACGTCGAGGTCGGTGCCCACGCCCGCACGCAAGCGCTGTTCCGTGAGGTTATGGTTGGCGACCGCAGCGTCCTGAGTTTTGCGAGCCGCGACCACCAAAGCTTCCGCGGCCACGAGCTGAAAGTATGCTCGCGAAACATTCTTCGATACCTCGAGCTCGGTGCTGCGCACGCGCTCGTTGCTGGCCGAAATGTCGTGCTTGGCGGCACCCACACTTATCCACGCTCCGACGTCGACGATGGGCTGTTGGAGCTCGAGCGTGGCGTCGAACTGGTTTTTTGGCACGATAACAACGGTCCTGACCTCGCCCGGCCCGGTGGGCAATTGAGCGCTGGCTTCGTACTGATTCAGCCGATAACTACCTGATGCTGCCAAGATCGGGGTTAGGCGAAACTCGGCCAGGCGAACATCGTGCTGGCTTTGCTTGGCCACGAGATCGGCCTCTCGTCGATCGAGGTTGTGCTGTTTAGCGGATGCAAGAAATGCATCCAAGCGCTGCAAGGCGTGGGCAGGACAGCCGAGCGCAATCGTAGCGATGAAGGCTGCGATGCGCGTTGCGGACTTACGCCACGGGCTGCGGAGTCGACGGGTCGGTTTTGTCGGAGGCGCGATGGGGTTCGGAGAAAGGAGGGCGGGGCATATCATGGTCAGGCCGATCGCTTGGAGGAACGACGCTTGGCAGCGGTTTTTCTGGCGGGGACGCTGGCACGAGCGCGCGGGACGCGAGTCTGCGGTACACGGACGTGCGAAACAGGGGACAGCTCCGCGCTGGTACCCGTGAGCAGAACGTCGACGACTTCCCGTACGTACAACTCGGACGGCATCGAACGTTCGTCGTGCGCGCGCAATACGATGTCGAAGAACACGTAGTTTTGCATCGTTCCCAAAAACATGCGTGCGAGCACTTGTGGATCGTGACGACGCAACCTACCCGCACGGATCTCGGCCGCGAAGTAGGCGGTCAAACGCTTCATCGCGCGGATCGGCGGGGGATTGGGCTCCTGCAACACCGCCGGAAGCGCGCCTGATTGTGCGCACGGTTTTTGGTTCGACCACGTCATCATGATGAGTGGCATGACCGTGCGAAAAAATGCGATGCCCTCGACGCCGAGGCGCACGAGCTGGTCACGAAGCGAGCCCTGGCCGACCCGTTCGGCAAGGCCATTCAGCCACTCCAACGCCTCGATGCGTGGGCGCATGGCCGTCTGGAACAGCTCGACCTTTGTGGCAAATCGTTTGAAAATGCTGCCTTCGGACACCCCAGCGCGGGCGGCCACGGCCGCGGTGGTGGCCGCGAACCCGTCCTCGAGGAAAACGTCCCGGGCGGCCTGAATGATGGCTTCGTCGCGTATGGTGACGGGTCTGGGCATTCGAATAAGTGAGCGCTCACTTTCTAACTCGCCCGAATCCAGCTGTCAAGGGGTAGGGCGTCGTGCGAAGGTCGTGACCTCCCGGGCTGCGACCACGGGCTTGGGCGACCCAGCGCTGGCGAGCCCCGTTGATCGGGTGAGCGGTAGGCGCTATTGTGGTGTCGTGATTCGTGGTGGAGCCAGGCTCTCGTTGCTGCTTTCGGTTTTGCTCGCCTGTTCCGGGGACGATCCAGCTCCCGCCTCGTTTGCAGGCTCGACGGGCGAACACGGAGCCGACGACCTGAGCGGAAGCGCGGGTACGAGTGAGGGAACGAGCGACGACGCTCGAGAGGAGTGGCCCGGCGCACCCAGGTTCGACGTCGGTAGTGATGATCGGCCAATGGCCCCTGGAATCCTGGAGCTACGACGTGGACTCGCCGACGGACGCTTCGCCGGGCCGATCACCGTGGACGTGGGCCGGGGACCCCACCAACTCGTGCTCGCTTCGCTCGGACGCGATGGTCAGCGCGTCGCGCTCGTGTCGGCGCAGGGATCCACGACGATCGAGGCGATCGCGTGGGAACATGGCTTACTCGCGTCGAGCACGTTGATCGAATTCGCAGGTCGAATGGCGGTAGGTCGCTTCGACGGCGACGACGTGCCCGACATTTTCCTCGTAGGGTCTTCGATGGTGGGCCCGGGTACCTCGTTTGCGCGTGGGCAAGGTGATGGCACCGTCGTCGTGGGGCCCGAGCTCGGCGGACCGCAATCGTTTGATCATCACCTGCTCGTGCTCGACCCCGACCGGTCGGGCGAAGCGTACGTGGTCGCCGTGCGGGACCCTGTGGACTGCGGGGACGAGAAGTTGACGATCGAGGTGTGGACATTGCAAGACACAGGGTTCGCGTTGCATCAGAGGATTAGGTTCCTGCCGGAATCCAACATGTCACCGCACGTGGCGGACTTGACGGCCGATGGTCGCGACGACCTGCTGCTGTGGGATCATGAGCGGTTGCTGATGTTTCCCGGCGAGAAAACGGGACGACTCGGGCCTGTGCGTCAGCCGGTGCTCGGAATACCTCGCGCAATCACCCAAGGCGACCTCGATGCCGATGGCGACATCGATCTGGTGCTCGGATTCCCGGCAGCAACCGCGGATGCCGGCAGCCCGACAGCTAGTCAGGGTCTGCTCGAGATTCGACGTCGCGAGCAGGGTGCGTTTGGCACGCCCGAGCTGGTCGGCTTGTCGGATCCTCCGGCGTGGCTTCGGATCCCCTCTGCTCCCGCACACGGCATCGCTTACGGGCTGGTTCGCGAACACGTGTTGGAGATTGCTTGGACTCGACAACTCGAATTCGTGCAGGCCGTCCCTTACAGCGCGCTCGTCGAGCTCGGCGATCTCGATGGCGACAACATCGATGACCTCGTGATCGTTGTCGAGCGGGCTTACGACGAAGTACGGGAACAACCGTCGTTTCCCTTGCAGCAAAGCTCCAAACCGACCTCATGCTCAACAAATGAATGAATGGTGAAACCATGTCGCGAATGTCTTGGATCCCGATCTCGCTGTTGCTCTGGCTGATCCAGGCTTGTGGGGAATCGACCGATCTTGGGCAAGCGAGCACGTCCGAGAGCTCGGGTACGGCCGGAGTACTGCCGGTGGCGAAAGCTCGGGCGGCACGGTCGGAGGCGGTGCGGCTGGAGACACGACCAGCAACGACACGGGCGCAGGTGACGAATCCACAGTGCGGTTCGACCTCGGTTCTTCGCGAGAAGACGATCCTCCAGTCTCATCGGACGTACGTCCGCGGGCGATCTCCGGGGGCACGTTGCTCTTGGAACCCATCGAGCTCGGTGGACGTGTGTTAGCTTCCGATCCCGATCGTGATCGGCTGTGGATCGCCGACTTCGCGGTCCGCGATCGCATCGCAACGTTGCTATTCCAGCCCGGCGACGAACCGGGGCGGCTCGCATGGGGTGAGGACACTACGGTCTATGTGGTGCTTCGAGGCGGTGCCGTGGCCGCGGTCGACTCCGACCTCGTGCAGATCCGTTGGCGCACACCCATATGTCGATCACCACGGGGTGTGGCGTGGGACAATGACGCATCTCGTGTTCTGGTGGCATGTCAAGACGGGGTCATGGCCGCGCTCGATCGTGATGGGAGCGTGCTCGCACGAGTCCAGCTCGAGCCCGATCTTCGTGACGTGATCGTCACCCCCGATGGGATCCTCGTGACACGCTTTCGGTCGGCCGTGATCCTTCGTCTCGACGCCGACCTCCATGTCACCGATCGTATCACGCTGGCGGAGCGAACAGATGGTATGGATGCCGAAGGACAACCACGAGCGGAGCCAGCGACCACGGCCTGGCGCATGCGCCTCGGACCCGACGGCCAACCATGGCTCTTGCACCAACGCCGCACCGTGTAGGAGATTGCGATCGATCGGTTCCCGAATGGCACCTCGTCGTACGGCGGTCCGGGGGAACGGTGCCTTCCCGTCCTCGGTGCCAGCGTGACCCGGGGCGTCGACGCCATGCAGTCCGACTCGGGGATCCTCGCCCAGGTAGCCTTGGCCGTAGACGTGGCCGTGTCTCCCCTGGGCGACATGATCGCGGTTGCAGCGGCGGGCAGTGATCCGCACGCACGAGGCGACGCACCCACGGCTTCGGTGGTGGTGGTCTCTGTCGAAGCCGAATTTTCCGACGTTCCAGATCGGCGTTGCACGGTTCCCCACGTGATGTCCAACCAAGGCTCCATCGTAGCGGTCGAATTCGACGAGGCTGGGCGAATCATTGCGCAAAGCCGTGAGCCTGCACGACTTTTCCGCATCGATCCTTCGACGACATCGCACGAGACCATCGAGCTTTTGGGGGACGTTCGCGAAGACACTGGCCACGAGCTGTTCCACCGTGCCACGGCATGCACCCTGGCCTGCGCATCGTGTCATCCCGAAGGCCAAGACGATGGCCAAGTGTGGCATTTCGCGGAGCTGGGTCCGCGTCGCACGATGGCCGTGGATGCTGCGCTGTCTGCCGCCGCGCCCTATCACTGGGACGGCCACCTCGTCGATTTCGCCGCGCTCGTCGACGAGATCTATGTCGGCCGCATGGGTGGCCTCGAACAATCCGAAGACCGAATCGACGCGCTCCAGGTTTGGCTGGAATCGATCCGGCCGCGTCGGGGCCCGCAGAAAGCCGATGATGCACTGGTGCAGGCGGGCCAGCGCATCTTCGAGGAAGCTGGCTGTCCGAGTTGCCACGTACCACCGGGATACGGTTCTCCTGTCAATGTCGCGTTGTCGGGAGGCTCCGTTCTGCAAGCGCCTCCATTGCTCGGCATTGCCGTGCGGCCACCCTACATGCACGACGGCCGACATACGGATCTTCGAGCCGCCGCAGTCGAGATGTTGCAACGCACCGCACCGACGCACCCTCGAGACGACGCCACCGTGGATGCGTTGCTGGCTTTTCTCCAGAGCTTGTGACGATACACGGTGCTCCGGACTGAGCACGAAACATACGAGCGTGGTCCGTTCGCTCGGGTTCACCAGCTCGAGATCATGGGTACGATCACGTGCAGCACGATATCGGCAGCAAAGTGGGCTAACATGGCGGATTCCAAACCGCGGCGCCAGTAGAGCCACCCGCAGGACAGTCCGATGACGCCGTTCAACACGAGCGCACGCACGACGACCAATGGCTCGAGGGGTACGAGCGCTGCCGTTGCCGGCAGATGGGCGGCACCGAACACGAGCGCTGCGATCACATTGGCCGACCAAAACACGGCAACCGGCAGTTCGGTCGCGGCACGACTTGCGAGCCATCGGATCGCGAGCGCAACCACGCTCAGCAGAAACAGGCGAAGCAGTACCTCTTCGGTGATACCTCCATAGAGCGACGCAAGCAAACCATGCCAGGGTTTCACATGGCGGAGCGAGGAGCGTGCGAACGTCTCGAACGTTTCGGGCATGCCTGGCAGGAACACCCATCGCTCGAGCGCGATGACGACTGCCACTGCGCCGAGACCCACGACCAGCGCCGAAAACCACATCGATCGAACCGCGACATATGTCGATCCTCCGGCAGCAAGCGCCTCACTGACGGGAGCCCGCAATCCGAGCTTGCGCGCGGCAGCCAAGCCGAGTGGAACCGTCACAGCGAGCAGGACGGCCGTCTGCACCCATGCGATGGCCGCAAGGCCCGGTAGACCCAATCCGGAGGACTCCGCTGCGTGCAACATCGTCTCGCGCTGCATCGCAAATGCGTACGGCAAAACTGCGGCACCCCCCAGAGCTCCCGCGAGCCAAAGAATGCATGCCTGGGAAAGAAAAGCTTTATTCATCGTGACGGCCCATCTCGTCTCTCGCCGGAATCGGGCGTGGTGTCAATACCGCTCGCATGCGAATGGCCGTTGCAGATCGCACACCTGGTCGTTCCAGCCACCGTCGACGTACGGCCATCAAAGCCTGAGACGTCGTGACAAGAAATCCGGTCTCCATTGCATCGTCGATGCGGACGAGCTGCATGCCGTGGTCGATGCAGGTGGTTCGAGCGCTGGTCCAGTCGGACTCAACGGGACAGAACATGTATGCATGTCCACCGTAGGTGAAACCGGTGCATCCATCCTGACACGCGAAGTTGTCGTCCGGAGCTCCGGAGCTGTCGTTGTCCTGCCCATCGCAGATCTCCTCGAGCGCGGCGCCGG